>Ga0206124_10004089_pt1 | contig 9983 bp, 14 predicted proteins | sample Helgoland_Spring_3_FD_148671 | JGI IMG/M metagenome (GOLD analysis project Ga0206124, IMG submission 148671) | Pelagic subsurface seawater microbial communities from Kabeltonne, Helgoland, North Sea - Helgoland_Spring_Bloom_20160321_2 | ecosystem: Environmental > Aquatic > Marine > Epipelagic ... | reverse complement strand
ATGTCTTGCATATCGTGATAGTTTACCCCTTTACTGATTTTAACCGGATACTCACCATCACTTTCAATAGTTTGTTTAACGATATTTAGAAACTCTAATCCCTCTTTTGGATTAAAATCAAATAAGAATGCGTCATAATTGTACAATATCAACTTACTTTCATATTGTTGTAATTTAGGTTGCAATTCATTTAAAATCTTGATATTGTTTTCTGTTTCCATTAATTGTATCATATAATTGAACAACTTATTTGGATTCATATCTTGTAGATTTTTTCCATATATCTTTCTATTATAAATATAAGACTGAACAAAATTGTTCGTTTTGTAGTCGTCCCACAACAACTTAATATAATCGTTTACCTTTGAGAAAAATGGGTTATCTGAAACCTCATCTGTGATTCCTCCGTACAAATATTTAAACGATAGAGCTTTTGCTTCATCATAAGGTAATCTAATCCATATAGTTTTGCCATATGTTCGTGGACTGAACCTTTTGGAAACTTATATCCTATGATTTCTCCGATTAACCTTAAATGGTATGCATCAAAGTCCATTTCAACTAATACTCCATTGTTAAAACGACTAATGAATTGTTTTCTACTTCCGTCTGATTTATTCAGAGCTGCAAAGTTCATACCACCGAAACGATTACTTGGACGACCTGTTGATGTGTATGGATTGTATTCTGAATACACTATCTTTTCATAGGTTTTTATTCCATTGCGTTCTATTTGGTATAAATTCTCCAATAAAGTTTGGTCGTGTTGTTCGTATTGTTGATATAATTGTTTTGATATTGGTTCAAAGTATTCCAAATGTTTCACCAATGGAATTAAATCATTGATGTTTTTCTTGTCGTGGTGCAATCTATTGTAATGGTGGTGTGTGGAGGTTAAATGCTGTTCTGAATCATATGGTTTGTTGTGTTGTAAATAATAGGACCAATTCATATCACGAATATCTTTACCGAATACTAATGTGTTGTGATGATATTGTTTTAAATCTTGAACGAATATAGTTTGATTGGTTTCAATCATTTGCATTTCGTCTTGGAATTTTTCGGTATGGTGAATCGGAACAATATATTGTTCGTCTTGAAAATCAACCCAATAACAACTCACACGATTTTCTTGTGGATGTGCTTTAACATCAGAATAGATTTGCAATAATACAAATGGTTTTGTCTGTATGTGTTGTTTGAGTTGATTGAATAGTTTTTGTGTATTTACTATAATCATTATAACCTTTATTATAAATAGTATTTATAGATGTGAAAGTGTAATTTATTTATCAGCCACCAAATGGATTTCCACCCCTATTCTGTCCAGAGGCGATACTTGTAACATTGACGAGTCTTTCGTTTGCTTCAGCAACTGTGCTGCTTCGTTTGCTTTTTCATTTGCGTCACCTAAAGCTATATTTTCTGCAGCAATCTGTTCATCAAATCTTCCATCATAATCAGTAACATTTGTGATTTTGAATAATTCTAAGTAATCTTGTAGTCCGGCTTCTAATTCTTTACCACTTGTCTTCCAAACTTCTTTCATACGAACCGTCATAATAGCTTCTAAATCAGTTTCCCAACCAGTTGTCGATACTTTATGATTTACTTTTGTAATCATAAAATAAACATTATCTCTATACAATTTTGGTAAATAATCAATTGTAAAAATATTACCAACTTGTAAACCACCAATTCAATGTCATAGTTAATGAAACTGGTATTTGAATTTGTGCTTGTTCTAAATTTGAACCACTACCTTTTGCAGTAGAGTAATTAATTAAATACAACATAATGTTTTTAAAGTATTTTGAAAAATTACCTCGTTTCGTATAACACCCAACACCCTCTACGATATTTTCTGTTTTGTTTTCAACTTGTTCTCGATATGCGTCTTCGTCGTTTTGAATTGATTTTATACTTGAATAGAAATTATCATTTTCTCTTTTATACCGAACACTTGTTACTGCGTTGTCTATTGCGTTGTACTTTTCTAAATCTTGTTTGGTTAAATTTTCTTCTAATGTGGTGTTTGCTGTCAAGATGTTCCAAGCTTCTAATCCTAAATCTTTTTTTCCGTCTTGACTTTGATTACCATCTTTAACACTATTCAATCCTCCGTATCTGGCAAGAACTGATGCTTCCGCAGATAAGTCTAAATTAACATCAAATTCTTTAACGATTGATTTGTCGGATAAAATTGAAAACTCAAAAGTTTCATTAGTATTGAGTTTGTCTGAAGGTTTAATTGTATTTAAACTCTCTGGTGCGAAGTATGAATCAAATACTCCAACGGTATTTGGTTCTTCTTTTGATTCTCCGATTTGGAATCCCCAATAACCTCCGTATTGATTTGTTACATCTGCCCAAAAGTTTCTCAATCCTTGTCGTAGTGAAGAAATACCTTGAAAATGCTTTTGATACATTTCCATAGGAAACACCATATGTCTGATGACTCCTTTGTTTTTAAGAATTAGTGGTTTATCTGCTTCTTCATCAGTAAAAGTATCAAATCCCTCAGTATCTTCAAATTCTACATTTTCAAATGCTTCTACATTTTCTATAAAAGTTTCTTCAGATTTAAATTCTGGAAAATTATCATCAATAACTTTATAAAAGGCGTGCATTCTAACGAGATTTTTTCGTTGTCTTCTTGAATAATATTGTTCAACTAAACTTTTATCTTTAATTGCTTCGAAACCGAAATCTAATAATGGTTGATGTTGCTTTGGTAATATAACGTGGTCTAATCCAATATAACGTGGTCTAATCCTAATGAATAAAGATAGTCAGTTGATTGACACTTATTTGATTCTCCGTTTAATTTACTTTCTACTTTTTGTAATTCTACTCCGTCTTTTGTTGATAGATTAAAGAAGTCTTGTAAGATGTTGTCTTCAAACCAACCCCAATTGCAAAAGTATCTATTTTTAAGATATTCTGGTGAAGAACCTCCGGCTACTTTCAAACCATTACATTTAATATTTATTAGTCCATTTTGGTATTTATAATGTATATCACCGCCTCCCTTTTGTGTAAATGCTACACCATCAAATTCTATAAATCCGGGCTTAGTACCAGCAGCTGTTGCGCCATAAGGACTAATCGGAACAACACTACTATCCTTCCCGATTAATTCTATACCTTCTAATTTTGCATCCATTACGTCTTTTAAATTTTTAATCACCATATTGAAAAGTATTGAATTGTCTTTAAGTGATTCAACTACTTCTGTTGCCGAATTACTTTTTTTAATTATTTCTTGTTGTTCTTTTTTTAATTCTGGATTATCAGCTTTACTTTCGTTAAGTCGTTCTGTTACTTTTTGTAATTCAAAAGTGCTTTTTATTGTTGTTTTTTGTAATTCAAAAGTGCTTTTTATTTTTGAAACAACATCCGAATAAGCACCTGTTCCTTGTGTGGTTTCTAATAATGCGGACGCACCTGGTGACATAACTTGTATGTCTCCTGCGTAAGTGCCATTGTCTGTAATTTTCCAATCAAACTTTGTTACGGTTCCGACACCACAATAATAATTTCCTGCTGTATTTAAATTTCTTTCAATTAGATTTGTTCCTTTTAGTAACCTTTTCATTTCTTCAATCGATAAAGACTCTACTTGGAATTCTCTATCATCAATACCCCATCCGAACTCAATTGCTACATAAGCACCTAACTTTAAAAAACTTGGTTCAAATGTTTCTTCAAAAAATACTGGGTCTGGACATACCCAACCGATATTAAAATTATTAGTATAGTATTCCATTTGATTTACATTGATAGAAGTTATACCTGATTCTCCTAAAAATCTATTATCAGAACTTTCTCCAAATCCTTGACGAAAAGCTAATGGTTTATTTTTCTGTGATAATATATCGTCTTCTTTACCGATATAACTCGATTGGTTGTCCGACTTCATTTGATTCGGTAGATTTTTCTTGGTCTTTAACTGCAACACTTACTTTTGCGAAACAACCTCTGTATAGATGTTGTTCTATTGGATTGGAATTATCTTGTGGTTCTAAAGAATCACCTATGAAAAATGATTTATTTTTATTATCATCACCGACAACTCTATCATTGGTTAGTCCGAGTCTATTCATTGCGTCTATTTTTCTAAACAACGCCTTTTGAACTCGTTGGTCTATTTGCTTTCTTTTAAACATTATACATTAAGTTCTTTAAATTCTTGTAGAATTAAATTAACATTCTGTGGAATACGATATTCTTTTCCTGGTTTGGTATAGATTGAATTACCTTGATTGTTTGCTCTGGCGATTATCCACCAAAAATCTTTGTTGTTGTAAAATCTGTGAGCTATGTTCATAAAGGTTTCACCAAACACACCACGAATAAAAACATCATCATCTCTGATTGGAATTGCGGGATACTCAATACGATTTAAATATTGTTTTCCATTTTCATCTTTGAATATTTTTGATTGATTATATCTGTTTGCCATTTTTATCTATCTCGTTGAATAACTCTTAGTTGACTTATAGTCAGGTGTTCCATTAAAGTTGGTACTACCTTTACTATCATCATCAGTATTGGTTAAAAAAGATTTACCTCTCCAAATAAATGTTTTATCTGGTCCAAGTTCTGCTCTTTTTTTCTTAAATGCTTCACCAAAACTTAAATCATCAAGCTTTTTATCTTTTGATTTTTTGTCTATTTTTAATTTTTCTGCAAGCTTTCCAACTTTACCTATCTTGTTTAAAACTTTATCAATCTTATTGGAATTACCACTAAAGCTATTTGGGTCTACTCTGATTGAAAATCCTTACTTATATTATCGTATTGTCTTGAAGTCATAGTTGGATTTTCTTTTCCAATGTATGTAAATTCAAATGCTAATTGACACAAGTGTGGAACTTGACTTCCATCTGTTAATTCCCAAGTTGAATTTTCAGGTATTGTTAAATTAACCGAAGTAAAGAAACCTGGTGCGTCATTAAACATATCACCCAATGTTAAATAACATATTGGTGCTACTGGTCTTGTGTTGTCGGTAGCGTCTGTTTTACTAAAAAATTGTTTGTATTGTGGTAATGTTAATCCTTTTGCGTAATTTATCTTTTCCCAAATAATCGGTATGTCTTCTTCTCGTTGTGATACAATATCGACCGTGAAAGAAATACTTCTCGTGTATCCTCCGTAAACGTGAACTTTATCCGCACGACCAATATAACTAAATGATGATACTTCTGCTGATGAGTTATCCGTTATACCACTTATCAAAGCTGGAAAGATAATGTATTTTCCATTGACTGCGTCTCTAATTCTAAATTTTATAAAGTCTTTTACCTCAGTTCCTAAATTACCATCTCTATCTGGAAATTGTTTTAGTTCACCTGGTTCACCACCATAACGAACTTGTAAATCTACTCGTTTGTTTAATTTTCTATCAAAGAATCTAACTGCATTTTCTTTTTGGGTTCTTGGTTGACTTCTTCCTATCAGTCCTCTGAATATACCTTTTAGACTTCCGTCTCCCACATCAAGATGTCGTTGTGGTTTTTGACTTGTCAGTTCTTGTGGTAATCCTTTTGCAATTATAGGTGCTGCTGGATTATAAATTCTTGTTCCACGTTTTGGATTTTGACTTTGTAATAATGTTTGTTGTAAAAGAAATGTTTTGCCTCTTGGTGTTGATAAAAAGTTTTGAAACCTTTGGACATTTTGAGCACCAAGTTCTGCTTGTAGTGATAATCCACCACGGAATATCAATTCACCTGATGTTGTGGCATTTTTAACTAATTTTTCTGGATTGATTTCTATCATTTATATTTCCTTTAAAATGCTGGTTGTATAATGTTAACATTTTTATCTTCTGATGATTCAAGTATAGCTTCTCGTTTTGCATTACCCTCAGCCAATAGTTTATTAGTTATATCAACTTTATCCTGTACGGTTTCTTGTTGTTGAGCTGCTTCTCCACGAGATATTCTTAATAAGTCTTGAACTGATATACCGATTGCGTCTGCAACTGATTGTCTTTGTATGACATTTAGTGTTTGGATATCTCCAACTGAACCAACAATAGATTGTATTTCTTGTGTTAATCCGGCGATGTCTCCATCTAATGATAATTGTCTTGCTCTTTCTGTATTGATTTGTTTACCAGTCAATACCTGTGCTTTAAATTGTGCAGCCCCTTGATTCAAAATCTAATAATTTATCTGCTGCTCCCAATATACCTTCTACACTTGCACCTACTTTTGCCGCTTCAACTGCTGCTGCTGCAAATCCTTCTGCACCATTCATTGAGAACTCTGCGAATTTACTTGCACTTGACGCCATATCACTTAATACTTTTGCACTTGACACATTAGCGGACTTCGCCATATTGACTGCTGCTTTCGCCATATTTGTCGAGACATCAAATGATGAACCTGTTAAATCCATCATAACTTTATTAAACTTAACTATTTCACTTCCTGCGACACCTGCATTTTGTGCAAACATTTCAATATTACGAGCATTTGCTACGGTCATATTTTCCAATGAACCGAATTCACTACCGATTTCTTTTAGTGTGGATTGAATTTTACTTCCGTCCATACCGATAGCTTCAAACGCCATCTGAGAACCTTTCAACTCTGGTAATAAATCTCTTGCTTCTTTTCTCGAAACACCTAAATTGTCTGCTAAATCAAATGAAGCTTTCCGAATCGCTCTAATCGCCAACAATATACCGGCAAACGCCGCAGCTATTCCTGCAGGTCCCATTAAAAATGCACCTATCGGTTTAACACCACCTTTTAAAGTATCAGCGAAAAGGTTTTGGAATTGTTCACCTAAATCTTTTAGTCCAAGCTTATCAACTAAGATTCCGCCGATTAAAGGTATACCTGCAATTGACTCTTCAATAGTATCACCTAAATCACCAGCTGCGCCCAGATTTTTCTCAAGAGCTTCTGCATTGTCTTTAGCGAACTTTCGGAATTTTTTTTCTAAATCTATTTGCTTTTCAAAAAGGTCGACTTGTTTAGCTTTTCCTAAGTTAATTTGCCCTTGAAGGCCTCGTTGCTTTTTTAACGAACGTTCAAGTTGTTCGCTTAAACTCAGCTGTTCTGTTAAATCTTTGGTATTTTCAGCCATTTTTTCCTATTGGTTTGTTGGTGTTATTTTTAGTAACCTAATTTTTGTTTTAGAATTTTAGCTTTCGCTGGGTCGGTTTTTTCTATTTGCTTTATTCTATCCCTAATATCAGATGCTAATTTGTGCATATCATCAATCGCTTTTGCATTTTCTGGACTTTGTTTACGTAAGTCTTTGACTAACTTATTAGCTTTTCTTTGCGCAACTGCTCTGATAAGAGCTCCAAGAAACTCTCTAACTAATGTTTTATTTTCTTTGATGTATTTTTTATTCATAGATTTTTCCTACTAATAAATATCAAGTTCTAAGATTTTTGTATGTTTGGTTGTTGTATTTGAGATGTATTTTGTTGAGACATTTTCTTGATTTCTTTGGACTCTTTTTCTTTGGCTTCAACTAACTTTTGAGCATAGAATCTTCTCAATGGAACTGGCATATTGTAGAGTTCGTTGTGATTGAACCCATTACCATAATATGCGATGTTGAAGAGTTCTTCGTGGATAGCCGCCCTACTACTCGGCGGCAGGCCAAAAAAAGTCAATCCCGAGTGGGACATTCAACTTATGTTGATTCCCTGTTTGACTCGTGTAGTCAAACTTCAACTCAATGTCGGGTGTGATTTCTTCTAAGTGTTTTCTGAATGCTCTTGTATCCAGAGCTAAAAATTCATTGTCAACGAAGTTATCAATTTCTTTTTGGTCGGTATTGCCATCAATGGACACGATTTGATGTTTTAGTCTTGTTGTTCCTACGTATGAAACTCCTGTAAGCTTTTCTACTTTTTCATAATCTTTAAGAGTTTCTTCTATTTCGTTTTCATCTTGTTGTGTTAACAACTTGAATCCAATAGTTCTTTTTGAATTTGGTAATTCTAATGCAAAACTATTACCATTTTCAAATAACTTTTCGTCTATTGGTTTATTTTCTAACTTTGTTAAATCCACAACATATTCAACTCTTTCTTTGGTATCTGGGTCTACTAATGTAATAGCATAGTCTTTTCCGTATCCTAAAACACGAGTTCCAACCATTAGTGCATTTTTATCACCGATTAACATATCATTTAATTTAACTTTTGGGTCTGCTATTACACTTTCCAATAGTTTTGATATTACCCTACCTTGTTCGATAAGATTTTGTGAAGTTAATATATCTTCTTCTTTTGCTGTCATATATTTGACATCTATTGTTCCACTACGCAAAGGACTATCTTCCGGATATAGTAATCCGTTTGATGGTAAAGATAGAACCTCAGTAGGAAATCCATACTGATTTTCAGCCATTGTTTACTCCTTGATTAATACTGAATTAATAACTTATTTTTTACCCATAATCTTTTCAGCACCTGCGATACCGAAACTACCAAGGGTTATGAATACAAACGAGTTGTATACCATATCATTTATAACTAAATCTTTTCCGACTATTCCTGTTCCTAAATCAACTACTGCAAATATTGTCATTACTGCAAATGCTGCAAATCCAATTATTGATTTTTCATTATAGTCATTGTCATCTTTAAATATTGCCCACATAATTTTTCTCCTAAAACTCTAATATTGCGTAATCATATTGTATTGTTAAACCGATATCAACTACATCATTAGATGCGAAATCTAAATCTTGGAAATTAGCTGCTGTTAAGAAAGCTCCTTTGATTATCCATTGTTCAATCTTCTCTCCATTAGGACTTAATAGATTGAAAGTAATATCTTTTTTATATTCTGATGCGTATCCGTCAACACCCGTTACTGATTCGTGGTGTAGTCTAATCCACTCATTGACTGCTTGTGCTCCTGATGGAACGATTGGGTCGTATAATGTTACTTCAATTGGTTGCCATTGTGCTTTACCTTTTACATATCTTTTTACATTGATATGGTCCAAAGTAACTGTATCGAAGGCGATTGATGGCCTTGCCATTGTTTTAACGAGATATGCCGGTATTCCGTCTATCTCCATAATAAACCTATTTTTTAGTTTAGGTTCAAAAGGTGTAAAAAATATTTCGTTTGGGTCTGCAAAAGCCACTTTATTTCTCCTATAATTTAACTCAGTAATAAATATAACGAAACTAAAAAAAGTGTATATCAAATATGATATAGTTTTAGAAGTTTTTTAGAAGTTTTTACTTGACATTGTCATTTATTCATTGTATATTATAGTATGATTGATGAGATAATATGTGAAGAGTGTGGCGTTGAAATAGACGGCTTTTTCCTTTGTGATGATTGTGAAGAAGAACTCTTTGAAGAAAATAATTAAAAAAAAAGCTTGACATTTACAAATAGTATTTGTATATTATAGTGTTATGATAATGATAAAGGAAAACGAAATGACTGAAAATACAACAATTCAACCGAGAAATTACCAAGATACTTTTGTTCCAAGAGATTTTGGTTTTAATAATAGGACATTTACTATGAATGTCTATCAATATAACCACAATCCTATGGAATTGTATGAAGCTAATCAAAATCAACCAAGATTAAATGTTGAAAATTACAACAATACTACTCCTGGTGAGGTAGCTCTTTACAAAGGTATTCCTATGGAATTTAGATTTAATCCAGTTATTAGAGAAATGATGATGACTGGTAATTATAGAATTAGATATCGTGGTGGTAGCAAGCCACAATATGGTTATCATAGAAGTCAATATAATACATTGGCTGAATACGCTGACACATTTGCTATTTATCCTAAATAGGTGTTAATATCGTAATCGTAAGAACCTATTGAGTCGTGGGTTTTCGGTGACTACAAATTTGGAACCGAAAGGGTTATGTAGTGTTTCACGAGATTAGAAACAACCCTTGTGAGTTAGGTGGTTAAACTCTCAAATTTTATTCCCATTATCATAACAAAAAACCCCC
>Ga0206124_10004088_pt1 | contig 9988 bp, 8 predicted proteins | sample Helgoland_Spring_3_FD_148671 | JGI IMG/M metagenome (GOLD analysis project Ga0206124, IMG submission 148671) | Pelagic subsurface seawater microbial communities from Kabeltonne, Helgoland, North Sea - Helgoland_Spring_Bloom_20160321_2 | ecosystem: Environmental > Aquatic > Marine > Epipelagic ... | reverse complement strand
CCTATGGGGTGCCCTTTCTTTTTGAGTAAAATAGAAGCTTACGTTATTGAATAAAAGGTAACTTGTAAAGGACCTAAAACACCTTTAGATGGAGCATCAGATAACCCTTCACTACAGAACCTATGAGAATTGGCGCAAAACTTCGGTCTTTTCTAAAGAGATTACCGAACGACTCGAATCACTTTTAAAAACGGCACATGCCCCCTACTCGAATTATCCTGTATCAAGCGTCGTAGTAATGCAATCAGGTGCACTGATTGTAGGCACGAATCAGGAGAATGCTGCCTTCCCTTCAGGCTTATGTGCTGAACGTGTAGCGGTTTTAGCCGCGAAAGCTGCCCATCCACACGAAGCTATTCAAACGGTTTACATCATGACCGGAGAATCCGAGCGTGAGCCTGCAGCACCCTGTGGATCATGCAGGCAAGTGCTTCATGAAACCGAATTGAGACAAACGGAGCCTTTTGAATTGATCTTACTGAATAAGACGCACAATGCTTTGGCATTCAATGGCGTCAAGGGTCTACTACCATTTAGTTTTACCCTACCTAGATAATGCGTTTAAAGTGACTCTAAAAAAGCGATCAATTGCTCTTTCTCTGCAACAGATAAATCCAATGGTTCAATTCTAGAATCCGTAAAACCGTGATTTATGCCTCCTGCATTGTACTGTTCTACAACATCGCTAAGCGCAGCTATAGAGCCATCGTGCATGTAAGGAGACGTCATCTGCACCTTACGCAGTGATGGAATCTTAAAAATGTACCTATCACCGCTTTCATTCGTCAATAATTCTCGACCATAATCACTAGAATCGACAATGGCTGTTCCATTGTTTGCAAATCCGTAGTCTGTGAGTAAAACTCCGGAATGACATTGAACGCAGGCTGCCTTCCCATAAAATAATTTACCTCCCTTGATGGCCTCATTGCTCAATGCACTAGCATCGCCCTGAATAAAGTGATCAAAAGGAGAAGAAAAGTCAACGATGGTACGTTCATAATTCGCTAATGCTCGAACTACTAGATAAGGCGAGGCAGTATCGCCATAGACCGTGAGAAATTCATTTTTGTAGCTGGTATTTCGATTTAATCGTCGAGCAGCGTCAACCACGTTATGTGCCATTTCAGTTGCATCACCTAATGGAACTAATACTTGCATCTCTAGAGACGGCACCCCGCCTTCACGCATGAAATAAGGCTGAAAACCAATATTCATTAAAGATGGACTGTTGCGATTACCTAATACTCCATCGACCCCTGGTGTCACCCTATCGTTGGTCGCAAAACCCAGTTCCGGTTTGTGACAAGAACCACAGCTTATACTCGAATCTAAACTCAATACAGGATCAAAAAAAAGTCGTTCCCCCAAAATTGCCGCGGCAGGGTTTTCGAGATTATCTACGGGATACTCTAAAACCGGATAGCTAACATTGAGCCCGTCAAAGACTGCTTCTTCAGGAACGCAAGAAACCATCAAAAGTGCTAAGAGTATGCTAAACGCACCGTATTTGTTATCGCCTCTATCGAACATGGATCTTTTGTACTGTCGCGGTCCTATCTAAAAAGCGCATACGTAACAAAAACATTCCTCTTGCAGTCAAGTTCACCTCAGTCCGACCTTCACTCAAATTCCCTTCTATTATTTTCCGTCCTAAAACGTCAAGAATTTCGTAGTTACCAGCTTTGGATGATTCGATAGTAAAAATTCCATTCGAAGGGTTAGGATAAATAGCCGTAACAGATGTATTCTCTGTTAAACTCATTGCTGCGTTACCCTCGCTTGAGGTAAAAACATAATTATTCATGTTATGCAGCGTTTGTGCAGCTCCACCTGTCTCCCCATGACTTATGGGGCCCGAACCTAAATTAATACCTCTAAACAGTTCATTGTAATCAGCGGTAATGTTGATTATCAAGGTATCAGAACCTACAGGCGTTCCTGAGGTGGGCAGTGTCAAATGCGCATAGTTCCCATCACCTAGTCCGTGAAATTCAAAAATTTGGCTAAAAGTGCTACCGCTTAAACCCTCAGCGGCTATGAAGCGGTACCCCGAAGTCCAACCCCAGTGCATGCTGGGACTTTTAGGAGCTAACGGATGACTTGGATTGTAAGTCGTGGGGTCAAGATGGTTTAATGATGCATTTACACCAACGGCAAAGCGAAGACTTTCTAGAGAGTCAAGTGTAAACATTCCTAAATTTATACTGGTCACATTAAATCCATCAACTAAAGTGAGGGCGTCGGCAGTATCAATGGAACCACCGTCGTGAATAAGGATTATCTCATCTACGTAATACTGTATTCGATTAAGCTTAAATGAATTACCTAGATTATTAACACCTTCAATACCAACCGTGCTCGTGTCCGTTCCTACCCTATGTTCAATTTGTAAAACAACCGCTTTCGACTGCGCACCAAGAATGTTAGCACTTAAAACGAAGCCTAGGATAAAAATTATATTTCTCATTAGAATGTTGGATTTAATGATAAAACTACAAAAACCGTACCTTTAGCCTTCAAGGGGAAGGTTCTCATACCCTTGAGACATTCCTCTTCTAAACCTATTTCGAGATGAAAACAAAAGAAGAGATTGTAACCAATTGGCTCGTTCGCTACACAGGCGTTCCTCTAGAAGAATTCGGAGCTTATATTCTACTTACGAACTTCCAGCACTACGTTGATATTTTCGCTGCTTTAACAGGCGCTGAAATTCAGGGCAAAGGAAAAAGTATGACAAGCGCTACGCATGAAGGGATAACAATTATAAACTTTGGCATGGGTTCGCCAAATGCAGCTACAGTAATGGATCTACTTAGTGCTATAGAAACAAAATCAGTTTTATTTTTAGGGAAGTGTGGCGGACTCAAGAAAAGAAACAATATCGGTGATTTAATCCTCCCCATAGGTGCGATTCGAGGAGAAGGAACATCGAACGATTATTTCCCTCCAGAGGTTCCTGCAATGCCTTCATTCGCGCTTCAAAAAGCGGTAAGCACTACCATTCGTGATAATAACATTAATTATTGGACCGGGACTGTCTACACCACAAACCGGAGAGTTTGGGAGTTTGATAGTAAATTCAAAAAATACCTTAAAAAGGTTCGTGCCTATGCCATAGACATGGAAACAGCAACCTTATTTACGGTCGGGTTTCATAATAAAATACCGACGGGGGCCCTCCTACTTGTAACGGATCAACCCATGATTCCTGACGGTGTAAAAACTATGGAAAAAGACGCTGTCAATTCAAAACTTCACGACGAAAGACATGTGCAGATAGGCATAGATTCGCTTAAGCAACTCATGAATAATGGAGAAACGATCAGACACTTAGTCTTCTAATAGCTCACGCGCTTACGCAAGCACTACAATCGCCTTTTGCTGAAATATTTATTTCTTGAAACGGAAGCTGTGCGAGACTAGATTTTAATTGGTCTGAAATTTCAATGCACTCAACGCCGCCGCACGAAGAACATTTAAGATGAAGGTGCTCGTGATTATGTACCTGTTCCGTGCAACCAAAACAACGCGCATAAAATGACTCTCCATTCTCTTCGTAGGCTTTATGGATTAACCCGTATTCAGTGAGCGTAAGAAGCGTTCGGTATAGAGTGGTTCGATCGAATTCGTGTAAAGCATTTTGCATCGTGCTATACGATTGTGCAACTGCAGATTGACTCAAAGAATCTAATACTGCGATACGAATTTTAGTTTTTCGTAAATTGAATTGTTCCAATGTTTCCTCGCTCGTCATCTTAAAAATTTTGCAACCAACTAAAGGTAATATTACGTCCTAATGCATCCGCAAAATAACGCTGTCTATTTAAATAATCGCGATAGGTCGTATTCATCAGGTTCTCAATACCGATTCTTATTTGCGGCTCATTTTTCCAAGCCTTAAAAGTACCACTTAAAGATAGATTCCAAAGATGATATCCGTCCGGTGGAGGTGCTAAATCTAAACTAGGATCCCAATTCCATTGCGCCGCCGAAAATCTATGATTCAAAGAAACGGCGAGATTTCTCCACTCCTTCCATTCAGCTATTTCATAGTGCAATTCGTTCAATCCGCTCAAAGGTGGAATAAAATTCAGCGGTAAATTTTCAGAACGATTACGAGCAAAAACATAGGACCAATTCGACTCTAAATTCCAGCGATTGCTTAGCGTGAATCTAAGCTTTGCGTCGCTACCGTAAAGTAATGCATCACACTGCTCGTAGGTGAACACTGGAAACGCACCGCGAATGGTTAATCTATACTCTTGAGACGGCTGCAGGTATATGTAATCGTTAAAGACATGTCCAAAGCCATTTAGATCTAGATGAAATCGGTCACCCACGAGTCCGCGTAAGTGAAATGACCCTTTTAAACCTTGCTCTTGATTTAGATCGATCGATCCCTCTTCAATGCCACTAACACCTTGATGTAAACCAAAAGAATACAGTTCATTTATCTCCGGGGGTCTTTGCTTGAAGGCTATTTCTCCCAAGATTTGCCATTTTTTATCCAATGCGACAGTTCCACGTGTTAGCAATGCAACACTATGGTATCTATCTGCAAAACGTTCTATTTCTCGAGGCTGAGTGCTGGTTAAACGGACCACATTACGTGCTACGTAGTCGTATCGAGCGCCGGTCTCTAATTTAAATTTACGCTTCTGAGTCCGGTACGATACAAAAACGCCATTAGTGAATGACGTATAGTTAGGGAGTAAAGGAAGAATTCCTGTTTCAGGTAAGTTCCAATTGTTTTTACCTGAAAACTGGTAGCCCATTTCGAATTTATTTTCCAACGACCAAACCACCTCATTCTGAATATTGTATTGTAGCAAACTCAATGCAGGCTTAACACTACGACCACTGCGTCTTATGTCGAATTCACGCCGTTGGTTGCGCTGTACAGCCGTATTTAATTCGATTTCCCCATTTTGAAGTTTATAGGCGATGGCCGATTTTAATTGGTGATGATGGACTTTTTGGCGTGGAGCATCTATGTTATAAGAAAAAACGGTATCGGTATAAAATGGTTGAATTCTAGTGAAAGCGGCTTGCAAGTCACTTAAATTACCAATATGACTTCCACGTAAGATTCCGAATTCAGCACCATAATAATTGTAAAATGTCTTCCAGTCTAATCGGGTGAATTGCTTACGAAATTCTGCATTTAAATGGTTCTGCTGCGTTCCCGTATTATTAAGGAAATAATCTGGTGCGCTTCGATCACCCATACGTTTAAACGTGCCACCTATTCTCCACTGATGCCGTTTCAAACCTCTATAAAGCTGGGTATTTACAGTACCTCCCCTGCCATTTGTTTCTACTGTCGATGCTACTTTACCATGGAGATGCGGATCAAAAGGTATAGGGCTTGACTGCAGAACCACGATTCCGCCCATATGGCTTCCAGGATAACGAATAATCCCGGCACCAGATACTACACTAACTACTGCTGCCGAGTTGATATCTATTTCAGGACTGTGGTCTGTTCCCCATTGCTGACCTTTATGTACTACACCATTGTTTACAATAGTCGTTCTATTTCCAAAAAGCCCTTGTAAAATAGGAGATCCAATATCCGCCCCATTAGCGATCGTGCTAACACCGGATACCTGTTCGAGGGTTGCAGATAACGATTTATGGCTGTTCGCATCTAATGCCAATTTACCGAGGCGTCGCTCGTCTAGAGCATCATCATGATGATCATGAACATCCACCTCGTGTAACATATTCTGGTGATGCTCAAGGGCAACCCTTAAAGTTGTATCCTTATTTAAAATTAAAAGCAATCTTTGGGTAGGGCAACCCACATGCTGGAAGATGATATGATAATCTCCTAAACAGATGTTATCGAAGGTGAAATGACCTTCTTCGTCTGTCCAAACTTCTAGTCCAAGCTCTTGCAGATATACGCTAACCTCCTCCATCGGAGTCTCGTCGTGCACATCCAGAACAACTCCATGAATAGTGTATAAACAAGTTTGGGCAGCTGCTGGAAGCAACCACCCAAAACTTAAAATAATTAGTAGCTTAACTTTATTTGATATCAATTTCAAAAACAACTTCTATATCTGTTTCTCCGCCTGCGTTAGTAATGTCGCCATCGCTAACTCCAGCCGCAGTTTTAACAGGCTCATGCCGGAGCGTAATGGTGTAATCCTCAGACCCGCTTGAACCTGTGGTTAATTCAAATTCTAACCCAACTGGATTCCCGTCACTATCTTGGTCCTCATATGTAAACATACTTTCGCCTGTACTAGAAAAGAAAAACTGATGATCATCTGCTTCATCAAATACTTCCGTAGTAATATCTTCTGCTGGTGATACACTTTCGTTTAAAAGCGTTAGGCTACCTGTATATACGGTATTAGATTCTAGGGAATCAACGGAAATTACTGGCGCCGATCCTCCATCACCATCCATATCGACATAGCTTAATGTAGCGGTAGATGTTGGGCCAACTAAATCGACACTAAACGTCGTAATCAACTCCTCTTCATTTGGATCCGTGGGATCAACGGGCTCACAAGAGAATAAAGCGAGTGCTAGAATTGGTAAGATTTTGTAAGTCATTTTCATTATATGATGTTTTTAATTAAAACAAATATACAGCAAATGCAACAATGTTGCAAAAACTAGATTTGACAGTCATACATATATAAAAAAAACCAGCGCAATGCGCTGGCTTTGAATACTTAGCAGAGAGGAAGGGATTCGAACCCTCGATAGAGTTGCCCCTATACCAGCTTTCCAGGCGGGCCCTTTCAACCACTCAGGCACCTCTCTATTGGAAGGGGCGAAATTAATTGAAAACTTACGAATGACAACAAGAATGTGGGAAATAAAAGCTGTATTTTTGGTAAGTGTAAAATGTACACTTAACATGCGTAACCGATTGGCCCTTCTTATTTTATTGGTAGCTCTTGCCGTAAAGGTTAAAGGTCAAAGTGATACCTATTTTGTGCTCCCCCCTTTGTATGAATGGCAGGCAGGCGATCATGATATATTCCTGTACATAAGCACGAGTGCACCAAACGCTTCTGTTTGGATCTACAACAGTGACACTTCATATTCGCAGACTGTAAATGTCACCTCCAATAGTGTTGGAACCGTCAGCTTAACCACCCCAGTAACCGGCCTATTAAGTACCTATGGCGCACGCGAATTGAATTGGTCCAATTCAAAACGTTACAAAGACGCTTTATTTATCGAATCCTCCGCACCTGTAACAGTTACCGAACAAATAGTTGAACCATTTAATCAAGACATAATAACGGCGAAAGGACGTAATGCGCTTGGAAAAGAGTTTTATGTTGCCTCTCAGACGCTCATTACGACCACCGTAAGTGGTGCGTTTTTAGGGTATCATGGGATGCATTATATAAGCGTAGTTGCCACTGAGGATAATACTCAGGTTAAGTTTCAAGCACCCACCGGTAGTATTTTTGATAATGGTTTAGATAGTGTTGTGTTCACACTAGACAAGGGACAGAGTTGGGTTTCCACTATGGAAGACGACGACGCTTTACTAGGTACCTACATCACAGCGAGTAAACCCATAGCCGTTACGGCTGGCGGCAATCACTTAAAAAATTCAAGTGCTAATCATGGCGACGCCGGAATTGATCAGGTTACTCCGGTTGAACACTTAGGTACAAAACATGTGGTCTTGAGAGGACTGGCAAATTATCCTAACGATTACTTCATGTACATCGCTACTAAAAACGGCACGAATATAACGGTCGATGGTGTTACCATTCTAAATAATGCAAATGCAGGAAGATCAGGGACCTTCAGTATGCAGGGAAACTCGAATCAACCGGGTAAGCCTTTTGTAATTGAAAGTAACCACCCTATTTATATTTTTCAAGTAACCACTGGGGCAATCACACACGAACCAGAACAGGGAATGGCACAGATTCCCCAAGTAGAATGCACTGGATCAACCTACATCCGCTACAATAGAGCTTCTGGCCTGTCAACAGCCGCACTTGTAACCATACCTAGTGATGCAGTAAATGATTTAGAATACAATGGTGTCAGCATAACACAAAATTTAAATATAGCAGTACAGCAAAGCACATATGACCCTTCTTGGTCCGGAGTATACATTCCATCATCCATATTAACGAATAACTTCACTCTCGAATGCCCCACCGCTTTCCACGTAGGAATACTGGCAGGGCAAGGAAATACGACCGGATTGTTTGGGTATATCAGTGGCTTCGACGACAATTTAAAATTGCTTGATCCAACCTCCGCATCTTCGGTATCCGCCATCGATTTAGGCGATCAATGCGGTGACTCTATACCTTTAGTATTTTCCTTTACTTCTTGCACCGATAGTATTTCTGTAGTTGGAGCAACCATACTGGAGGGAATCGGAACAATCGCAGATCCTAATGTCAAAGACTCTATTCTCTACCTTCTGCCCGATGGAGATTATTCAGGTCCGTTTGAAGTTCAAATCACCGTAGCTGATAATCAAGGCGCAACAGATTCATTGACCTTTATTCTGAATTATTTAGGCGCGGATTATGATCCTATTACCGTTCCTAACTTTATAACTCCCAATGCAGACTATATAAACGATAATTGGTCTATTGTGACCTCTGAAAGTCTAGAAATATTTAATCTGGATATCTACAATCGTTGGGGTACCCTAATTTACACTACTGACATTCCTTCTTTTGAATGGAACGGGAGAACCCAAGCCGGTAATCGAGCTGCACCGGGCGTTTATTTTTACGCCATCCAGACCACGTTTAGATGTGGCACCTTAAATAAGGCAGGTGCTTTGCACATCATCGACTAATGATGGCACTATTTCACATCATGAGATATTCAAAAAGGTCCGTTCTTTTTAGAAGGTTTGGAGTCTTTATTATGTTATTGTCTTTTTCCACTCTGCTGAAAGCACAGAGTGACACGTATTTTGCATTACCCCCACTTTATGAATGGCAGGGCGGACAACACACCATTGATTTACAGTTTAGCGCCTCTTCTTCCACTTCAAACGTATGGATTTACAATAGTGACACTAGTTACTCCCAAAATCTAGTGGTAACACCAGGTGCATTAGTGACTACGTCGTTAACAAATGTGATTGGTGGTTTATCGAGCACGTATGGTGCGAGAGAATTAACGTGGTCTAACTCGAAAAGATATAAAGACGCATTATTCATTGAAGCTTCTCAGCCAGTAACCGTCACTGAACGCGTCAAGCATCAGTTTAATCAGGACATTATAACGGGCAAGGGTACAAATGGAATTGGGACAGATTTTTATGTAGCATCTCAAACCTTAATCCTTAGCACAGTGACCGGTAGCTATACTGGTTATTATGGGAAACACTATGTGAGTATTGTAGCTTTAGAAGACAGTACAGAAGTATTAATTAAGGCTCGACCCGGTAATGTATTTGATAATGGAAATGATTCCGTTGTCTTTATCCTGGACCAAGGACAGAGTTGGGTAAGTACAATGGCAGATGATGATGAATTGCTGGGTACCCGAGTTACTGCTTCCAAACCTATTGCGGTAACCGCAGGCGGAAATCACCTCAAAAACTCCAGCGGAAACCCCGGAGATGGAGGAATTGATCAAGTGACCCCGGTTGAACATCTAGGTCTAAAGCACGTAGTTCTGCGAGGCCGTAGTACCTATCCTCAAGATTATTTTATGTACATCGCTACAGAAGATAATACGAATATCACCGTTGATGGTGTCTCCGTACTTACGAATGGCTCAAAAGGCACCTCTGGTACGTATAGCTTACCGGGCAATGCAAACCCCGGTAAACCCTATGTTGTCGAAAGTAACTTACCCATTTACGTTTTTCAAGTCACTACGGGCGTTGCAAATGGAAGTCCTGAACAGGGTATGGCACAATTACCGCACATTGATTGCACAGGCTCTACGTTTATACGTTACAGTCGAGCCTCGGGATTAACAACTTCTGCGCTGGTTACTATACCTTCAAATGCCG
>Ga0206124_10004083_pt1 | contig 9995 bp, 9 predicted proteins | sample Helgoland_Spring_3_FD_148671 | JGI IMG/M metagenome (GOLD analysis project Ga0206124, IMG submission 148671) | Pelagic subsurface seawater microbial communities from Kabeltonne, Helgoland, North Sea - Helgoland_Spring_Bloom_20160321_2 | ecosystem: Environmental > Aquatic > Marine > Epipelagic ... | reverse complement strand
CCCTAAATGACACGCAAACGCCAAATTGGAATTTTGATCTCGGATTTGCGTAGCTGGCTTCGCAGCGGATTTGTTTGTCTATGTCTGTTACCGCTGTTGTTGACCGCTTTGCCAGCGCGTGCCAGCGATCAGATTACCGCTGCCAATGATGTTATCACGAGCATGACCAGCCAAGTTGAAGTAAATCTGGAAACAGATTCCGGCAATATTGAAAAACGAACCAAAAATATTACAAAACTTCTTGATACACATTTTGATTTGCCCGCGATTGCCCGCTTTGCTGCTGGGCCTTATTGGCGCGCCGCCAATCAACAAGAACGCATTGATTATGTCCAAACCATGCGCGATGTTGTGATCGGCACCGTTGTTCGCAATTTCGATCAATTATCGGGTTTGCGCTTTACCGCAATTGATAGTCAGGCCAAGGGCGACAAGATGGTTCTGGTTCGAGGTGTCTTTAATGACTCAACGGGTAAGCGCCCACCTGTTTCGGTTGGCTGGCGCGTCATTACACCAGCGATGGCACCGGCAAAGGTTTTGGATGTTGAAATTGAGAATATTTCAATGCTTGTGACTCAAAAACAGGAAAACGTCACCATCATTCGCCAGAATGAAGGCCGGTTTTCAGCGTTGATTGAGGCAATGCGAAAACGCCACAAGCACCATAAACCTGCCCGAAAATCCGCCATTCAAAAAGCCGGAACATTCCGGCTTTTTGAATGACATGATATGCTATTTTTTTTTAAATCATCGGCCTAGCGCGAGATTGGCTTATATTTAATGCGGGTTGGCCGATCAGCATCGGCACCAAGACGCCGCTTTTTATCCGCCTCATAGGCTTCATAATTGCCTTCAAACCATTCAACATGGCTGTCGCCCTCAAAAGCCAGAATATGCGTTGCAATCCGGTCAAGGAACCAACGGTCGTGGCTGACCACAACCGCACAGCCAGCAAATTCCAAAAGCGCCTCTTCAAGCGCGCGAAGCGTATCGACATCAAGATCATTTGTCGGCTCATCGAGAAGCAGCAGATTGGCCCCCGATTTCAACATACGCGCCAGATGCACCCTGTTGCGCTCACCGCCTGATAGCTGGCCAACGGTTTTTTGCTGATCGCCGCCCTTGAAATTAAACTGTCCGACATAGGCACGCGATTGCATGGTGCGTTTGCCAAGCTCGATTTCTTCCATACCGTCTGAAATGACCTGCCAAACCGTCTGTTTATCATCCAACGCATCACGCGACTGATCGACATAGCCAAGCTTGACCGTATCACCAACGGAAAAATCACCTTCATCAGCCGCTTCATCGCCAGTAATCATGCGGAATAGCGTGGTTTTGCCCGCACCGTTCGGGCCAATCACCCCAACAATACCACCTGGCGGCAGGCGGAAAGACAAATCATCAATCAATAGCCGATCGCCAAACCCCTTGCGAAGCCCATTGGCGTTAATCACCACATCGCCAAGCCGTGGGCCAGCCGGAATCGAAATTCGCGCCAAATCAACTTGTTTTTGCTGATCATCGGCAAGCAGCTTTTCATAGGCATTGATCCGCGCCTTGGATTTGGCCTGACGTGCCTTTGGTGCAGCACGCACCCACTCCAATTCGCGAGACAATGATTTCACCCGCGCATCATCGGCACGACCCTCTTGTTCAAGCCGCTTTTGCTTTTGTTCAAGCCAGCCCGAATAATTCCCCTCATAAGGAATACCGGCACCGCGATCGAGTTCAAGAATCCAGCCAGCAACATCATCAAGGAAATAACGGTCATGCGTAATAGTGACAACGGTGCCCGGGAAATCATGAAGGAATTTTTGCAGCCATGCGACTGATTCGGCATCCAAATGGTTTGTCGGCTCGTCAAGAAGCAGCATGTCAGGCGCACTAAGCAATAGCTGGCAAAGCGCAACACGGCGCTTTTCACCACCTGATAATTTCGTGACATCGGCATCCCCCGGCGGCACGCGAAGTGCATCCATCGCAATTTCGGCTTTGCGTTCTAGATCCCATGCGTCAATGGCATCAATTTCTTCCTGCAGCTCGGCCTGTTCGGCAATGACGGCATTCATTTCGTCATCGCTCATTTCTTCGGCAAATTTCGCACTCACTTCGTTAAACCGGTCAACAAGCTGTTTGGCACGACCCATGCCAGCAAGAACATTGCCGGTCACATCCAATGACGGATCTAATTCGGGTTCTTGCGCCAGATAACCAACTTTGATGCCATCGGCAGCCCATGCTTCACCCTGAAATTCTGTTTCAATTCCAGCCATGATTTTCAGCAAGGTTGATTTGCCCGATCCATTCAGACCCAAAACGCCAATTTTGGCACCTGGCAGAAATGACAGGCTGATATTTTTCAGAACTTCCTTACCACCGGGCCATGCCTTGCTTAAGCGGTTCATTACATAAACATATTGATGGCTAGCCATAATTTCTCCAGTTCTCTTTCGGGTCGCGTCAGGGTTTTTGATACAGCATTTTCAAGGATGCGTAGCGCGTCAAAACGGGCAAATCTAGCCCAGCAATGACAAACCGGCACTGACATCGTCCTTATGTATCTTTTTTTAACGCAATATACCAGCCCCCTATCAATTCGGGTTGCCGCTTTTCATCATGCGGGCGCAGGATCTTGGGCTTGCATCACGCGCTGTATTCGGTTTTTATGGTGGCAGATACAGCCCCCTTGGTGATCACGATCTGGAACCATTTGCATGATTACAACCACCCCTCCGACCGGCATTTTGATTGATCTGCCTTTTGGTTTGCTGATGTGGACCAGCTTTGTGCATTTTCTGCTGATCATTGTGATGAATGAAGATAGTGGCTTTTCGCTGTTTCGGCTGTTGCGTGGGCTAAACGCCCCGATCTATGCGGTGATAAACTTGATCAAACCAGCCTTTATCATCAGCCGCCTTTTGCCGCTTTACGCTGCGGGCATCCTGTTTATCATTCGGTATTATGTTTTGCCGCTGGCGGTCGGGTTTGATGTGTGGAGCTTTAGCGACATGCCGCTGGAACGGCTGCTTTTATCGGCTAAATCCGATTTGGGTCTATAGGTAACACGGGCGTGATTGGCGCATTTTACCGCTGGGGCGCGATGCGGGTTTTGCGCTGAATTTTACCTGACGCGTCGAGCTGCCATAATTGCTGGCCGGTTTTATCTTCGATAATGACAAGCATTTGCCCCTTGGCGCCAAGGCTGGCACCAGTAATTCGGCTATCAGGAGGAATTACAAGCTCATTTTGCTGGATTGCCTTGGCCGAATTGGCGGCGGTAAGCCGGCTATAGATTGTCACGATAATGACCGCCAATGCCGCCACAATCAAAATTGCCATGATGATGGCCATGGCCTTAATCAGCCCAAGATTTCGGACAACAGCCGATGGCGCTTCGGTGTTTGTTTCAGATGATTGTGAGGCTGTTGTATTTGCCGCTTTTGCTTTATTGTCCTGATCCATGACCTATTCCTCTGACAATCCAACAACCCGTCTTGTTCACCTTGCCGCTGACGATATACCTGCCGACCGCGTTGACCGGTTTCTGGCGGCCCATTTTGGCACGCCAAGCCAGCCTTTGTCACGCAGCCGGATTAAAGCGCTGATCCTTGATGGGCAGCTAAGCGAAGATGGACGCACCCTAACCGATCCATCAGCACCGGTCAAACCCGGTGCAAGCTATGCACTGATTTTGCCGCCGCCGCTTGATGCCGTGCCAAAAGCTGAAAATATCGCGCTTGATATTCTATTTGAAGATGCGCATTTGATTGTCCTGAATAAACCGGCAGGGCTGGTTGTGCATCCGGCACCGGGGTCGTTAACCGGCACTTTAGTGAATGCGCTGATTGCCCATTGTGGACCATCGCTTACCGGCATTGGCGGAGTCATGCGGCCGGGTATTGTTCACCGTCTGGATAAAGACACATCTGGCACGATGGTAGTCGCCAAAACAGATGCGGCGCATCACGGCCTGACCGGAATGTTTGCCGCACATGATATTGACCGGCGCTATCAAGCGCTTGTTTGGGGAACAAGTGTTGAACGTGATGGCACGATTGACCAACCAATCGGCCGCGCCAGCTATGATCGCAAACGCCAAGCCATCACCACCAAAGGCCGTAACGCGGTAACGCATTGGCAATTGCTGCGCCGTTTCCCGCCTTTTGGTTCGCATGTTGAATGCCGTCTTGAAACTGGCAGAACACATCAGATCCGTGTTCATATGGCGCATATCAATCATGGGGTGATCGGCGACCCATTATATGGACGGGCACCACGTTCGGGACAAATGCCGGATAATCTGGCGCGTACCGGCCTGTCACAGATGCGCGATTTTGGCCGTCAGGCACTGCATGCAGCGCGGCTTGGCTTTGCCCATCCGATTACCGGCGAGGCTCTGCATTTTGAAACACCGCTTCCCGACGATATGGCGGGTCTCATCGCGCTGATGGAACGCACTGTTTCCGACCGTGCGACTGGGAAAACCCATCCTTCTGGCTAGAATTGATTTTTGCAATTACTGCGCATAATTTTCGGATTTTAACCGCCTATATGTGCGAAAATTAGAATTATTGAAAAAGAGTTTTGCAAAAAATAGCCTTAATCTAGCCCCGATTAAATGGTTTTATCCAAACGTGGAAAGATAGGCAAAGAGCGAAAGCGTCGCGCCAAAGTGACGCAAAATGCCTAACAATATGAGTCCGATCCCGAGGAGAAATGAAAATGGCTGCTAAATCTATGCTTCCGGCGCTTAGCCCAGATGGAAATCTCTCGCGCTACCTTGAGCAAATTCGCGCCTCCCCAATGCTGGAGCCCGGCGAAGAATATATGCTGGCAAAATCATGGAAAGACAAAGGCGACGTCAAGGCAGCGCATAAGCTCGTGACCAGTCATTTGCGGCTTGTCGCCAAAATCGCAATGGGATACCGCGGTTATGGCCTGCCAGTTGCCGATTTGATCTCTGAGGGCAATCTTGGCATGATGCATGCGGTCAAAAAATTTGAACCTGAAAAAGGCTTTCGGCTTGCCACCTATGCCATGTGGTGGATTAAAGCGGCAATTCAGGAATATATCTTGCGGTCATGGTCGTTGGTCAAAATCGGCACCACCGCCGGACAAAAGAAATTGTTTTTCAATCTGCGCCGCATTAAAGGACAGATCCAAGCGATTGAAGATGGCGATCTAAAGCCCGAACAGGTTACGCAGATCGCCACCCAGCTAGATGTGTCCGAAACTGAAGTGATTTCAATGAATCAGCGCATGGCGGGCAATGACAGGTCTTTGAATGTGCCGCTTAGCCGCGATGGCGAGGGCAGTGGCGAATGGCAAGATTGGCTGGAAGATGACAGCGTTGATCAGGAAACCAATTTTGCCGAACAGGAAGAATATGGCGCGCGCCGCAATTTGATGGTTGATGCGATGCAGGGGCTAAACCCGCGCGAACAACGTATTCTTGAAGCACGACGGCTTGCCGAACCGCCGCTAACACTTGAAGATCTGGCCGCCGAATTCAGCGTCAGCCGCGAACGAATTCGCCAAATTGAAGTGCGCGCCTTTGAAAAGCTGCAAAAGGCCGTTCGTGACAAGGCCGAAGAAATGCAGCTATTGCCGCATCACAGCGAAGCTGAGGCCTAGCCTTCAAACGGGTCGCGAACCAGAATCGTATCATCGCGTTCGGGGCTTGTTGATAGCAGCGTAACCGGCAATTTGGTCAACTCTTCAACACGGCGAATATATTTGACCGCATTAGCTGGTAATTCAGCCCAGCTACGCGCGCCATAGGTGCTGTCTGACCAGCCAGGTATTTCTTCGTAAATTGGCTTGCAAGCGGCCTGTGCGCCAGCATCGGACGGGAAATAATCCAACACCTTGTCGCTGCCGTCAATTTGATAGCCAACGCATATCTTTAAAACATCAAACCCATCAAGAACATCAAGCTTGGTCAAAGCCATGCCGGTGATGCCCGCAACATGACCTGCCTGGCGAACCATAACCGAATCAAACCAGCCACAACGCCGCTTGCGTCCTGTGACCGTGCCAAATTCGCGGCCTCGTTCGCCCATACGGTCGCCATCGGCACCAAAATCCTCGGTTGGGAATGGGCCACTGCCAACGCGGGTTGTATAGGCCTTGGTAATACCAAGTACAAATCCGATATCGGTTGGACCGGTTCCCGCACCCGTTGCGGCCTGACCCGCCACAGTATTGCTTGAGGTCACAAAAGGATAAGTGCCGTGATCGATATCAAGCATCACCCCTTGGGCACCTTCAAACAAAACCCTCTTATTTGCCGCGCGCGCATCGGCAAGGCAACGCCAGCTTTGGCCGGTATAAGTCAGCAGTTCGTCACGCATCGCCAAAAGATCGGCCTTCATCTTGTCAGCATCGGCAAGCGGCTGTTCGGCGGCGGCAAGCCAGACATTGTGATGCGCCACCAGCGCCGCCAGCTTTTCCGTTAGAACATCTTCGGAGGCCAAATCGCCAAGACGAATCGCGCGGCGGGCAATTTTATCTTCATAGGCAGGGCCAATACCGCGACCGGTTGTGCCAATTTTACCAGCACCGCGCAACGCTTCACGCGCCGCATCAACCGCCTGATGAACCGGCAAGATCAAAGCCGCAGATTCGGACACCAAAAGGCTTGTCGGACTGATCGCTGCGCCCTGACTTCGCAAAATGCCAATTTCCTTGAGCAAATGCGCCGGATCAATCACAACACCATTGCCAATGACCGACAATTTTCCCGGCCGTACAATGCCTGATGGCAAAAGCGATAATTTATATTCAACACCGTCAATGACAAGCGTATGACCCGCATTATGGCCACCTTGAAACCTGACAACAACATCGGCGCGGCTTGACAACCAATCGACAATCTTGCCTTTGCCCTCATCACCCCATTGCGCACCAATTACCGCTACATTTGCCATGAAAAAACCTTTGTCCCACCAAGGGGATCGACATCAAGATCGAAAGACAGGAAAGACGCCATGCCGTTGCGACATTGCAACGGGTCAAGTTCGCCTACCTTGAAACCATAGATCATGCCGAAGGACCGCATGAACCGCGGCCGTTTATAGCAGAGTTCACGCGGCAAAGGCAACGTTGCCATGTCAGTGGCAGAGGTTAATTTATCAGCATTCCATGCCAGCCATAGCCACAGCCGAAACGCGGCCTATCGGCCAGCAACAATCGGCAATTAAATATCAAGCGCAAAATGCAGTGCGTCTGCACGCACCACCTGATCCAGCGCGCGAATTTCAGGCAACATGGTTTTGGGCAAGCCGCCATCAATCTCGACAAGGGCAATCGCCTCGCCGCCAGCTTCACGCCGCCCAAGATGGAAAGTCGCAATATTGATCCCATTTTTGCCACCAAGGCTGCCAAGATCACCAATAAAACCCGGCTTGTCATAATTGCGAAGATACAGAAGATATGGCGGAAAATCTGATTCGACAGCGATATGCTGCACCTCGACAATCCGCGGCTTATTCCCGCCAACCAAAGTTCCGGCGATCGTCCGATCACCTGTTTTATGCGAGATTGTTACCCGAAGCAGAGTTTCATAGTCGCATTGGCGATCATGGCGAACTGTCGATACGGCAATGCCATTTGACGAGGCGACCGCAGCGGCATTGACCATATTGACCGATTCCATTGCCGGTCCAAGAAGCCCTGCCAAAGTTGTTGCCACTACCGATTCTGGGTTTAGCGCGGCTGCCTTGCCGTCAAATTCGATTACCACCGCGGTGATGCCATCGGCTTCGACCTGCCCCAAAAAGCTGCCAAGCAAGCCGCCAAGCGCCATGTAAGGCTTTAGAATTGGGGCTTCTTCGGCTGAAACAGATGCCATGTTCAAGGCGTTGGTGACTGCCCCTTTCATCAGATAATCAGCCATTTGTTCAGCCACCTGAAGCGCCACTTTTTCCTGCGCTTCGGTTGTGCTGGCACCAAGATGCGGCGTGGCAATGACATTATCAAAACCGAAAAGCACATTATCGGTGGCGGGTTCTTCCTCAAACACATCAAAGGCGGCACCAGCGACATGGCCACTTTTCAATGCTGCCGCCATCGCCAGCTCGTCAACAAGACCGCCACGCGCGCAATTGACGATCCGAACGCCCTTTTTGGTTTTGTTCAACGCATCGGCGCTAATGATATTACGCGTTGCATCGGTCAATGGCGTGTGAAGCGTGATAAAATCTGCCCGCGCCAATAATTCATCAAGCTCAAGCTTTTCAATGCCAAGCCGGGTCGCATTTTCAGGGCTAAGATACGGGTCATAACCAATAACCCGCATTTTCAGGCCTTGCGCGCGCTCAGCAACAATCGTTCCGATATTGCCACAGCCAATCAGACCTAATGTTTTGCCGGTAATTTCGGTTCCCATAAAGCGTGATTTTTCCCATTTACCAGCTTTGGTGGATTCATTGGCATCGGGAATTTGCCGCGCCAAGGACAGCATCAAGGTAATGGCATGTTCGGCAGTTGTAACCGCATTGCCATACGGGGTATTCATCACGATCACACCGCGTTTGGTTGCCGCCGCAATATCGACATTATCCACCCCGATCCCAGCACGGCCAACGACTTTCAGATTTGTGGCGGCGTTCAAAATATCAGCCGTAACCTTGGTCGCCGAACGGATCGCCAGCCCATCATAATCAGCAATAATGGCCTTTAGCTCATCAGGTGAAAGCCCCGGTTTGACATCAACATCAATGCCATGTTCTTCAAAAATTGCCGCCGCGCGCGGGCTTAATTTGTCACTAATCAATACTTTTGGCATGGTTTCATCTCATTCATTAGCTGGCCCCAGAAACAGGGCAATTCATGGCAATCAAAATTCATATCAATACAGAATTACAGGTACCGCAGGATTGCGGCCGTCGATATTGCAGATTAGGCAGCAGCCGATTCGGCTTGCCGGATTTCGGCATAGGCCCAATCCAGCCACGGCAATAGCGCCTCGATATCACTTGGCTCAACCGTTGGGCCAGCCCAGATGCGTAACCCGGGAGGTGCATCACGATATGATGCGACGTCAAGCGCAACCCCTTCTTTTGCCAAGGTTTTTTCAAGCCGCGAAGCAACTGCCTTTTTTGCCGCATCATCTAACGCGACAAAACAAGGATCAGTGATCGACAGGGTGATGCCGGTGTTTGAAATTGTCGCTGGATCTTGTGCCAGAAACCCAAAATATGGCGTTTTCGCAACCCATGATTTCACCGCATCAAGGCTGGCATTTGACCGCGCGATTAACGCTGGCAACCCGCCAATTGACTTTGCCCAATTCAACGCGTCAATTGCATCTTCAACGACCAGCATTGACGGGGTGTTGATCGTCGCAGCGTCAAAAATGCCTTCATTCAATTTGCCCTTAGAGGTCAGGCGGAACAATTTTGGAATTGGCCATGACGGGGTATAGCTCTCAAGCCGTTCAACAGCCCGCGGAGACAGGATCAGCACGCCATGCCCACCCTCACCGCCAAGCGATTTCTGGAAACTAAATGTCACAACATCAAGCTTTTGCCATGGCAAATCCATCGCAAAACAGGCAGATGTTGAATCGGCAATGGTCAAACCGGCACGATTATCGGGAATCCAATCGCCATTTGGCACTTTGATGCCAGCCGCGGTACCATTCCAGGTGAAAATGACATCATTATTGAAATCGACTGCATTCAGATCAGGCAATTGCCCATAAGGGGCAACATGTGTCACCGGATCAATTTTCAACTGGCTTACCGCATCGGTAACCCAATCTTTGCCGAAGGCCTCCCACGCCAAAAGCTCAACGCCACGCGCGCCAAGGATTGACCACATTGCCATCTCAACCGCGCCCGTATCCGAGCCCGGAACAATGCCGATGCGATAATCATCAGGCAGACCCAGAATCTCGCGGGCGAGGGTCATCGCTGTTTGGATTTTATCTTTTGCAGGTGCTGAACGATGCGACCGACCGGTGCAAGCATCTTCAAGTGCGGCTGGAG
>Ga0206124_10004080_pt1 | contig 9997 bp, 16 predicted proteins | sample Helgoland_Spring_3_FD_148671 | JGI IMG/M metagenome (GOLD analysis project Ga0206124, IMG submission 148671) | Pelagic subsurface seawater microbial communities from Kabeltonne, Helgoland, North Sea - Helgoland_Spring_Bloom_20160321_2 | ecosystem: Environmental > Aquatic > Marine > Epipelagic ... | reverse complement strand
TATTGAATGGGATTCTTCTTGGTTAAAACACGATACACCTGAAGAAAAGTATGCTAAAGATGTTACACGAGAATTTAATAGACATCCATTTAGAGATTATATAGAAAAACCTAAAGAATATATAGAACTATGAGTGCAAAGAAATGGTTAAATGAGAACGAATGGCCAAACAAAGCTATCGATTCAGATGCCTGGTCACATTATACTCACTTAGATATACTTATGGAAGAGTATGCTAAACACTATATGAAAGAACAACTCAAGAATATAGGTAGTAAAATTAACCTCAATAAATTTATATAATGGAATATCCTTTTTGGGTTAGTGATTTCAACAGAATAAAAAACTACCAAGATAAGTATCCACTTGCTTTGGAGATATTTGAACAACCTCAATCTTTTTGGTATGGAGATAATCCTAAGAAACCAAAGAAACATATGGAGAAATCTATTCGTAGGTTATTAAATAGAGCTCATCCTCAACTACCTATATTAGTAATGTATAATATACCAAACAGAGATGTTGGTCAATATTCAAAAGGTGGAGCTGCCACAAAAGAAAGATACCTCGATTATGTAGAAAGATTTGCAAAAGGAATTGGTGAGGATTCTCCAATAGTAATATACGAACCTGATGCACTACCACATTCAACTGATTTATCAGAAGAGGAAAAAGAATGGAGGTTACAACTAATGAAAGAAAGTTTACAAATGTTAACAGATAATTGTAATGGTATCTTTTATATAGATGTAGGACATTCCAATTGGTTAGAGCCTAAAGTAGTTGCAGAACTATTAGATAAAATAAGTAATCCTAAAATTAAAGGGTTTTCTGTAAATTCTTGTAATTATAGAAGTACACGAGAATGTATTAAGTGGAGTAGAAAAATTCTAAAGTACAGAGAAAGAGACCACTTTGTTATAGATACATCTCGAAATGGACAAGGGCCTAACGATAACGAATGGTGTAATCCATCAGGTAGAGGATTAGGAGAATTTCCCAGTACAGAGACATCTTATCCAAAATGTGATGCTTACCTTTGGGTTAAGATACCAGGAGAATCAGATGGTAAGTGTAATGGTGGACCTAAGGCTGGAATGTTTTGGGGAGAACAGGCTGAAGAATTAGTTAAAAACAAAATATGAAATATAAATTATACAAAGTAACAGCGTTAATGGAAATGGGTGATGAACCACCTGTTATATTTACATTCGATTTACCTGCACCTGATGAAAAAGGTATTAACAGAACGTTAGGTAAAATGGATTCCATAAGAAAAGTAATATCAGTTGAAGAAACTGAACCACCAAAGGACGAAGAATATAAACAATAAAACTATGATAGATTTTTTAATGAGCTACTTAGTAGTTGGCGCAATTTGGATGACAATTTGTGATTTTGGTATTCAAAGAATGCCAGATAATGGTGTGAGAATAAGATACTTTCTATTTTGGCCTTTTACATTAGGTGCCTTTCTAATTGGATTTATAAATGCAGTTATAGAAAAGTGGAATAATGATTAGTAAAAAAGATTTAAAAAAATATAAATTTATAATAACTACCGGTTGTTCGTATGGAGTAGTTCATGAGTCTTTTAATTTTGAAGGAGCTCCAAAACAAATGCAACACGAAAAAGAACATACTCCATGGCCAGATAAACTGATAATGGAAGATGATGTTGTATCTATAAGTTTAGGTGTATCATCTCAAGGAGCAAAATGGCAATCTGATTCTATTATATATACAGTAGATAGATTATTACAACTAGGTGTAAAATCCGAAAACATATATTGTTTTGTTGAATGGTCTGAGTGGGAAAGAGGAACTACAACTATTCCAAAAAGTATATACGGTAAAGAAAGTAAATTACAGAATTTAAAAGTTAATAAATTTCATGCAGAACAAAATATTCGAATTTTGGATAAATCCAAAGAACATCATATAGAGCGTGATTCCGATGATGGTCATCATAAACATGTCATTCATTATCTTTTAGATAATATAGATATTGGTAGAGTTGATTGTAATATGACAATTGGTACAATAGGAGAATCAATGTATGTAACAACATCACAGATACCTTGGCATATTAAGGATTGGGAGTTGAAATCTGCAGATGGGTTCGATGAATTTGATGAAGAAGAAAAACTTCAGATAACTTTAGAGTTACAAAACTGCTTTAAAGAAATGTATAAAAAAGAAAAACAATTATATCCTGAAGAATTGTTAGATAGTTATATCAATTATATTTATATTACACAATCATTTTTTAAAGAACACAATATCGAATATAATTTTACTTCGATAAATACTCAACTATGTGGATGGATACTAAATGAAGAATTTGGAACTTTTACTTGGGAAAGAAATAATACCGATGTTGAGGAAAAAGGCGATGATGGATTTGTAAAACTAAAAGATAATCCATCTAAATATATATCAAAAGAAAATGATGTTGAAAATATAGTAAAATCAACTTCATTAAAAATGAAACTAATTGATTTAGATAAATTTAACTTTCACAACTGTTCGAGGTGGAGAAGAGGTGGTATAGATAATTATTTATTAGATAAATTAGGACCAGGTATATTTAACAGACCTTGGGCCTTAGGTAATTTGGAGGATAACGATACTTGGGAAAATTTAAAAATTGACTCATTATCACATCCTGATGATATTGAATTAAGATATGCTAGAAAACACCAAGTACCTACTGTTGTTCTTGGAAATCATCCTAATGAATTTTTATATTGTTTTGTATGGAATAGATTTGCTAAAGAATGTAAATTTTTACAATTTTCCGAATCATTTCTGAAAGAGATAGAAAGAAGGTATTGGGAAGATTACAATTCAGATAAGGTAAGTATAAACGGAATAACCCTAGGTAAAAAATGGATGAATAGGTGGAAAGAAACAATTCAACATTAAAACAATATATAAATAAAATTAAAAGTAAATATGAATAAAAAAGAATTAACAACTAACGAGTATAGAAACGAGTTGGAAAATGAACTTCAAAATGCTATACTAAATGCAGAATCCCCTTATAATGATGGTTGGACTCGTGAGGGATATCACCAAAAGGCAAAAAAACTAACATTGAAATTGAGTAAAATAGGAAAACAATTAAATTTTGATTTTAAATAGTTTTATTTTTTTAGAAGGAAATACTCCAATAGAATACTCTGCAGAAGAACTGTGTGATATTTTTGAATCAAAAAAGAACACACATTTTATCTATGATAATATAAGAGAAGCACAAATTATTCCAAATTTAAGAGATGGTTTAGATTCTTTTGATATTTCATTAGAAAAATCAAATAGTAAATTTACAATTTTATTAGCAGGAGATGAAAAAGCCGAGTATTTTCTTAATAGAAAGAATATAAATATTATATATAATCACGGCCATTTTGCAAGATTAATCTATACTCAAACAAAACGAAGAAATGAATTATCAAATTATCAACAAATCAAACAAAACTTTACGAATTTCATACTTTATTTAAATTGTAAACCATATGATTACAGATGTAAACTTATGGATGAGGTTCAAAATACAAATTTATTAGAAAGTTCAAAGTGGAGTTGGTTAATTAATAGAGAAAATTATGATTGGAAACATTGGAATCAAGAAATCAAAACAATAGAAAATGATATTTTAGAAAAAACTAATTATGACAATCATGTAGGATTTAATCCTCTACGCCAAGATTTTATTGAATCCAACACAAACTGTTTTATACAATTAATTTCAGAATCAGTACCATATTATTTTTTTCTTACTGAAAAAACAGTTAAACCTTTATTACATGGCCAATTGTTTTTAGTAGCTGGTTCGGTTAATTTTCATAAAAAATTAAAAAATCTAGGTTTTAAATTATATGATGAAATTATAGATTATAGTTTTGATAGTTTAATATCATATGATGATAGAGTAAAGGGTATAATAAACAACTTAGAAAATTTAAAAAATCTTAATTGGAACGAAACTTATAAAAAATTAGAAGAAAAAATTAAATTTAATCAACAACATCTTTATGATTTTGCATTTGATAAGGAATATAATTTAGAACTTTTTAATTTAATAGAAAAATATCAATCAAGTTTTGATGAACTTAAATTAGACGAAAACAAATATATATTTACAAAAGAACTATTTTATGAAATACAGTAACAAGGGATTTATATTTACAGGATGTTCGTTCACATGGGGATATGGTTTAAATTATTATTATAGTTTTACCAAAGACAATGGAGAATTTTATGGAAATATATCTCAGTTAGAACCAAAACCTGCAATTTTATTTCAATATTGTAAAAGATTTTCAAATAAAGTAGCAAATCACTATAACACATTTCATCTACAACCTGATAGAGTATCAGGAAGTGATGTGGATAATATAAACTGGTTAGAATATTTTTTAAAAAAAGATTGGGATTCTGAAAATGTAGATTATAGTTTTTTTAAATCAAGTGACTTTCATACTCTTATTTTTCAAACATCTTACTTAGATAGGGGAATGGAACTTATATGGGAAAAATTAACTAATAGAGATAATGAATATTTTAATTCGTATGAAGAACTTATAGAGGAAATTGGAGATAGTGAATTGCAACGTAATTATTATCATGACCAGATATTTGAGATAGTATCCAAAATGTTAATAGATATTTGTAAAAAGTTTGAATCACTAGGAATAACGGTTTACTTTATACATGCAACAGATATATATAAACACATTGATTATATAAAAGAAAGAACAATTAAAATATCACATAAAGAAAAAGAATATTTTTGTATTAATAATATATCGGATGATGATTCATCAGCTATTATTGCACTTGATTTTGATAATTTTAAAGGTACACCACCAGATGATTTACATCCATCTTTAAAAGTACACGAATCTATTTATAAGTCAATACTAAATAAACTTGATAATGATTAAACGTATTTTTATAATAGGAGATAGTTTTTGTGATGGGAAGTTTCATCCTAAAGAAAATAGTTGTCATGCAATAAATAATGGAATACCTGGAATCAAGGAAGAAGATGCTCATTGGATAAATCATGTAGATTGGTATTACAGAGATTCTGAAATTATTCTTGATGCGTTTGGAAGTAGAGACCACCAATCAATGATAGATTATTGGATAAAACTATTTCCAATTCTTACAGAAAACGATAGAGTTATAATAGGTTTACCAGATACACAAAGACAACGAATACCAATTCAAGATGAAAAGGATTATAGAGAAATTGAATGGAGTGGTGGTATTTGTAAAAATATGTTCTTAACAAGACAGTGGTGGCATGCATATCAGGATTTTAAAACAACAGAAGCATCTAATTTCATAGATAAAAATGGAAACAAACATTCGGAAGAATGGTTTGATGAAATTATATTCTTCTTAGAAATAATGAATCAAAGTCATACTACTGCAAAAAACTACAAAGAAGTTATTGAATCATTATATAAAGTAGCACCTTGTAAAACATATTTGTTTAGTTGGCATGATTGGGTTGAATATCCTGCTCCAAAGGCAGATTGTATTGAAGACAAAAGTGATTTAACAAAAAATCTAGGAATGTGGACAACACAAGATATGATGTGGAAAGAAACAAATGGTAAAAAAGGTAACAAGGATGACCATCATTGGGATGTTAGAACTATGTGGGCTTTTGGTAAGTATGTAATAGAAAAAATAAAATGAGCCAAATAAGAGAAATACTTGAGGGTTGGGGTAATGTAATAAAAGACCAATTTAATGCAGTAGATATTGTAACTAAAACAATATCAAAAAAAAGATTAGTAGAGTGTGACCCTTGTAGTATAAGACAAGGTAATACTTGTTCTCCTCAAATATATGGTTATCATGTAATAACAAAAGAAAGAAAAAATGGTTGCGGTTGTAATATATCAGCCAAGACATTATCTCCTACTTCAGAATGTCCACTAGGTAAATGGTAAAAATATGGTAATTTGTAATACTGAACAACTTAAAGGTTTACTACATCTAAGAAAATTTGTAGAAAATTCTCCATCTGAACTTATTCATAGTAGAACAGATATTTTACATATAATAGATAATGCTCTAGTAGAGGGTTGTTACTCCTCTAAACATCAAACGAAATTAAATCAAATAAGAAATGTGTGGTTTGACCAAACTTATGCAGGACAATATGTTTGTAGACATTGTTTAGGTGATACTTCACTAGTAGAGTATGATTACCTAAGTGGAACAGACCATTTAGAGTGTGTATTACAACAAGAAATATAATCAACAAAAAGCTTGTATTTTTAAAATTTTTTTCGTATATTAGTAATAAATAAAATACAATATGGATTTTAATTGGGACGATTTTACTAACAACGAACCCGAAGATGAAAAAAACGATAGATTACATCATCTAAAAAAGGTACAAAGATATATGTTCATAGATGATTTGGAAAAACATCGATGGCAACCATTAACAATAGACCCACTTGAATTTGAAGAATTATTCGGTACTCCAAATGAAGAGGATATGGATATTATAACTCAAGTGTTTATGAAAGATTATCTATTATGGGAAGATAGTTTAGATGAAGAATTCATATATGAGAAATGGGGAAGTGTTTGGTTAGAGTTTTTATTGTACTATAATCAAGAGAAAGAAGAATATGAGTTATGTAGCACTATACTCGAGTCGTTAAAAAAATGTAAAAAGTATTACAAAAAAGAATTAAACAAAAATAAACTCGGTAAATGAGCTAATCTTAATACAAGCTCACATAGTAGTATAAGTAATAATGAATAAAGAAAAAGAAAAGATAACAACTTCAATGGTAGGATGTATGGTCGTATTAACTATAATGGGTATAAGCTTCTTTTACTTATTCATAAAGATAGTAACATCATGAAAAAATACAAGCTTACTAAACAACAAGGTAAAGGAATCCTTAAGATTAAAGAATATTTTGAAAAAAGAGTTTCATCCTCGAATGAAAAAGTACCTTACTATTGTCAATCCGCTATAGATATACTAAAGAAAGTATATGTAAAACGAGAATATGATTGGAAAATGAAGCTTGTTCTTAATCAATATCGTGATAACTATTATAAGGATTTAAAAGAATTTGGAAAAGACTTTAAAGGAATGGAGTTACCTTTTGGGCCCAAAGTAACCATTATTTAAAAACGGACCCCTTAATTTGATAGTAAAAGAATTTCGGTAGGTATAATAATAAAGAACGGAGACCAAATAATACTAACCTATATAATACAGCTATAAACTATAATACTATGTATAACTATAATAACAAAGATAAGAGTAAAGAAGAAGGATTAGAAGAATGGTGGTACTTATCAGATACTACTTCTATACCACACCAGAGAACAACTCATTCCCCAATAGTGAATAGGGTATATAAAACTCTCAATAAGATATTAAAACTCTTCCCTACTCCCACTACTAAGGGAGAATCTAAGTACCATAAGTAAAAAAAATAAAGAAGCCCAACGATTGGGTATAAAGACAAGAGGAAGAAATCGAGGTTTAAACCACTTCCAGTTTACTTTCATAGCTGGGCAGACAAAGCATTCTGTAAAACTATCAATAAAAAGAAGGGGAAAAATTCTATCTTCGACTGAATAAACTAATAAAAAAACGACTTGGGAAAAATTTTGAAAAGAACGACACGAAAAAAATTTTAAAAAATCGACCGGTCTTAGTGCTTATACTATTAAGTTATAGGTTATTATATTTTATTTAAGTTATTTCTTTTTAAGTTGTCTGGACGTCTGGAGTATATATAACTATACGAATTTTAAAAAAACTAAAAAAAAAGTTATTAACAAAAATAAATGTTAAAAGACTTGGTTATGTTAAATAAATTTCGTATATTTGTACTTGTATGAATGAATTAGATTTACATGGGTTTACCCACAATGAGGCTTTATTCGCAACTGAAGATTTTGTGTTAAAGGAATCCCAAAAGGGATTTGGGTTTCAATGTAGGATTATTACCGGTAACTCTAAACATCTACAAGATAAAATCATAAAAGAAATATTAATAAAACATAACTTTAAATATTATATACCATCATGGAACATTGGAGAACTTATCGTATCCTAATAGGATTTTTAATAATAGGATTATCAACCTCGTGTGTAAAAGAGGAATTGGGTGAAAACATAATACATAATGGAGATTTGGTTATACCAACGCTTTCTCCTATATCACAATACGAAACATCACATCAAAACCACGAATGGAATGATGGTTGGTATTCACATAGTGATGTAAGCTCTACCGGTCTACAAGCAATGGGTTCTTTAACTTACTTTGATTATGGTAACGATGGTGATATGGATGTATTTGTACAAATAGAAGAACCTGCTCCTCAATACTTTAACACATGGATAATCGAAAACAAAGGAACCTCGTGGAAAAAAAGAAAAGATGTTATATCTGAAATACTACCAAATGGAAACAGAATACCAAGTGGTGGAAGAAAAATGACTCAAAGTGATATTGATAATGATGGAGATACTGATTTTGTATTCTTTATAGCAGATGATGATAGCTATTATTGGGAATCTGGTTCTGGTAATGGGCCTGGTGGAGGAATATATGCTTTCATATATGATGAACCTACAAAAACATATTCACCAATTGAAATAGAACCATATCAAAATGGTGGTAATCACTGGTTTTATCATGGTGGAACTCTTGGTGATGTAAATGGAGATGGTTTAGTAGATATCATCGCAGGTACAGTTGAAATATCGGTATGGATAAACAAAGGTGATTTGATTTTTGAAAAACAAGAATTAAATATATTTGAAACCAATTTTATTTGTTCATCTACTATTTTTGATATAAACCAAGATGGATATGTAGATTTAATTGTTAGTGATGCAAATACATTCGGTGATTACAAATCAAGTAGAACATTTGGTTATATATTATATGGAATCCCTACCTATCCATATTTTGATAAAGAAAACAAAAAAGAATTAACAGCAGATAGAGATGGACCAGAATCTCCAACACAATATGATTGTTTATTTGATGTATCTATTACTGATTGGGATAATGATGGTGATTATGATTTATTTACAAGTGGATATACAATTGTTGGTAATGATAATATGAGTTTTTTAATAAACTACTTTGAAAATACAGATAATGGTTTGGTTAATAAAACAACAGATTTATTTTATCAAAACCAAAATGAAGGAATTATAAATCATTCAGGTCTTATAAAAGCATGGGATATTGATAATGATGGAAATAAAGAATTACTTATTGAAGCTTCAGCCGATTGGAATAGTAGTCAACAAGGATGGAATTCATTTAAATTAATAAACGGAAAATTAACAAGAACAAACATTAGAAATATTAGGAATTAGTCCTAAAACTTTATGGAAGTTTGAGAGAGAAAACCTCATTCAAGGAACAAGATTTAAGGCTAAAAAATATTATTCTACCACCTCAATACTTGATTGTATCAAAATACAATTCAACCTCACTACCTCAACAGAGTTTGATGGCATGTGGGATTAAGAGGTTAAACAATTTTAAGCCTATCATATTTATATTTGATAGACACACAACACTTTATCACCAATTTCCAACCTATCAAATCTCATAATAGTTTGATTGTATGAAGGGGATGCATAATTTAATTTTATGTATCCCTTTTTTATTATTAAAATCTATCCTATTAAGTTTTAGAACATTATATTTGTATCGTTATTATCAATTACCTCATATAACACACGGGTTTTTATATAACACAGAGTAACACAGAAACCTATAATTTTATAACACATCGTGTTATTTAGTAAAACCTTAAAGGTGAGTTAGATGGTTGTGGTTCAGTTAGTTAAAAAGAAAAATATTGGGTGGTTCAAGTCCCGTCCAGACCGCAAAGCCTTATAAACATTTTGTTTATAAGGCTTTTTCTTTTTTAGGTGATAAATCTTTTTTATTAATGATATTAA
>Ga0206124_10004071_pt1 | contig 10018 bp, 8 predicted proteins | sample Helgoland_Spring_3_FD_148671 | JGI IMG/M metagenome (GOLD analysis project Ga0206124, IMG submission 148671) | Pelagic subsurface seawater microbial communities from Kabeltonne, Helgoland, North Sea - Helgoland_Spring_Bloom_20160321_2 | ecosystem: Environmental > Aquatic > Marine > Epipelagic ... | reverse complement strand
CTCCAAAACCTTGTATAGTACTGAGTTTTCTAGTGGGTAAAATATTTTTCCTTATCAAAAATGAAAAAAATAATGTAGATACCAGAAGAATTACAAGAGAGTTTGCATAGAAATAATCTTGCTCATAAAAACCATAAAGCATAGTTGGAATTAATGATGCTGCTAGAACGGGATACACAGCAGAACTAATAAATATTATAATTTTTAACATTTAAAATCTAACAGAATAATTCTTCTACTTCTTCAATACTTTCTGGATGCGTGAAAACAACTAATTTATCCTTAGCTCCAAATTTCCAGCTTCCAGATGGGATGAAGGTATTTTCTCTTCTTGTAACACCAGCAATGAGGCAGTTATTTGGTAATTCAAGATCAGATATTGACTTATCTAAGATTTCACATTTGTCACTTATAATAATTTCCAACGCTTCAATATCAGTATCTTCGAATGTCAATGCAGAGGTTACTTGAGAAGATCTCACATCTTTCAGGATGGAGTTAGCAGCAGAAATTCTTGTTGAGATAGTTGCTTGTATCGATGAATCTTTTAATAACTCTAAATAATCAATTTTATTTACTCGTGTAATAATTTCTGTTGCACCAAGAGCTTTACCTACGAGTGAGCATACTATATTCTTAGAATCATCTTTACTTAAAGCAACAATTGCTGATTCATCATCAACTCCAATATCAATCAAATTATTAGGAACTTCTGGATCATTGCAGACAACAATCACATGAGAATTATTTTCAGCTATCCTATTACAATCTTTTTCGTTGTCATCAATGACAACAACATCATATTTTTTATATAATCTCTGTGCTAATAATTCTGCAGCTCTTGAGGCACCAATTATGATAACTTTTCTTAATTCTTTTTTTTCTTCAATTCCCAGAAGAGACAATGCAGTTTGAATATCACCATTTTTAACGATTAGTTTAACATGATCATTTTCTGCGAGTTCAGTATCTCCATTAGCTAGGCTGGATTCATTATCTCGAACAAAAGCAGTTACAAGCCAATTTTCTCTTCCACCAAATTCATGGATGTTACTGAGTTTATTATTCAATAAAGGAGAGGATTCCGAAATGACTCCACCGATTGATAGAAGTTTACCATCTCCAAATTCATGAATATCATAGATACCTGCTCTAGATAATAATTTTTCTATCTCGTCACAAGCAGAATCAGAAGGGTCAATTATTTGGTCAATTTTTAATTCTTCTAGTTCATTTTTCATAGAATTATCTTGCACTCTAGCAAAAGATTTTTTAGTCCCCATATTTTTTGCTAAATAGCAACTTAACATATTTACATTTTCGTTATCAGTTACCGCAATAATTAAATCAGCTTCTTCAGCACCACCTTGGATTAGCGAACTAGGACTTCCACCATTTCCCTGAATGACTAATGCGTCTAATGTAGAGTTGAGTTCTTCTACTTTGTTAACATTTTCTTCTATTAGAGTTACGTCATGTTGTTCGCCGGAAAGTTTAGTTGCTAAAAAACTACCAACTTCTCCTGCGCCAATAATGATTATTTTTTTCAAGTTAGCCTCAACATTAAGGATAGTGCCATTATTTATTACATGGTAATATATTTATTAGTGACAAAAAAAATAAATGAAAATAAATCTAACCTCACTAATTCGCTAGTTGACATTCTTTTAATTCAAAATATTAAAGATATTAAAATTTATAAACCTAAATTGGATATTTATAGTGATCATGTCATTATTTCCACTGCAACTTCTAATACTCAAATGAATTCTGCACTAACAAAAATAATTAAGCACATTAAATCTCTTGGATTAGAAGCACTTTCTGAGGGTATTAATTCATCATGGATACTATTACAGTCAAATGGCATATCTTTACATATCTTTACAGAAGAGGCACGAGATTACTATTCAATTGAAGATTTATACTTTGATAGTAATTTAGTGAACCAATATGGTTAAAATTCCAATAGTTAGGGGCTGTAGCTCAGCTGGCAGAGCACCTGCATGGCATGCAGGGGGTCAGGGGTTCAAATCCCCTCAGCTCCACTTACAATAATGAATATATCATTTATAAAAGAGATTCTGAGTCAAACTAAAGAGCTAGTCCTTTCTCAGTTTTTTATTGCTTTAGTGTCTTTATTACAAGTTTCCTTAGTTGTAAAAATATTAGGTGTAGAAAATTATGGAATTGTAACACTAATGGTAACCCTACCAACTCTTGTTTTCCGAGCTCTACATTCTAAAAATAGTGATGTAACCTTGGTATCAATCAAGCAGGACTCACTAGTAGGCTATTCTTATTTATTCGACTTACTGATTGGATTTTTTGCATTCTTGATCTGTATGATTACCTTAAATTTACCTATCAGTAGTTATTTTGGTATTGAGACTCTCGATTCTTATATAGTTGTATTTCTAGCTTCACGGATAATTCAAACATTTTCAGAGAGTTCCAAAGCTTGGTTGATTAAACAGGGAAAATTAAGGAAATTCTCAATTTTAGAGTCTTTATCAGTAGGTATAAGATTTCTGGCAATAGTAGTGCTTATATCAAATTCACCCACTGTGGAAAACTATATTTTAGGGCAGACTATTTATTCAACTTTTTACGGAACAGCGAGTATTTTACTGGTTAGAAAAAGTCTCAAAATAAATGAATTTAATTTCAAGGGTTTTAAAAATTATCTTAAATCAATTTATCCGATTTTTAAAGATATAAGATTCAATCAAATTATTGGTATTATTCCTCAACATTTTGACGTAATTGTTGTGTCTATTATTAGTGATTATTCAGCAGTAGGAATATATAGATTTGCAAAAAGATTAATTGAGCCAATAAATTATATAATTTCAATTTTTAACCCATGGTTACAAAGTAAGTTGAGCCATGACAATAGTTTTCCCATCCAATCATTCTTAAAAAAATTCCTATTTCCACTTGTTGTTACAGTAACTGTTTTTTATGTAGTTTTAGGTAGAACTGTCATAAAGTTGATTGGTTCAGAAGAATTTAACCCTTCATATGAGCCGATGCTCATTCTTCTAATAGGTTATATATGCTACCTGCTCACTTTCTGGATAAGGCAGTATCTACTTTTTAATAAACTAATAAAGTTCCACACATATGGAAAAATTCTGTATTCGTTCACATTTATTTCATTATCATTTCTACTAGGTTCTACCCAAATGGATTTAATGGCATTGCACTCTCTTTGAGTATCTCAATGATTCTGCAAAAAATATTTGAATATGTTATTTATAAAAATAAATTAGCCTAATAAAAATAAAGATTGCCTCAATTAAAAAAACTTTAATTATGATTACCTTATGCTAACAAAAAACAAAGTAACTGATTTATTATTACTATTATCACTATTTTGTTATTATGGCTTATATTCTTATTCTGTGTTGGGAATACCTGTTTCCTGGGTAGGTTTAGTAGCAATTTTTACTATTGCGATTATGAGAGATTATAAAATCCTCCTAAACTTTAATTTGTACTTCCTTTTGGCTCTATTTTTAGCGCCATCTTTTATCGACTTAATCCCATTAGGAATTGATGGATTTGATCAAAACTTACTACTTAGGCTATTCAATATTGCCTCTTTTTTAGTAGTTATTCATTTTGCAATGGGATATTTTAAATCAAACAGCAATGAGAATTTTTTAAATCTATTACAAAAACTTATTCTAATTTTCTCTATATACGCAATATATGTTTACTTTGCACAAATTTATGACTTGCCTGAGGTTATTAGAAATAGGTCTAATACGGGATTATTATTAGATTCATTACAAACTACTTTCTGGCAATATGAGCCCCATAGAGCAATGGGCTCATTCAGAGAACCAGTATTACTTTCTTCTATGTTGCTTCCCTTATATCTTCTGTATCTATTTAGTGCTGAAAAGTTCAACATTGTTACTGTTATTGTTACTTCTTTAGCAATCGGCTTAACGCGTAGTGATTTAGTAAGGATTTATTGCTTCGTTCTTTTACTTGTTTTGATAATCAATTATTTCAAAAGAAAAATAATCCACCAAGCTATCTATCCAATATTACTTATTTTATTATTTTCTTTGATAGGAATTAAAGAATGTGATCTAAATCCACAAAGTGAAGATTGTATAACTTCTAATATTAAGTCTTCTTCTATAGAGGCAGTCATATTTTCTGATATTGGAGAAACTCTTGCTATTGGTAGCGATAGGAGTAATGTAGTAGACTATTTTATTTTTTCATTTAAGTCCTTATCTCCACAGGGAATAACAAATATAAATTCTGGTTTTAGTAATTATCTTTCTCAAGAATAAATTTTACTAATAGATCACTACCAAACTATTTATTAAAAAGATTTGAAGCAAAGAACTTCGGTACAGGAAACTATTCATTATTAAAGTACTCTCCAAATGTACAGAACCTTTTTGTGAATAATGCACTGTCTCTAGGTGCACCATTTGTAGCCGTATTATTTGTTATTTTTATGAACCTTTGGATTACCGAGAAGAAAGATTTAAATTTTTATATATTTCTTTGCATTTTATTATTTTTTTCCATAACTCCAATTGAAGAATTTAATACTTTTTCTGCTCTAATTATTGGTGCTGGGTATAACATGATTCTTAAAGATAAAAGTAATGGATAATGATCAAATATAACTTCTCTCCGGGACCGGCGAAATTAAATAATTCTGTATTAGAGATAGTTAATAAAAATATTATAGAATATCAAGAAGAAGGGATATCTATTTTAGAAATCTCTCATAGGAGTGATAGTTTTGAAAAAATTCTAGAAACAACAAAAAAGAATTTAATAGAATTATTAAAGATACCTTCAAACTATCAGATTCTATTCCTTCAAATTCTATTCCTTCAAGGAGGAGCAACATTTCAAAATACTTTTTTGGGAAACAACATAAACCAAAAGAAATCAACATCAAATTTGATTACAGGAACCTGGGGTCAAAAAACTTATGAAGACTTTATTCAAATTAGAGATTCAAAAAAAATTTTATTAGAAAATAATCAAATCTTAGAGTTCTTAAATCAACCACTGCCAGATGACATTCAAAATACTGATTATATGCATATTACTTCAAATGAAACAATTGAAGGAATTCAGATAAATAACTTTAAGAAGATAGAAAATGATTTAATAATTGATAGCTCTTCTGATATAGGATCTTATATATTCGATTGGGATAACATAGCGTATCTTTATGCTGGCGCACAAAAGAACTTGGGTATACCTGGGGTAACTATTTCGGTGGTTAGGGATGACTTTATTGAAAAAAATGATAATCCCACGTATCTTAATTTATATAAATTGATTAATAAAGACTCTCTTTTAAATACTCCACCAACTTTTGCAATATATGTCTTAAACCTTGTTACTGATTGGATGTTAACTATGGGTGGTATAAATTATTTTGAAAGGCAATCAATTGAGTACTCATCTGATGTCTATGCATTACTTGAAAGATACGATGACTACGTTACCTTGCCAGTTGAAAATTCTTTAAGGAGTCGGATGAATATTGTTTTTAATTTTAATAATGAAAAGAATGAACAAGCTTTTATTAAGGAATCTCTAGACCATGGCATCATAGGCATAAAAGGCCATCGTAGTGTGGGTGGGGTTAGGATTAGTTTATATAACTCTATTGACAGGCCTTCATTAGATTATTTACTAGGATTCATGAATTCTTTTTTTCAAAAATTATGATAATCAATAACTTTATAATATTACACGAAGAAACTCAAGACAAATTTGAACAGGTTAGAGATTTAGAGACTGTTAAATCTTTTCCACCACTAGTTTTTTCCACAGGAGCAGATCGAGATCTTACTAATATCTTAAATGGTTCCAAAGAAATAAAGAAGTTAACACTATTAGATGGACACCATCGGTTTGAACACCTTAATCTATATAATTATGACTATTCCATACCTGTAGTTCTAATCTCGAACCAAGATGTTACAGTCCAATCATATAATTCCAAAATAAATGTAGATAAAAAGACATTTATAGATCATCTTTTTGCAAGTAATTTTAAACCATCTTCTTTTTCCAAATATTTTATAGAGATTGAAGATTGTAAATATTCAAATATAAAAATAGAAAGTATATATGAATTGTATGATTTTAAAAGAAAACTAATAAATCACGATTTCATTATTCCAATTCCTAACGATATGGTTAACGTCGATGATTTGATTATAAACTTTACACCAATTCAGCTTGTCGAATTTTATAAGGAGAATTATTTATTTCCTCCAAAGTCAACATGGATTTCTCCTAGAATCTAATTTGATTATGAAAGTATGTCATGTAATAAATACACTTAATAGGGGAGGCGCAGAAACACATTTATTTGATTTAGTACACCAACAAACACTCAAAAGCTATGAGGTGGAATTAGTCGTAATTGGATCTGACAGAGAGAATATAATGTCTCTTGAAGAAGAATTCAAAAATTTACAAATTCGAATTAAAAGGCTTAATGGGCCAAGAATGTTCAATATCTCGTCATACTTCAGGCTTTATTCTCACATTAAAACAAATAAATACCAGGTTATTCACTCTCACCAACCGAGAAGTGACTTTATGTTATACGTCGTTCGAAAATTTAATACTTCTTTTAGATGGATAGTTAGTGTTCATGGTAAATACGATACATACTTAGAAAGTACAAAAATATCTAATACTATAAAGAAAAGATTTATGCACTTGTTAGCTAGATACTGGGAAAAAGCTGATGCAGTCATAGCGATCTCAGATGCAGTTAGTGATTGGATTGTTGATCTAAATAAAAAAATTAGACCTACAGCTATTCCTTACTGGGTTGATCAAAGCAACTTAAATTCATCAAATACATTTGGAGAAGATATTTCAATTGGCTTTCTAGGAAGGCTTAATAAAAATAAGGGCATTGAAGAATTACTTTTAGCTTTTAATAAACTTGAAACTACAAACCTCACACTCACAATAGGAGGATATTCAGAACCAGCATACCTTGAATACTTAAAATCAATCTCAAATGAAGAAAGTTATAAAAAAATTAAATATCTTGGCTATGTTTCAAATAGAAAAATATTTTATGATTCTGTCGATTTATTTGTTTTTCCTTCATTTTCAGAGGGTTTAGGACTCGTGTTACTTGAGGCAATGAGTTTTTCAAAAGTATGTATAACTAGAGACGTACTTCCAATGAATACCTACCTTACAAAAGATAGTGGTTACTTATTTAAAAACAATGAAGAACTGTTGACTTCTTTAATTGAAGCCATTGAAGATTTAAGAAGAGATAACAAAAAAATAAAATCAAAATTGTTTAATATTGAACAAATGGTTAAAAAATCTAGTGCAGAAACAATTTTTCCAATGATAGAAAAGGTTTACCAAAGTGAGTGATTATAAATTTTCAGAATTTGAAAAAAAATGGCAAAGTAACTGGGCTAATTCAAATCTTGGTAAATGTGATTTAAATTCACAAAAGCCAAAGTTTTATAATTTATGTATGTATCCATATCCCTCTGGAGATTTGCACATGGGGCATATAAGAAACTACACAATTGGTGACGTGATTACGCGATATAAAAAACTAATTGGCTATAACGTACTCTCACCAATGGGTTGGGATTCTTTTGGCCTTCCTGCCGAAAATGCAGCAATTAAAACAGGTATACATCCTAAGAAATTTACTGAAGACAGAATGAAAAACATGAAAGATCAGATAATTAGACTTGGGTCGTTATATGACTGGGATAGAGAAGTTGCTGCACATACAGAGGAATACTACAAGTGGACTCAATATTTATTCATACAACTTTTCAACAATGATTTAGCCTATAAAAAAGATGCTCCGGTCAATTGGTGCACCTCTTGTAAGACTGTTCTAGCTAATGAACAAGTTATCGAAGGAAATTGTGATAGGTGTGATGCAATTGTCACTCAGAAAAATCTTAATCAGTGGTTTTTAAGTATTTCAAAATACTCTGAAGAACTTCTGAGTGGACTTAATGATATTGGAGATTGGCCAGAAAATGTTAAATCAATGCAGAAAAACTGGATTGGAAAATCTGTTGGAGCCTTAATGATATTGGAGATTGGCCAGAAAATGTTAAATCAATGCAGAAAAACTGGATTGGAAAATCTGTTGGAGCACAATTTAATCTTGAAGTAACGGATAGTGATATATCCATAGAAGTGTTTACCACCAGACCTGATACGTTATTCGGTATGACCTTTGCTGTAATATCTCCAGAACACAAATTAATGAAAAATATCCTTGATCTATCTAAAAATCAGGAAAATATTAAAAATTATATTTCTTCAGCCTCCTCAAAGTCTGAATTTGAGAGAATGTCTATTACTAAAGAGAAGACAGGGGTTGACACAGGGTTGTTTGTTATTAATCCACTCACTAATGAATCAATACCACTGTGGATTGCAGACTATGTTTTAATCAACTATGGTACCGGTGCAATAATGGCAGTTCCTGGCCACGATCAAAGAGATTATGATTTTGCTAAAAAGTATAATATTGAGATTAAACAGGTGATTAAGGATCCCAATAAAGAAGGAGGTATTGAATTAGAAGCTTATACAGGACATGGAGAGTTAGTTAATTCAGATAACTTTGATGGACTAAATTCCCATGAGGAAGCCTCTTCTCAGATTATTAAAAAATTGACAGAGAGTAACATAGGTTCTGCGAAAACAACTTATAGACTTAGAGATTGGCTAATCAGTAGACAAAGATATTGGGGCTGCCCAATACCTTTAGTAAATTGTAACAAGTGTGGACTTGTTGCTGAAAATATTGAAAACTTACCGGTCAAACTTCCTGAAATTGATGATTATTTGAACACAGATGGTTCACCTTTGTCTAAAAGTGAGAGTTTCGTTAACGTAAATTGTCCTGAATGCGGCAACCCGGCAACAAGAGAAACGGATACTATGGATACTTTTGTTGATTCATCATGGTATTTTATGAGATACCTAGACCCTAAAAATTCAGAAAAGCCATTTAATGAAGAGCATATAAATAATTGGCTTCCTGTAGACCAATATATTGGAGGAGTTGAGCATGCTATTTTACACTTACTTTATTCCCGCTTTTTTGTTAAAGCACTAAGAGATCTGGACATGGTGAAAGTTAATGAACCTTTCGAGAATCTTTTCTCACAAGGCATGATTAATTTTAAGGGATCAAAAATGTCAAAATCAAAAGGAAACATAGTTGATCCAGAAGGTTATTTTAAAAGTCACGGTGCAGATGCTTTAAGACTGTACATTCTATTTATGGCCCCACCAAGTGACGGAGTTGAATGGAACGATGGAGGAATAGAGGGCACGAGGAGATTCTTGTTTAAGTTATGGGATAACCTTGAGACAATCTCAGAACTAGAAGAGATTGATTCAAAAAATAGCGATGAAGAAAAATTAGAAATTTATTTAAACCAAACTATTGATTCAGTAACCAAGCACCTCGAAAAATTTGAATTCAATACAGCGGTGTCTGACCTAATGAAAATCAATAATCAAATTACTGATTACATAAAGAACAACAAAGTAATTTCCTCTGAAGTAAAAAAATCAACATTACAAAATGTATGTTTATTATTAAATCCATTTGCCCCACATATATCATCAGAAATCTTTCAGAGAAATTTTAACACAGAAATTACTGAACATAATTGGCCATCAGTAAATAAAGAAAAAATAAAAAACCCAACATATGAGTTAGTAGTTCAAGTTAATGGCAAGAAGAAACATGCTATAGAAGCTTCTAGGGGATTACAGCAAACAGAGATTGAACAATTATGTTTTGAGAATTTCAAACTAGTTGTTAAAGAATATAAAAAAGTAATTTTTGTACAAGATAAGATAATAAATTACGTAGGTTGATGACAAAGTTACTTATTACAGAAAAACTTATTACTAATAAACAAGATTTTATTAAATTCTCAAATATTCAAGACACTGTCGAATTTATAAAATATAGTGATTT
>Ga0206124_10004068_pt1 | contig 10025 bp, 8 predicted proteins | sample Helgoland_Spring_3_FD_148671 | JGI IMG/M metagenome (GOLD analysis project Ga0206124, IMG submission 148671) | Pelagic subsurface seawater microbial communities from Kabeltonne, Helgoland, North Sea - Helgoland_Spring_Bloom_20160321_2 | ecosystem: Environmental > Aquatic > Marine > Epipelagic ... | reverse complement strand
CCCCGACGGTCGATGGCGAGTCGAGCTCAATCCGGATGTTGCCCCCAAGCTTCGAATAAACGACCACTATGCTGAACTTTTAAGCGCAGGCTCAAACACGGACAAAGATTATGGTCGAGCGAGTATGCAGGAGGCTAAGTGGTTTATTAAAAGCCTACTCAGCCGCAACGAGACACTATTGAAAGTCGCTTCCTCCATTGTGCAACACCAGCGTGCCTTTCTAGATCATGGTGATGAAGCAATGCGGCCACTCATACTTGCCGATATCGCAGGCGAGGTTGATCTGCACGAGTCAACCGTTTCACGAGCAACAACACGCAAATACATGCACACACCACGTGGGATCTACGAGTTGAAATATTTCTTCTCAAGCCATGTCGCAACCACTGAAGGCGGTGAGTGTTCGTCCACAGCCATCAAAGCGTTGATCAAGCGTATCGTTACCCAAGAAAATCCACAAAAGCCATTGAGCGACGCCAAACTGTGCACGTTATTGGCCGACGAAGGGGTCGTTGTTGCTCGTCGCACAATTGCAAAGTATCGAGAGCAAATGAACATCGGACCTTCTAACGAGAGAAAGCGGTATATCTAGACATTTAAAAAGAACAGGAGAGAGACCATGCGATTAACCATTAGTGGACATCACGTAGACGTAACCGACGGGCTGAGGGAGCGTATCTCCAAGAAATTGAGGCGTTTAGAACGTCACTGTGACAGCATCGATCACATTGAGTTTGTCTTAGTCGTCGAGCGAGCCACGCACAAAGCGGAGGTGAATCTTCATCTTGCAGGTGCTGATTTTTTCGCTTCAGACACGCATGCCGGAATGTACCCCGCCATTGACTCCGTCATTGACAAACTCGATCGACAGGTCACTGAATACAAGCGCAAGCAACGCAGTCATAAAAAGCCTGAGCCGGAGCTCGAGCAATCACTGCTCTCTGAATCGTGATACTCCCTGCAGCTCAACTCAGGGATCCCCAACCCACCAGATCGGTGCGCTAACTCATGCGCGTAGTCATCGTCAGTGGAAGTTCAGGCTCAGGGAAAAGTTCGGCACTCAACCAGCTCGAAGATCTTGGTTACTACTGTGTCGATAATCTTCCTATCGCTCTGGTGAGCTTTCTGATCGAGCACTTCTCCAAGCAGTCCCATCAAACCCATCAAGGTCTGGCGATCTGCATTGACATACGCACCGAGGATGCTGGAGTTACTGATTTTCGGGACTACCTGCGAGCGCTGCGCGAGGGGCTCGAGCTCCAGCTCATATTTTTTGATGCGACGGCGCAAGCACTCGGTAAACGTTTCAACGAAACGCGACGCCGACATCCACTGAGCGTCAGCGGGAGATCATTAGCGGATGCCATTGCACTGGAACGTGTTGTTCTCGAGCCACTTGTCGCTGCTGCTGATCTTATAGTCGACACTAGTGAAATGTCCCCGTACCAGCAACGGGAAGTCGTCACAGCGCGCATAGGAGCAGCCGGCGCGAATACAATGGCGATTCAGGTGCAGTCTTTTGGGTTCAAAAAAGGTGCGCCAGTAGACGCTGACCTTGTGCTCGACATGCGCATGCTCCCCAATCCGCACTGGGAGCCAGAGCTGCGTCCCTTTACCGGGCAAGCGCCCGAAGTAAAAGCCTTTCTCGAAACCCATACCGAGACTCACGAGGTGGCCGACGATCTCATTGCAATGCTGGGTCGATGGATCCCGCTGTACAAAGAGAGTCAACGCGGGTATCTCACGATTGCAATCGGCTGCACAGGCGGCAAGCATCGCTCGGTCTACATGACCGAGCGAATCGGTAGCGCTTTAGCGGACCAATTCCCCGCTGTGACCGTAAATCATAGAGACATGCCCCTGTCCTAGCACTGTATCTGATGGTATTTGTTCGCATGGGCGAGGCCGGCATAGTGGCGCGTGCAGTGATAACCTTCGCGCGCGAGTGGAGGGATGAACCATGGTTGATATGAGTGCACAGGCGAGCCTTGCGGTGACTCGAGTCACAGACGCACTGCGCTCTGGTACAGCCTCTGATGTTGCTGCGGTCCTCGCCGATATATCCCCAGGCGACATTGCACACCTCATCAGCTCCTCCCCACCATCGACTCGAGACGAGCTCTGGACCCTTCTGGATCATGAGCAAGAGGCTGACGTCCTCAACGAGTTACCCGACGATATTCGCAATACCTTCCTAGCAGAGCTTCAACCAGAAGCCGTCGCGGAGATTTTTTCGCAACTCGACGACGACGACGTTGCTGACATACTCCATGAACTACCCCAAGCGGATACCGACAAGATTCTGGGGTCGTTAACTGATGACGATCGAGATCGCTTTGAAACCGCACTTAGCTATCCGGACGACGTGGCCGGCGGCCTTATGAGTACCGACGCGCTCACGATCCGCGCGGATCTTTCAATGGACGTGGTGCTCCGCTACTTAAGACGCCACACGCGACTGCCCGAAAACACAGACAGCCTAATCGTGGTGAATCGTGATTATAAGTATGTGGGACTGTTGCCAGTGAGGACGCTGCTCGTATCCGATCCGCATGTATCGGTGCGAGAAATGATGAAAACCGAGCGCGAACCTTTAGACGCGATGACCTCGGCTGACGAGGTCGCGCGGCGATTTGAGCGAAATGATTGGATCTCGGCCCCCGTCGTTGATCCACAAGGCAAGCTACTGGGACGAATCACAATTGATGATGTCGTCGACGTTATCCGCGAACAGGCCGATCACAGCCTAGCGGTGATGGCGGGCCTCGGAGACGGAGACGTCTTTACCACCGTGCTTGCGACGGCACCTCAGCGCGCCATCTGGTTAGCAATTAATCTCGCCACGGCCATTTTGGCGCCCTCAGTGATTGCCTTTTACCAAGATACAATTGAAAAAGTGGTTGCGCTCGCCGTATTGATGCCGATCGTTGCCTCCATGGGAGGCATTGCTGGTACACAGAGCCTGACGGTGCTTATTCGCGCGATGGCGATGGGCCAGATCAATGATCGAACGGAAATTTGGCTTGTCCGTCGCGAGATCTTCGTCTCGATCATCAACGGGCTTATTTGGGCGTTCGTAATCGCAGTCATTGCAGCTTATTGGTTCGACGACACGACACTTGGACTTATCATCGCATTTGCAATCATCATTAATCTGATTACTGCAGGTATTGCGGGCGCATCACTGCCGCTTATTTTAGATCGACTTCGTATCGATCCAGCGTTAGCCGGCGGTGTGGTATTGACAACCATCACCGATGTCGTGGGATTTTTCGCCTTTCTTGGCGTGGCTGCCTACTTCTATAACTGAACCCTAGCTAAAAGCGAAGACCTAATGGATGACGACGAGTTTGTACCGGAAAGTAAGAGCGCTCGAAAACGACAAATGCACGCGCTTCAGGTTCTCGGTGAGCAATTAGTATCCCTGTCGGCCGCACAGCTGGCGAAGCTCAATATCGACCATCCGCGGCTTATTGAGGCTGTTGAACTCGCACAACGTATTTCTCACCACAGTGGAAAGCGTCGGCAAATGCAGTTCATTGGGAAACTCATGCGCGAGACAGAGGCAGGCGCTATTGAGCAAGCCCTCGACGAGCTCCATGAGACATCACGACAAGCGAAAGCCCGAGAACACGTTATTGAGGGTGCACGCGATGCGCTGTTGCTCAGAGGCGATGAAGCCCTAACCGATGTGCTCTCGATCTGGCCTAATGCCGACAGACAACTGATTCGCCAGCTGACGCGCAGTGCGATCGCGGAGCGCGACAAGCAGTTGCCGCCAGTATCAGCACGCAGCCTATTTCGTTATCTGCGCTCGCTCTCGGACGAGCCCTCCGCCGACTGATCGGTCGAGGTTTTCTTCGCCTTATTTGTTGAGAGACTGGCATCAAACACCCGCATGAATTTTACCGCCGGTGAACTGATCGGACCGCTCACGGAATAAACCCCGCTCGACAGTCGAGTCATCTGATCTTCAAACACTTTACTGGCGAGGTAGGCCCCCGCAGCAATCGGAAGCCCTCCTGCCAAGGCTGCGACCCACGGGATATTGTCCACAAGGGGGAGAGTCACAACCAGTTCTGCGTCAATTTCCTCGGTCTGCATCGAAAAGTCCCCCCCCAAGGTGAGGCTGCCACCCCCGTTGCGAATAGAGAATTCGTTGACCCTAACCTTGCCTTTGTTGAGAGAAAAGTCGCCGCGAGCACGATCAAAGGTCAGACCTGGGTCAAACAGTTGATTGACATTCGCTCGCTGAACCAACCCTGCCAGGTTAAACACACCGATAAATCGTAAGGGGTCGGTGGCCTGCGAAGGTATCGGCAAAAACGAACCCGATGACAGCTGAAGCTCAACATCTCCGGAGAGCTTGCTCGGCGCCCAATTAATGGGGGCACCATCCCAGGCCAGCTCCCCTTTAATGGTGCCCGCAGAAAAATCCACAACAGACTTCGCATCCAGCAGTGTTAATGCATTGGTCGCATCAGCGAGTGTTAGATCGATCGATGTTCGCGTGCTGGCTGTGGTCCGATCCCAAATGATCTCGGTACCCGGCTCAAAGTTGACGCCGTCCACCACGCCTTCAAACCCAAATAGGCGCACTTCTTGCGCGCTACTTTGAGCATCAAATGACAAGTTCCCGAGGTCTTTTTCGTTAAGCATAAGCGAGGCGATACTGACCGTCGTCATCGGCCATGCACCGCCCACAACCGCCGATTCGCCACTCACACCACGGCCCGCATCAATCTTAGGGAGTGCGCTGAGGTTTAACCGATCGAATTGCACATTGAATAGTGGAAAACGTGCGTCAAAGTCTATGTTCGCCGCAAAGTAGTCGCTGGCGACCTGAAACGAGGCGTTCTGATCCTGGTACCGGCCTGAAGACCGAAACGCACCAAGCGCCGTATCTCCAAAACGCAATGCGTCGGTAGAAACATCTCGCCAAACAACACTTGGACCCGCAAAGTCTGCAGACCCTGACAGCGCGCCGGCGAGCTGGGACCATGCCAACGCATCAATCTCAACCAGATGACCGGATATATCGACAGTACCCGCAGCAGTATCTGGAGTAAGCCAAGGTTCATGGTCCGACCCTATGCTCACCGCGGCACGCCAGGCTTGCGTGGTATCACGAGACACTTTCGCCGCCAGAATATCTGCATAATTGATCGTGGCGCTCAATGACTCCGATATAGCAAGATCAATATTCATCGAGGATGGGTCTTGGGCCACTTTGGCGAAGGGTTCGGGTAATCCGACCGCGAGCCCCTCAAGATCAGACGTAATCTGTACCGCAACACCGTCACCCGCTTGAAAAGCAATATCGACAGCGGTCTCTCCAAGCAGCAGCTCGTCCGGAACGCTTCGCCCCACTAGGCTGCTAATCTCAGCGGCCCCGAGTAACACCTGCGTTTTCATAGACAAATTGGTTTGCCTGGAACCTAAATTGTCGTTCTCCGCATTAAGGTCAAGGGTCAGTGGACGGCCTAGAAAAAACCCGTCAATAGCGCCTTCGGTAATGCCCGTCGGGTACTCATAGACAAAGTCCCCCACAAGTTGGTTTAGTTCAATCGGCAGACCTGCGAAACTGGGGGAGGCATCACGAATCAACACCCTCGTCGACACATCGGGAATACGTCGTGCCCCCTTGATCGGTACGGAAAGCGCTAAGTGGCCCATCACACCGCCCGATGTGGTTAAGTCTGATAACACCTGACTTACTCGGGTCGGAAGGTAGGGAAGCGCTGCCACGTGATTCACCGCCTTAGGCAAATCACCCTCGATAGTGGCATGGGCCGTTAACAGACGCGTCTCTAAAACCTTGCCAACCTGCACAAGACCACTCGAAACAGCCAGCGAACCGACCGTTGCCGAATCGATGTCGAACGTCACCAACGCGTTATCAATACTCACATGGCCCAGTACGCGCTCCGCCAGCGGCAACTCGGGGCGCATGATGACAGCATCCAAATCTGCCTCAGCCGACATCTGAATTGATCGAAGCGGCGCGTCACGCTTCCTGATTCCGCCGCGCAGTACAAAGCCAACACGCCTAGCCTCGCCCGTACCCAAGGACGATTGCATCCATTGATAGGCGTCCTTATCGATCGTCTTGGGCGTAAACTCAAGCACACGCTGTGTCGACGCCGCATCCGAGCCGAGTACGACATTGAGTCGGGCGCCCTCGTCCGTCGTTGATGCGATCGGCACGTATCCCGTGATCAAAGCCGACGCCTTAAAATCATCAGCATCTGCCAATACGCGGCCCGAGGTAATACTTAACGCATTGCTTGTTAGCACAAAGTCAGCCAAACCTGTGACGCGTCCCAGTTGGAGCGGTGACGTGAACTGCCTGGGGATCGTAAGAGTGAAATCGTCGCTGTCAATCTCAAGGCGGCCGATACCACTATTGAGTGCGAGGGTGCCCGTTAGCCCTTGGACGCCCGGTACCGCACCATGTGCTCGCGCTTGAATATTCTCAAAAGTCGCAGACACGCGAAGATCCGACGCCTTGTCGAATGACCCGATAACACTAAGCGCGCCTAAACGCCCCGTTGGCTCGGCGTTTTCTAGCGGCGAAATGAACTTTTCGGGCACCAATCCTGAGTCGATTGCTAACGCTGCAGTGGTCGCCAAATCCACATCGTTAACGACCACTTCCCATTCGTTGTTTCTCAGTCCTAAATGAAGGTCTGAGAATTCAAGTCGAGTTGCACTGAGCTCAATCGAGCTTTGAACAATATTGAGCCAATGTGCCTGAGGACTCGAGGTGACAAGACCCTCTAGCGAGAATGCCACGGGATTTGACTCTGGCTTGGCTGTCGATGCCAGCGCCTCACCCGATGCTTTAAATGTCGTTTGAGCCTCGCCTCCTTGAGCTTCAGTCCAAAAAAAGAGGTCGCTGCTCCCCGCAACATCCAGGCCTAAAAACGCACTGACTGGCCCCACATCCTTGGCCACGAGCCGTCCGTTGAGTTCTCCGGAAAATTGACTCAAATCAAGCGGATTGCCGACCCCGATGCCGGTCATGCTCAGTGACAATCCACCGTCACCACGCGCGCGCAGTTGAATTTCCCGGGTGCTTCCCGAGCGTCGTAAGTCCACCTCAACGACAAGATCGAGTGCCGCTTCAGCCTCAGAATACTCACGTAGCAGTGACACTCTCATGTTGTTAAGCGCCAACCGCTCGATTTCGGTGGCAAACACACTCGGGTCAATGGGGACAACAATACCGCTGGTCGTATTATCTAATCGAGCGGGGATAAAAACGTCGCTCGCACGCACCTCTGAAAGAATCCACTGCCGCTGCAATAAAGAGCGCCATGGGTTTAGCGTGACTTGCAAACGTCCGGCTTGAAATATGACCTCTTGCCCTTTTTCGCTGTCAGCAATACTGACACCGGCTAGCGTCAGTCGCGGGCGAAATCCTTCCATCTCGCCGCCGATCTCTAGTATCTCAGCCTCAAAACCAGTTCTAGCTTGGATCTCCGCAGCGAGTGACGTATTGACCGAAGGGAGAAGTGGAAGAACCGCCGTCAGTAAACTGACCGCAACCGCTGTAAGAATAAGCGTCCAAAGAACAGCCCGCCAAAGGACGCCCCCGACGAATCCATAGATCCTCTCAAACATGGGATCCGTGAGCGCCATGACCCAGCCCTACCACCCTTAATAGAGCACCTGTCTCGCGCAAAGGAAGCCCCACAACACCGCTGTAGCTGCCGTCCAGTCGCGTCACAAAACAACCTGCAAAACCCTGAATCCCATACGCACCTGCTTTGTCCCAAGGCTCGTCCGTGCTCAAATAATAATCGATGATAGTCGGCTCAAGCTCACCAAACTGGACGCTCGTTTTAACCATTTGTGTTTTCACCAATGCGTCACACATCAGTACGACCGATGTCATGACCTCGTGTGTTTGACCACTTAATGTCTCTAACATTCCCCGAGCGTCGTCATAAGACGTTGGTTTGTGCAAAATCTGGTTTTCCAGCACGACAGAGGTGTCAGCGCCAAGAACCGTTTGACCGGGCCTCCAAACGCGCCGCGCCTTTTCTCGAGCCATGCGCCTCACGTAGTCCTCAGGCGGCTCGTCGAACCCACTCGACTCGTCAATATCCGCGGGACGACAAACAAAGTCAGCGGTTAATAAGGAGAGCAACTCGCGCCGCCTCGGACTCGCGCTGGCCAGAACTAAACTCACAACAACTGACTCAAACGAAACCGTGCTGCATCCATCATCGCATTAAACGGTCGCCAGAGCGCCGACGATACGAAGACCGAAATTAGATAATTAAGACCCTCGGAGGGGACACCTAAACTGGACAAAATCAGTCTATGAAGGGCCAAGGAAATACCAAGCAGTAGAAAAATAACGGTTGTTTGTGAAACCCAATCAAGTTGTCGGATGGTAAAAATATTGTTAAGCAGCACAAAGCCGGCAATCGAGAGTCCAATCGATGCACTCCCAAGGAAAGACCCCTCAACCAGACTGATCAACAACCCCACAGTAAAGGCGAAAAAAACACCCACGGTGGCCGGTGATGACAAAATCCAGTAGCACACACAAAGCTCTAATAAACGCGGCGTAAAAACGCGTAATTCCACCGAGTTTGCGGCTTGAAAAAAAAGCGTAGCGATCACGATCGACGCCAACAATGACGGCCAAATATTGCTTTGATCCCTCATCGCAATCGTCGCCCCTCAGGACGCATCGGCGGACGTGAGAATCAACACATGACTCTCCACGTCCAAGGCCGCGGTTGGCGCCAGAGACACTGACAAATAAGCCGCATCAGCAGATGTGGCGGTTTCAACGGTAGTGCCCACCGGGTAACCCGCGGGGAAGCGCTCACCCAGCCCGGAAGTGACCCAAAGGTCACTGGATATCACATCGGAAGTACTGGCCAAGTTGCGAATAACAAGCCGATCAAGTCTCCCAACACCCTCAGCAATCGCACGCTGCCCTGTCCGATTATTAAGCACCGGAAGTCCATGTTGAACGTCGGTCACCAAAAGCGCTCGACTCGCCGATCGCCCCACCTGCGTCACTTGACCCATGACACCATCAGCGTTGAGGACAGGGTCCCCAATCATAACGCCATCAGCGTCCCCACGATTCAGCGTTAAGAGGTGTCGATTGACGTCGGGAGACACAGCCACGATTCTCGCCACGGTCATCGTCGTGTCCTCGGCGACAGCAGAATTGAGAAGCCCCTTATAGCGCATGTTTTCTGCCATCAGCGCTTCCATACGTTGAGCGCGCGCACTCAAGATCAAGTTCCGATCCTGAAGTTCCACAATTTTTCGACGCATCGTTGCGCGACTTTCGAGGTACGCCGCCACCGTTCCAAACAAACGCTTTGGAACATCAATGACAACAAATGAGGCCTCACTGATGTCTGCGCCGACCCCCTCAACGTGTCCCGTTAATGGTGACTCGCGCATAAACGCCACCAACACCCAACCCAACGCCACTGCAATAAGCAGTCGAATAGTCAGGAGTCGAGGCTTCGAAAAAAGTGTGCTGATGTCGTGTTCCTCGTTCCGTATCGAACCCAGAAACTTACTCGGTCGACATGAGATCCAGTGAATAGGAGTCCATCAACTCAAGGGCCATGCCGCCGCCTCGAACAACGCAGGTCAGAGGGTCTTCCGCAATCACAACAGGCAAACCGGTCTCTTCAGCAATACGTGCGTCTAAATCGCGCAGCAATGCTCCCCCACCCGTCAACACAATGCCATTCTCAGCAATATCGGCGGCTAACTCAGGAGGTGACTGCTCGAGCGCCATGCGGACAGCTCGGATGATCGCGTCAACGGGCTCCTCGAGCGCCGTCATCACGTCAGCGCTGCCTAAGGTGAACGTTCGTGGCACACCTTCAGCAAGATGACGTCCGCGAACATCGATTTCTCGCTGCTCACTACTGACCCAAACGCAGCCGACCTCTTGTTTGATGCGCTCAGCAGTCGAGTCTCCGATTAAACATCCAAAGCGGCGACGGACGTGCGCCACAATGGCTTCATCGAAT
>Ga0206124_10004061_pt1 | contig 10035 bp, 10 predicted proteins | sample Helgoland_Spring_3_FD_148671 | JGI IMG/M metagenome (GOLD analysis project Ga0206124, IMG submission 148671) | Pelagic subsurface seawater microbial communities from Kabeltonne, Helgoland, North Sea - Helgoland_Spring_Bloom_20160321_2 | ecosystem: Environmental > Aquatic > Marine > Epipelagic ... | reverse complement strand
TGTTTGGTGCTGTACAAGATGTTTATGGCGTATTAGGGTTGGATGGCACTGGTTCGGACTGGGAATATACTGATGGTAGGGCGGTTAGGAATTATAATGTTACAACTCCTACTGCTAGGTTTGCTATAGAGGAATGGACTATTTTTTCTACAGATCAGCAAGCTCCTTTAGATTTTGGTCCGTTTGAGCGTTAAGCAATTTGCTAACATTCTACGCATGTAGTAATTACGAAATAGTCGTTTTTTATCAGGGTAGTTTTTCGATTTCTTGCAGTTTGGTTGGTATGCTTGAATAGGTGAAAAAAATTTAACCTCTTTATTAAAGAATAGCCAATGTGAACTTTGTTTAAAACACCGATAAAATAAGATATTTCTTAACCTTAAGAAGTTTTTTTGTTGAACTTAAAAAGTTATTTTTTTTCCCCTTTTGGACTAGTTTTGGAATGTAAAATTTAAATAAATTATGAAAAAAACAGTACTAGTAATTATGATTGTAATTTTAGGAGCCGTATCAAGTTTTGCAAAACCTCCTAAAGATCTGCCCCTAAACAAAAAGTTAAGAACGGCAATTGAAAAACTTTTGTCGCAGCCTGATTTTTCTGTAGACCAAATTGAAATGTCAGCTGTTGTTGAATTTATTTTAAATGAAAATGGTGAAATAGTAGTGCTCACTGTAAAATCAAAAGAAGCAATTCTCGAGCATTTTATTAAAACAAGATTGAACTATCAATCCATCCTACCCTCCCAAACAGTTTTAACTAGAAACCGATTTGTAATTCCTGTAAAACTGATTAAAAGAGCCTAATTTTTTCACCTTTTCATGCAGCCCAGGTAAGATAGTAATTACTTGGGTTTTTTTATGCTTTTTTGCTTTCCAACAAAACATACACAGGAAAATGATCGCTACATCCGCCCAAGTAGTATTTTCCAGAATAGGTTCTGAAGGGTGTGTTTTTATATCGACCTCTAGGGTTGGTTAAAAAATCGGCATTAAAGATATTTGCTTCTTTAAACACAAGTTTGTTTGGTTTCGGTTCAAAAAATGGAGAGGATAATAAAATTTGATCGAATAGCATCCACTTTCCGTAAAATTTTAAAGATCCAAGACCATTTGTATACAAGTCGACCATGGGGTTTTTCAAGCCATTAATAGCAAGGTGATTTTGAATACTTTCATCGGTTGGGTTGTCATTGAAGTCACCGAGAACCACAATTTTAGGACTATGTTCTTTGAGGGCATCCATATGATCGTGTATCAGTTTGGCGATATGTATTCTTTTGCGTTGGGTTTCATCGTGTCCAGTGCGTTTAGAAGGCCAATGATTTACATATATATGTATGAGTTCCCCCATTAATTCCCCTTTTACATATAGAATATCTCTGGTGTAATCTCGGATGTTTTTTGAATTGTAGACTTCTATAGGAATTACTTCAGAAGTGATGGGTTGGAAATATCTGGTATTAAAGAGAAGTGCAACGTCAATACCACGTTCATCTGGAGAATCGAAATGTATGTATTGGTAGGCATGTTCTTTTAATTTCTCGGAGTTGATCAAAGCGTTTAGTACGGTTTTGTTTTCAACCTCTGCGAGTCCAACCAATACAGGAGGCATGTCGTTACCAATTTTAGAAATGGCATTCCCCAGTTTTTGAATTTTGATATTGAATCGATAAGGGCCCCATTTCTTCTTGCCTTTTGGAGTATAGTCGTGGTCTAGCGTATGTGCCCCATCTACGGTATCGAACAAATTTTCAACATTGTAAAAAGCGATTGAGATTTGAGGAGCGCTCATAGGGGTACTTTTTATTTTTCAAGGTACGAATTTAAAAGAAATCTGAGAAGTTAAGAAGTAGAAGGCGTTAAGAAGTTAATTTCCTTTTTTATGAATTGAGAATTGGCAATTTAGAAGTCACTCGTTTTTAGCTCTCAGCTCCCAGCTCCCAGCCACCAGCTCTCAGCAGTCCGCCGTCCGCCGTCTGCCACCAGCTCTCAGCCATCAGCCGTCAGCCGTTAGCCGTCAGTCGAAAGCCACCCGCTAAAAGTAAAAAACCAATAACTTTTATTGTACATTTGTAACATGATTGATAAGAAAAAAGTAACCTCCGAAAAAACGGTGCTAATTGGTGTTGTCACGCAGCATCAAGACGAGGAAATAGCAACGGAATTTTTAGATGAACTGGAGTTTTTAGTAAAAACAGCTGGAGGTGTTTCGGTAAAACGATTCACCCAAAAAGTTGAAAAGCCACATCCAAAGACTTTTATCGGAACTGGAAAATTAGAGGAGGTAAAGAGATATATTGACACGCATCATATTGGAACGGCAGTGTTTGATGATGAGTTGTCACCTGCACAATTGCGAAATATTGAAAAAGTACTCGATTGTAAGATATTGGATAGAACCAATTTGATACTCGATATATTTGCTCAGAGAGCGCAGACCAGTTATGCGCGTACACAAGTAGCTTTGGCACAATAATAATATTTATTACCTAGATTGACTAAGTTATGGACCCACCTCGATAAGCAAAAAGGGGGTATTGGATTGCGTGGACCGGGTGAAACGGAAATTGAAACAGATAGACGTATTGTTCGTGATCAGATTTCTGGTTTGAAAAAGAAATTAGCAACGATCGACAAGCAAATGGCCATTCAACGAAAAAATAGAGGTCAGCTAGTCCGTGTGGCTTTGGTAGGATATACCAATGTGGGGAAATCTACCTTGATGAATGTCATTAGCAAATCGGATGTATTTGCTGAAAACAAACTATTTGCCACCTTAGATACAACGGTGCGTAAAGTGGTAATTAAGAATTTACCTTTTTTATTGACGGATACCGTGGGATTTATTCGAAAACTACCTACCCAATTGGTAGAGTCTTTTAAATCTACTTTGGACGAAGTACGTGAGGCCGATTTTCTATTGCACGTCGTAGATGTTTCTCATAAGAACTTTGAGGATCATATAGATTCGGTAAATAAAATTTTACAAGAAATTGAAAGCTCCGACAAGCCAGTGATGATGGTATTTAATATGATAGATGCCTACGAACATGAAACGATTGATGCTGATGATTTGGTAACTGAAAAGACAAAAGCACATTATACTTTAGAAGAATTGCAAAAATCATGGATGTCCAAAATGGAAAATAACTGTGTATTTATTTCTGCTTTGCACAAAGAAAATTTAGAAGACTTTAAAGCACGCGTATATGAAGAGGTGAAGAAAATTCATATCAAACGTTTTCCATACAATAGCTTTTTGTATGAAGAATATGTGATGCCAGAGGAAGAATAATAACAAAGAACAAGCATAAAAAAAGCCGTTTTCAATCTGTTGAAAACGGCTTTTTTTGTTTTGAATAAGTTCTAAAAGTTGTAACTGATTGCTACTCCAAAGTTCTCTTTTATCTGGAGTCCACTAAAAGAATTGTCGTCATACACTCCTTGGAAAGTAAAGTTGGTAGAAAACACATCGTTGATTTTCATCACCACATTTAAGGTGTAATCAACATCGACATTTTGTGGATTGTCGAGGTAGTCTGAGTAGAATGTCAAAATATTCTCAATAGAAATATTTTTCATGATTTCAGTTCTGTAATAGGCACGGATATTCAAACCAAAATCATAGAGTAAATCTTCTCCTGGTGCAACACCATACATTTCAATGTCTTTACTCGATTCAAATTGCAAAGTATCGTCGTTAAACTCCCAAACTTCACCGTTTAAGAAAGTGAATTTTGAAGTAATTGGTGCGAAGTTGACAGAAAGATCATCACTTTTTTTCCAGAAAAAACCAGGACCAAAACTCAGGTAGGCAGGTTTAAAGAATCCTGAAACTGGGTATTGTAAATTATCGCCGTCGAAATCGTCGGTATAATCGTGTCCGTCGATGAATTGTGTTTTAAAGTTGGTAAGGAATGAGAAATTCCATGTTTTAGTAAAAGCTCTACCTAGGATTGAGTTGAATTCTAGTCGGTCATCCGTTTTTTTTGTGTCTTCATCTTCTACGGCTGAAATTCCTAGCGCAGCAATGATTTTGTTGTCAAATAGCCAACCATTCTTTTCGTAGTTAAAATCGTAGTTAAAATTGATGTTTCCAGAAAAGGCATTGTCTCCACCTGGTTGCCAATTGGAGAATCCGGATTGGTTCATGGTAAAAGAAATCTTACCTGTTTTTTTCCAGGCACCTTTTTTGTCATTTTCTTGAGAAAACAAGACAAAATTACACAGTAGAACACAAAAGAATATTAATTTTTTCATAGTGGAGGGTTTGGGTTAGAATCGTAAATATACTAATCTTTTTAGAAAATAATTACTTTTTCTTAAAGAGCGGGACGGTAGAGCAGGCTTCGCCATACATGACAGATTTCGCCACAGGGATTATTTTTTCGATCAATTGGGTATAGGCAGTTGGAGGAATGGGTTTGTTCGCACACCCCTTGATGATTACGGGTCTGTTGGCCACCAACGAAAGATCGAATTGTTGTATGATCTCTTGGAAGATAGACGTTTCGAGCTGTGTTAAATCGCCCACAGTAATTTTTTTTGCAAAGGGAGCAGCTTTGGTAGCAATCAATAAATAAGCCCAAGAAGGAATGATGGCATCTGCCGAACAGCTCAACGATACATAGGTGTCTTGCATTGAGCTCCAATCGTAGGCAGCAACAGATTCTCTAAAATCCTTTTCCTTTAAAATCAATCCTTGAAACAACCAAGGTTCAATATCGAACAACAGTCGTTTACCTTCAGGATAATAATCTTCAAGGTCTATTGTAACCAGTTTGCTGTTCGCTACTTTATTTACAATTTCTTCCATCTGAATACTTAAATTTTATGTTTCATGATTGTTCACACTCCAATGGAATGTAAGATTTTTTGTGCTGCTGTTTTATTGTGCACGTAGAATTACTAAAAACTCAGCTACAAAAAGCCGAGTTCTAATTTTGCCTCTTCACTCATCATGTCTTGTGTCCAAGTAGGATCAAAGGTTATTTCTACCTCTGCGCTGTCAATTTCTTCTAGCTGTTCAATCTTGTCTTCCACTTCTTTGGGTAAGGTTTCTGCTACTGGGCAGTTTGGTGAAGTCAAAGTCATTAATATTTTTGCTTCTTTATGATCGTTAACCATCACGTCATAGATAAGTCCTAATTCATAGATATCTACAGGGATTTCAGGATCGAAAATAGTTTTTAAAACCTGAACAATTTTTTCCCCGATATCTGTTATTTGTGTTTCGTCCATTGTCTCGAAATTTAGAGTTCAAAGATACTAAATATTGTGCTCTCCTACGAAAGGAGTATTTATTATTTTCGGCGCGATCAACGTTGCAGATTTCGTTGTGAAAAATGGATAGACTTGGTGTATGCTCTATCTTCGAGAGTCTATTTGTTCTAAGAGATGTATAGTTGGTATACTATTTTAAAAAGCACTTATATATAAAACTTAATCAAAAATAGAACGACAATGACATACATAATAGGTTTTATTTCTTTGTGCTTCCCAGCAATGAGTTTTAAAAACACATATGAGAGCATACCAAAAACAATTCCTTCGGCAATACTATAAGTTAACGGCATCATTATTATGGTAAAAAATGCTGGAATGGCTTCTGTAAAGTCGTCTAGGTTTATTTTTTGAATGGGAGAAATCATAAACAAGCCAACAATAATCAAGGCAGAAGCTGTGGCGGCAGGAGGAATGATCATAAAGACCCCTCCAAAAAATAAGGCCATGGCAAACATTGCCGCTGTAGTTAAGGCTGTCATACCAGTACGACCACCTTCTGCTACACCAGCAGCGCTTTCTACATAAGTTGTAACGGTTGAGGTTCCAAGTATTGCACCAATAAATGTTCCGATGGAGTCTGCGAATAAGGCTTGTTTTACGCTTGGTATTTTTCCGTCTTTGTCTAGCATATCAGATTTTGAAGAAACCCCTATGAGCGTTCCTACTGTATCGAACATATCGACAAACAGGAAGGTAAATAGCACTACCAACATGTCTAATGTAAAGATTTGAGAAAAGTCGAATTGAAAAAAAATGGGGCTGATTGATGGGGGCAAACTCAACAATTGAAAATCTTCTGGAATAGTGGTCACTCCTGTAAACAAACCGAGAATTGTGGCACTTAGAATTCCCAATAATATAGCCCCTTTTACTTTTTTGATTAAGAAGAATCCGGTGATGATTACACCAGCAAGGCCAACGAGTACAGAGGGGCTTTTCATGTCTCCCAAGGTTACCAAAGTAGCGGGGTTGTCGACAATAAGCCCTGTGCTTTTCAATCCGATAAAGGCAATGAATAAACCGATACCTACCGACACGGCGTGTTTTAAATTCATCGGAATAGAGTTTACAATGAGCTCGCGAATATTAAATATCGTAAGTAGAATAAATACAATTCCTTCTAAAAAAACAGCAGTCAGTGCAAATTGCCAAGAGTATCCCATACCTAGGACTACAGTAAACGCGAAGAATGCATTCAATCCCATTCCTGGAGCCAATGCAAAGGGTAGTTTTGCAACTATTGCCATGACGAGCGTTGCAACTACAGCAGATAGGGCAGTGGCTGTAAAAACGGCTCCCTTATCCATTCCTGTAGCACTTAAAATACTAGGGTTTACCGCTAAGATATAAACCATGGTCATAAAGGTGGTAATCCCAGCAATGACTTCAGTTTTAAGGGTTGACTTGTTTTCTGTGATTTTAAAGAATTTATCCAACATAAGTTCAAGGTTTAAGCGGTTACAATTAAATATTCCATTTTATGCCCAAAGTGGGTCTTACTTTAAATTCTGGAGTGTAGGCAAAATTGTTCGATAATTCCACTTCTCCTCCTATAGAGAAGGTTTTGTTTAAATTGTACCAAACCTGAGGTTCAGCCAGAAAAACTGTGGTGCCGCTTAGACCGTCGCCATTTTCAGTCCATACATCTGCAAAGCCTGTAAGGGTGAGTTTTGAATTTAGCAAATGCCAATACCAAGTTCCAGTAATCTGGTAGTTTGCCTCACCAGCATTCTTAAACGATTTGTAGCCAGCATAGGTTGAAAAGCCCCAGTTAGCTGTCCCCTTAGAGTAGTTTACCCCAAAGATCCACGCTGCATTTATGCTATATCCAAAATTCGGAGTCATACCAACACCTCCATTGTATTCAACATGTAAACCAACAGGTATTTTTTCCGTTTTCAAAACACGTGCAATTTCAAAGTAGCCTTGATTGATACCATTTTCTGCGTTATAATCAAAGTCTATAAAGGTAAAGGTGTTTCCATATTTGTCCATTTTAAAGAGTTCAAACGTAGTGGTAAAATGTTCTCTTTCAAAATCGTGATGAAGTTGTAAATTTTGACAAAATACGCTAGTGCTAACGCAAAATACGAGCAATAAAACTATTTTATTCATATAGATTGGGGTGCTTTTGTAAAGCAGTAAATTTAGTAAAAAGTTTTAGGATAGTGCTTTGTATGAGGTATTTATATAAATAGTTTAAGACTTGTTTAGCGCTATTATATGAAAGGTAGAGAATAGTTTACCTATTTTCCACAATGTTCTGATTTATGTTGAGAGTTTAGACGAAGAATTCTTGGCATTCGACAATATGTTAACGTATGTATAGGTTTTTTTTGAATTCTTTCTGTAAATTTACATGACTTTCTCCCCCACATTTTTAAATCTTAACAACAAAATTAGAGAATGATGTGGTTTCCAAATTTCGTTTTTGTCTTTTTCGATGTGTTGCTTGCGAATCATTTTGCAAAGATTGCGTTTGATTCCAGGTTTAGTTGAGCATTAAAGTTCGGCTTTTATTTGATGGAAGTAGCACGTAAAAGTAACGTTGAATCGAATTAAGAATTTAAGTATGAAGGCCAATATTAAGCTTTCCATACTTAGGACATGCACTGTAGCCTCCCAACAGTATGAATTGAAGTCATTACTACCTAACTGTTGTTGCAAAATTAGTGTGCAATGAACTATTTTAAATATATAGGCATACTACTTCTCTTGTTTGTAAGTGAAATAGTATATGCGCAAGGGGAGGTATTAGGCTTGCGAATCTCGATAGATTGGATCACTTGGTTCTTGTTGTTTACAACAGTATTTTATACAAATGACAGGCCTTAGTGTATTATAGAGCGATGACTTTGATACGATTTCGGTGCAATTGTATTTTGTGCTCATTTTCCAATTTTTTTAACAAACGGGAAATGACCACTCTAGAAGTATGCAATTCGTATGCAATTTCTTGATGGGTGGTAGTTAAAAATTCCTCTTGGTTAACCATGGCTTTGTCCTGGAGGTATTTTAAGAGGCGCTCGTCCATTTTTAAAAATGCAATGGTGTCAATAGCTTCGAGCATTTCTTTCATTCTCGATTGGTAGCTCTGTAGGATAAATTCTTGCCAAGAACTATATTTTTGCATCCATTCTGTCATTTTTTGAATGGGTATTAAAATGAGTTTGGCATCTGTTTCTGCTAAGGCTTTTATTTCACTAATACTGTTGCCAAGACAGCAACTTAAGGTCATAGCACAGGTGTCACCTCGTTCTAAAAAGTAGAGCAATAATTCTTCGCCATTTTCATCTTCACGTAAAATTTTTAGGGCACCTTCTAGTAATAAGGGCATGTGAAGAATAGGTGCACCAATTTCCATGATACTGCTTCCTTGAGGGATGGTTTTAACAATGCCAATAGCATGTATTTCGTCTAAGAGTTCAGCTTCAAAAAGATGTTGGTAATGAAAAGTTAGTGCTGCGAGCATAGATGTGAACTAAGTGTTATAAACAATATAAAGATACTTATATTTAGGATTGATTGAAAAACTTTTTTCTAAGAAAACAGATAAAAACATCTTTTTTGTATCTTTGAATTTTAAAAACCAGCCCATGTTATCAAATGCTTGCCAATATGCTATTCGTTCGATTCTTTATTTATCTATTTACTCGGACAAAGACAACAAAATAGGTGTAAAAAAAATAGCAGAAGAGCTGGAAACTCCCCAACCATTTTTGGCAAAATTATTACAACAGTTGACTAGAAGTGATTTGGTTTCTTCAACAAAAGGGCCTAATGGAGGCTTTTTTTTAAGTACTGCCAATAAACAAAACGCCATTTGGGATATTGTTACAAATATTGACGGTTCTGAAAAATTTGACCAATGCTTTTTAGGACTGGCCAGATGTGAAGATAAGAATCCTTGTCCGGTACATCATATAACGGCGCCTTTTAAAAAGAAAATACTGGCAGATTTTAAAGACAAGACAATTGCCGTGTTTACCGAAGAGCTTAAAAACTCTCGAAAAATTATTTCCTTAAAGGAATTTGATGCCCTTCAACAAAATTAGTCCCAATCTAACAAACGTTTTTGACCTGTTAGTTTTTGAATGTTTGTTATGTCTTGAGACATTTCTACCACACCTTTATACTCGCTTTTTTCGTTACGGATAGCGAAATACCTAATGTGAATCATTTTGTCTTTCATTTGGAACCAGAACTCGGCTTGGTCTTTAGTTCCTGCTCTAAACTCTTCTACAATACGGATTACCATGTCTACACTTTTTGGAGGATGGCAGAATTTTACTTCACGTCCTATGATTCCCTTGCTTCTTGAAAAAACGCGATTTTTTCCTCGGTTGTAAAAAATCACCTTGTCATTTTCATCTACATAGGTAATGTCGACAGGTAAAAATCGAAGGAGTAAGTTTACTTGATCCGGTGTCATATAACCCTCATCATAATGAAAAGTATTGTCTAAGGAAAATGACAACTCACGTGATTCGATGTCTTTGGAAGGATGTATATAAGCTGCTTCTATTATAGGCGGATATGGACTTGGTGTAGCTTTTAGCATCCATCCAATTTCTGCATCTCCTTCATAGAACTCTTCCCAATCTTCTTTAAAAAGGAGCTCCAAAGCATTTGGAAAAAGTACCGTGTCTTCTATAGTCAACAGACGCTGAATACCTTCTATTAAATAGGGGAGGTTTTCCGTGATTTTATCATAATGTTTATTGGTGTTGTGTTCCTCTAGAAGTCCCC
>Ga0206124_10004059_pt1 | contig 10038 bp, 21 predicted proteins | sample Helgoland_Spring_3_FD_148671 | JGI IMG/M metagenome (GOLD analysis project Ga0206124, IMG submission 148671) | Pelagic subsurface seawater microbial communities from Kabeltonne, Helgoland, North Sea - Helgoland_Spring_Bloom_20160321_2 | ecosystem: Environmental > Aquatic > Marine > Epipelagic ... | reverse complement strand
AAAATGGGGCGCTTCGGCGCCCTTTCGCATTATGGACTTTTCGCACGGAATATTATTATTTTTTATAGGTTGTACAGTAACCTTTGTAGGTTTCTTTATGGCTTTTTTAGTTATAAATTATAATAAGAAAAAAGAATTAAAAAGATTAAAAGAAATTGAAAATAATAAAAAGTTGCCACATCGCTATTTTGGTGATGATACAGTATGAGTAATCATTTAAGAAATTTAAGAGCATTGTTTGAGAGTGCTAAATCATTTGAAGTAAGTCGTAAAGTTGATACATATGAATATGAATCATTAGAAAAAATGATACTAGATGACACTATAAAATACAATGAGATTTTAGAACTTTTTACAGATAAGATATATAGAGAATGGTTTTATCAAAGAAATTTTAGAGGTAAAGAATTTAACATTACAAGATATTCAGAAACATGATTGACAAATTAATTATAGATCAAATAGAACAACAAACATTAGACAATAATGTTGCTGTATTATTATCTGGTGGTGTAGATAGTTTATCTGTTGCATTTGCTGCTCATAGAATGGGTAAAAAGATAACTGCATATACATTTCATCTAAAAGATCAACCCTCATATGACGCTACAAAGGCCGCTGAAGTGGCAAAACTTATGGGTTGGGGTATTCATGTCATAGAAGTACCTACACACAATTTACAAAACGATTTTCAAAGATTAGTAAAAGAAGTAAGATGTAAAAAGAAAACACATTTTGAATGTTGCTTTCCATTTCTATATGTGTATCCAGAAATAAAAGAAGAAGTGGTACTATCGGGTTGGGCTGCTGATGGTTATTATGGTATATCTAAAAAGGCTATGTTACATTATGGTCCAGGCAAATCAAAAGAAAAGTTTGATGAATTTAGAGATAATTATTATGATATAAACAATCAAGCAGGTTATCTATGGCATGAATTGATTGCCAGAAACAATAAGAAACAATTGATTACACCATATCTATCAATGACTGTCAAGGATTTCTTTTACAATATGACATGGGAAGAAGTAAACAAGCCATTTCAAAAACATCATGTTGTAAATGCGTTTGAAGAATTTAAGAAGTTTAAATTTAAGAAACATATAAATCTACAACTAGGTGCTGGTGTAGATAAATTATTTGAAACACTAATAGATGATAAGTTTATTAATTTTAAATTTAGAAAAAGAGTAATGGACATATGTAGAGATTGGTCTAAAATGTCAGATGATATAGGAGTGCTACAATGATTATAATAGATTTAAACCAAGTGATGATTTCAAACCTGATGGCGCAGAGTAGAGGCGATATATCAGAGTTACCAGATAAGGCCGCAGTAAGGCATTCTATCTTAAATACAATAAGAGCATTCAATATGAAGTTTAAAGATGAGTTTGGTACATTGGTATGTGCTGCTGATGCTGCTGATCCATGGCGTAGAGATATATTTCCAAACTACAAACATCAAAGAAGAAAAGGTCGTGTTGAAAGTAAGATTGATTGGAGTGGTGTGTTTGGTATTATGAGTGAGATAAGAGAAGAACTTACAAAAAATATGCCATATAAAATATTACACGTTGAGAAGTGTGAGGCAGATGATATAATCGCCACACTAGTCGCTATGAGAGAAGAAGACAAGTATCTAATTGTATCTGGTGACAAAGATTTTATTCAACTACAACATTATGGTGATGTATACCAATATAGTCCACTGTTAAAAAGTTTTATGGGCGAGAGTGCTGATCCAATTGTATTTTTAAGAGAACAGATTATTAAAGGTGATAGATCAGATGGTGTTCCAAATATATTAAGTGATGATGATATATTTTTAAGGGACGAAAGACAGAAGCCTATAAACAAAAAAAGATTAGCAGAGTGGGCTGATACAGATAATATACCTCTTGGCAGTGAAACAAGAAAGTATTTTGAACGTAATAAAAAATTAATAGATTTATCTATGATACCAGAAGACATTAAAACAAGTATTATAAATAATTACAAGAACTATAAAGATAATAATAGATCGCTACTATTACAATACTTTATAGATAATAAGCTAAAAGCATTGATTGAAAATATTAATGATTTTTGATAACATATATATGGAGAAATAAAATGGCTGAAGAAAGAGCAAGAAACCCTAACTTGATGTCACCAAAAGCAATGGAAGCAATGGCTACAACTGCTGGTTCAGGTAAAGAGTTAATGAGTGAAATCTTTACCAAAGTTAATAACGCTAAAGTAAAAGCAGATAAGATCGCAGTATTAAAAAGATACGATACACCAGCGATGAGAATGTTACTTAAAGGTGCATTTGATCCAAAAGTAGAGTGGGATTTACCTCCTGGAATACCTCCGTTCATTAGAAACGAAGCGCCAGAAGGAACACAACACACTTGGTTGGACAATGAAGCAAAAAGGTTATATAACTTTATTAAAGGTGGTAACAACGAACTAACCAAAATAAGAAAAGAAACATTATTCATACAAATATTAGAAGGTCTACATGAAAAAGATGCAGATGTTTTAATAGATGTGAAGAATGGAACTTTAAATAAGACTTATAAAGGTCTTACATCAGATATGGTAAAAGAAGCATTTGGCTGGAACGCTGAATTTGTACGACCATAGAATCATAGTAAATAAAGGGTGCGACATTTGATGTTCACCCTTTGTTCCCCTCTAAATCCCAGTAAATACTAGCAAAATACCTGTTGACAAACCCTCTATTTTAGTGTATATTATAAATATGAAAGAGAGAAATATATAATGAAAACAATGATAGTATTTTTAACGATATTATGGTTGGGTTTAACCACCTTAAATAATTCAGTTAAAGCAGACGAGTATAACACAGCCGTGATTGGTCATGTTGTATCAGAAACAATTAAAGGTACTGATATAGACCACCAGAAATTGTTAGAGGCTGAAATGAATAAAATGGCACACACATTTGCTTTACAAATGGTTGGTGTGTTAGAAAAGCACTTACCTTATATTATGGATTCCGTAATGACACAGTTAAGACTTGACCTTGATAAGAAACACAAATGTTTATTATTAAAAGATTCAAAGATTAGAGATAAGGAATGCCAAAACAAAGAAACACATCAGTGATAAAAAAAGTATTGAAACGAGAACTTGTAAGTAATCGTAAATATAAGACTACTTACAAAGACATTAAAAAGTATTTTAAGATCATTAACAAAGCTGTATTCAATAATCTATTATCACCTTTCAATGATGTGTTAATTAAAAAAATTTATAGTGACGAAACAAAAAAGAAGTGTTATGGTCAAGTGATAGCTTGGGAGTGGAAGAGAAAAGGTACCAGAGTTTATCATTTAGAAATGTTACCATATTACAGAAATAAAAAAGACTTTGTGGACACTTTAGGACACGAAATGGTACACCTATACCAAATGGCCAATGTAGGTGATACTGGAAATCATAACAAACTATTTTATAGTTTTAGGCCAAAATTAAATAAGATAGGTTTAGACCTATAGAAAGATATATTATGAGTGGTGTGAGAAGTGGGAAAGAGCTTGATCCTTATTTACGAGCAAGAATAGGCGAGGCGAGAATACAATTAGAAAATTTAATCAAACCAAGTAATCGTAGTGGTACAAGTAAAGTTTACTACCTAGGTAATTTTAGAAAAGATGTACTAGATAACTTCACAGAAAAACAATCAAACAAAATATTCGCAGCTATGGAAAAACTACACAAGCATGTACATCTATTTCAAAAGAAAGTACCAAGTTTTTTTGATGCCGATGGTGTAGAATGGTCAGGATACGAATATATTGCTATAAAAAAATGAGGAATGTAATTAGAACATTAATGGTTGTGACCATAGTGACCTTTTGTGGGTTTACTTGGAATCATTATCAATCATTAGCAGAAGATAACTTACCAAAAAGACCCAACTTTGAATTTAATAATAACAAACAGTTTTTATCTAATGTTAAACAGTGTGTTGACTATGTTTATTTTTACAATAATGTTGAAGAAGTAAACCTAGAACTATTACTAGCACAAGCAGCATTAGAATCTGGTTGGGGTACAAGTAGATTTGCTAAAGAAGGTAATAATCTATTTGGTATAAGAACATACAATTTAAAAGAGCCTCATATGTTGCCATCAAATAATCCAAAGAAGTGGGGTGTAAAAGTTTATATGCACGAATGTGATAGTGTATTGAACTATATAAACATACTAAATAATAGTAGTGCGTTTAAAGAATATAGAAAGATGAGAGAAGACGGTATTACAGATCCTTTTATGTTAACAGAGACACTTGACGCATATGCATCTGATAAAGATTATTTCTCAAAAATCAAAAGTATATTAAGCAAAATTAGAAAAGACTATCAATAATATGTTTCTAACGATATTAACATTTTTATCGGCCATATCTATATCAATTATAGCGGCTGGGTATTCCATCGTAGGACTAGCGACATTGTTTGCTGGTGCTGTTGTACCTATTATCTTAATGGGATCAGCATTAGAAGTTGGTAAACTAGTTGCGGCTAGTTGGCTGTATCACAATTGGAATAGTGATGTACCCAGGTTACTAAAAAGTTATTTGTTTATAGCCATAATAGTATTAGTATTCATAACATCATTAGGTATCTTTGGTTTTCTATCAAAGGCACACCTAGACCAAGTCAAACCTACATCTAGTAATAATATCAAAATAGAATTATTAGACAATCAAATAAAGTCACAAGAAATTATCATAGAAAGATCACAAAATACATTAACCTTATTAGATAAGGCATTAGAAGTTTATATTGATAAAGAATATGTGACCAGAGGTTTAAAAGAACGTAAGAAACAAAAACCTGAAAGAGACGCATTGACACTTGCTATAAATGAGGCGAGTGATAAGATTGCTGAATTATCCGATAAGAAAGGTAGTTTAAAACTAGAACAAGATAAGATAGAAGCAGAAGTAGGACCAATCAAATATGTGGCATTTTTAATCTATGGTGAGAACGCAAAAGATATGTTTGACCATGCTGTTAGAGTTGTTATATTAATACTCATATTTGTATTTGACCCATTAGCTGTACTTCTATTGATCGCTGCCAATATATCTTTACGACAATGGCGAAGAAAAAGAGAAATCGCTAAAACAGAGAAACAATATACTTTAGAACAAAGACTAGAGAGAGAAAAAAAGAAGGCAGAAAGATTCAAAGAAAAGAGTAGAGATTATAAGAAGATGGTTGCTCAAGTTGCAGACCTAAAAGATATGTCACCAGATGAAGTGAAGTTAAAATTAGATCAGATTTATGACTGGAATGATAAGAGTAAGTATTAGTTTAATATTATTGATTCTATTAAGTGGTTGTTTTGGCGCCACAATGTTTCAAATAGGGCCTATACCCATAAAAACAGGCGATATATTAACAAAACCCATCACCAAATCTATGGTTGACAAAGACACAAAAAAGTGATATATTATATATTATGATGACAAACGAAGATATAAAAATACATATACCACCTGAAGTAAGAAGATTAAATTTACTAGCAAAGGCTTGTGCCACTGCGAAAAATGATGACTTCAAAGCTCTATGGTATAAAAAAATGATTGACTTGGCAAACAAATATAAATTAATGGATTATGTAATGAGTAAGTTGGTGCACTAATGAATATATTTTATGTACATAAAGACCCTGTGGTTGCTGCGAAAATGCTTTTTGATAAGCATGTGGTAAAAATGATTATAGAATCAGCACAGATGTTATCTACTGCGCATAGATTAATTGATGGTGAACAATATGAAGATAGAACTAAATCTAATAGAAGAATAAAAAGATGGCGATTAAAAGATAAGACACATGAAGATATTATCTACAAAGCATCTCATGTAAAACACCCTAGTACAATTTGGGTTATGGCATCAGCATATAATTACTATTGGTTATACAATCATATGGTTGCGTTGAATGATGAATTTAAATTAAGATACAATCATACAGTAGATCATATGACAATTAGAAAATTAGGTATTATACTTCGTAATCCACCTAAAGGAATATCTTTATCTACAATACGAACAGATCCTACTCCAGCAATGCCTGATGAGTGTAAGATACCTGGTGATGTAGTTGGTTCATATAGAAAGTATTATGTAATGAAGAAAAAAGAAATGGCATCATGGAAAGCGCCATCACAACCACCACAATGGTATACGGAAGGTGTAGAAAATGGACTATAAAGAAAAAGTAAGACAAGCAAATATACAATCTGATAATATTGAAATGGAAAAGTTAAGTTTACAAGAATCTAAAAGACAAACAAAAGAGCGTAGAGAAGACGGACTAAATATGATACGACCATTTACATTTGATGAAAAGAAAATGTTATGGGACGGATTAAGAGAAGATAATAAAACAACACATGAACTATTAATGGAAGGGTTTAAAGAAGAAGCCACATTAAGAAGAATAGAGGATAGAGAAAATGATTAAAGAAGCATTGATAAAAAAACTAGAGGGTGATGTTGCTGTTGCTGAAGCAGATTTAAGTTTTTTCTTAGCGTCACCAATAGGTGTAGCTGAACATATTGATTATGTGATTACAGCAGAAAAGAAGACTGCATTACTTGCTGAAGCAAAAGATAAGTTAGAAGCAATAACAAATCTCTAATGCCATCATATACATTTTACAATTCAAAGACTAAAAAAGAATATGACGATATGATGACTATTGCTGAGATGGAAGAATTGTTAGATAAGAATAAACATATAAAACAAGTCCCTAAAGGTATAAATATTGTAGCGAGTACAGGAAGTCGCCATATGAAAAATGATAGTGGTTGGAAAGAAACTCTATCTAAAATAGGTGAGGCGCATCCAGGAAGTGCATTAGCACAACAGACACAAAAGAAGTCTATAAAACAAATTAGAACTGAACAGGCTGTCGCAAAGAATAAGAAACGAGTAGCAGCAAGGAGAAAACGATAATGGCTAAAGATATACCAGATTATATGCGAGGGTTTGACCTTGAGGAAGATTGGGGAGCAACCGCAGTATCTTCAGCACCTACACAAGAAGTTAAACCATCAGTAGAAAAAAAAGACATAGAGAATTTAGGGCAACAAACTAATTTAGAAATAGCTAAAGTTAAGAATGATGTAGGGTCAATTAAAGCTATGATGAATGAGATAATGCAGATAGTTGCTGAGAAAGATACTATTACAAAAGAAGTTAATAGTGCTGACATTGACAAAAGATTTAAGGATATAGAAAAGATAGTATTACCTTTCCTATATAACTTAGGTAAAACAGATGAGCCTTATATTCATTGGCCTAATAGAGGACCAATTATTAAGGCACAAATAGAGAAGTTATTAAAACTTACAAGAGGTAAATAAATGAAATTAAGTAATAATTTTAGTCTAAACGAAATGACTAAGAGCCAAACAGCTGAACGAAAAGGGATTAGTAATAATCCTAGTGAAGACCATATGAACAGTTTGAAAGCATTATGTGAAAATGTGCTACAAAAGGTTAGAGATCATTATGGTAAAGTTGTATCTATATCTAGTGGATATAGAAGTCCAGAACTATGCCTAGCAATAGGGTCATCAATAAACTCACAGCATGCGAAGGGCCAAGCCGCAGATTTTGAAATCTTTGGTGTGTCTAATGCTGATTTATGTAAATGGATTAGTGAAAACTGTGACTTTGATCAGATGATTTTGGAGTACCACACTGTAGGAGAACCTAATAGTGGTTGGGTGCACGTTTCATATAGATCAGATGGTGAAAATCGTAAACAGATATTAAGAGCTTACAGAAATGAAAGCAAGAAGACTTGTTACGAATCATACGACCCTAGCTGAAAAGAGAAAAGAGACGAAGTAAGAAACGATCCTGAAAAGATCAAAGATCATATGATACTGTACAGGTCAACATAGACTTGACAGAATGCTTATATTATGATATACTATGAATAGTACAAATATGAAAGTGAAAATATAATGGCAAAAAAATTTAATTTTATTGATTTAGATAAATCAAAACTACCAGTAACTAAAGGTAAAAAAGTAGATGGTTTTCGTTTCTATGATATAGACGGAAAAGCATATCCATCAATTACTACTGTATTAGGTATACAGAAGAAAGCACAATTACAAGAGTGGCGAGATAAGATTGGTGAGAATGTAGCCAATTGGGAAATGGGTAGAGCGGCTAGACGAGGTAAAGCAACTCACTTATTAATAGAACAATATATCAAAGGTTTAACACCAAGTGAACGAGGTGTATTACCATTAGGTCTCTTTAGACTAATCAAACCATATGTAGATCAGATTGACAACATACATTGTTTAGAAACAATTATGTACAGTAAGAAATTGACTATCGCAGGTCAAGTTGACTGTATCGCTGAATACAATGGTAAGTTATCAGTAATAGATTTTAAAACGGCAAACAAAGAACGACAAGAAAGCTGGATAGAAAACTACTTTATGCAGACTTCAGCCTATGCTCAAATGTACGAAGAGCTATTCGGAAAAGAGATAGAACAAATTGTTATTTTACTAGCCTCAGAAGATGGTTCTGTTCAATCATTTATAAAAGAAAAGAAAGATTATATGGATCCATTGAAGAAGTCCATTAACGACTTTTATAAATATTATGAAGAACTAAACAAGGATAAGATCAAGCAAGACTAGCCCATATCTTATTAAGTAAGATATGAAAAAACTATTAATCTTAATCTGTCTATTATGGTGTACAATCAGTTTTGCTGATGAGTATAAAAAGTATAATTTGATGATGATGTCATATCCTATGATGTGTGGCTCACCAGAAGATGTGGACAGATATATCGTAGATAATAAATTTACGGCTATCAATATAAGTTTTGGTAAAGAAAGTGCTAAAGAAGATGGCAACATAGTATTTGCGATAACTTATTACATTAATGATAAACACCAAACACTAGCAGTAGCAGAGACACCAAACGATCCATATAAGTGTATGATATTCCATACATTTGATATGCAGATGAATACCAATTTATTACCAGGGACTAACACTTGACAATACTGTAAAAGTGTGGTATATTAAAAGAGTTGCAACTGTGTAGGCGAAAGCGAGAGTAAGTAACCTACACTTATATAATAGGAGTATATAATGACAGACGATAGATCAGAAGACGCAAGTTACGAAAACGAAGCTACACCACCATCACCGATGGTACAAATTTCACTTAAAGAATACGACAAATTAAAAGCCAAACAGCACTACATAACAGATAAAGGTCTTATTGATATTATTGATAATATGGAAAGACTATTAAGAGCTTTAAGGAAACATATAGTTAGATCGGACTTTAATGAATAGTAAAGAATTTAGTTTAAATATTGAAAGTATTGTAAAAGAAAAAAGAATAACATACATGGATGCTGTTGTTTGGTACTGTGAAGAAAACGGTTTAGATACAAGTCAAGTATCATCATTAATCTCAAAATCATTAAAAGAAAAAATTAAGTTAGAAGCTATGAACTTAAAGATGTTGAAGTTTCCAAAGTGTGGTATGTTACCCATTTAATTATGTATGGTGGATTTGATGTATATAAAACTTACTTGGCTATCAAGTTACATTTCGCATCGGATACATACGACTATTATAAGTATGGTGGTAAAGTCAACGCAAAATTGGATACGTTTACAAGGAGAAAAGATAGATACTTTTTTCACAAACTGAGTACAAAATATGGACAAGATGATATACTTGATTTCTTTGTTGCTAACTTTCTTTCAGATAGTAAGAGATGGATTGGTAATCTGTTACAGAATGATGGTAAAGATGTTTATTTGGATTATAAGAAACGCAAAGAATCGTTTGCCTACCATTTTAGAGGAGACTGCAATAATATTGTTGATGACTTTAGCAACCGTAGGCTTTCTTTTGATGATGGTCTTGCTGTTCCTAATGGGCAGCATCCAAGAATGTTACGTTTACTTATTCAAAGGAAAATTAGTTACCAGACCGCGGTCGTGGGG
>Ga0206124_10004054_pt1 | contig 10047 bp, 7 predicted proteins | sample Helgoland_Spring_3_FD_148671 | JGI IMG/M metagenome (GOLD analysis project Ga0206124, IMG submission 148671) | Pelagic subsurface seawater microbial communities from Kabeltonne, Helgoland, North Sea - Helgoland_Spring_Bloom_20160321_2 | ecosystem: Environmental > Aquatic > Marine > Epipelagic ... | reverse complement strand
AGAAAGGTCTACCAAAAAAAGCGGAGGACAAACCACAAAAATTGGAATAAAAATGTGCGTCAGACAGAGAGAGAGAAAGAAAGAGAGACACAGCGCGTGAGCGCGTTGCAGAAGAGAACGAACGTTTCTACGTACCGTTTTCGATCGAGCGATGAAGCGACATCCCCGTGAGTGGCCTCAAACGACATTGTCGTTCGCTCACGGCGCGCAAACGTATGTATCTCTTAAAAAGTGCGTGTGACTTTTCTGTGTCGAAAATTTGGTTTTTGAACCTCCTTTTTACACGTCATAATTGGGTGCCTCGATGCAACGCGAAACTTAACATGTTGGCTTATGAGCGCGTATTCACGAAGAAGTATTCCTCCGATTGAAAAATGGTGGTGGTTTAAAAAAGCATACAAAATTTATATCAACAACAACTCTTTCGAGACTTTATTTCATCATCATCACAGTTTTAAAGTATTATCATTTAGTAGTATATTAAGGTATCTCTCTTTCGTTTACTCCGAATTGTCCGCTTTGGCCGCTTTCGCAGCCGCTTTGGCCGCCTTTCTTTCCTTTTCGGCTTTTTGGACTTCACCGGCGATGCCCAAAGCTTTTTGTAAAACTTCCGGCGCGTATTGCGGAGTGCCGTTGTGCTTTTCCATGTCTCTGCAGTAACACAACAAAGTAGTGTCGATGCCCATTTCGACGATGCCCATAAAGACGGCGGCGACGGAGTAGGCGAAGATGGCGATGACGGAGCAGATTAAAACCGGAGAGGAAATTTCCTCTTTGTAATCGTCGCCGTTTAACATGACGAATGCCAAGAACGCGGTACCGATTGAGATGCTCAATTTCGCCAAGAACAAGAGTAAGTCGCCGACGATGTTAATCGCGGCGACGGACATGACGTTGGCAATCATCAATTTCAACGCTTGAAACGCCGACCAGCAGAAGGAGTTACCGTCGATGACAATCATAATGTACGCGTTTCGGTTGATGAACTCGATGATCTTTTGGCAGCACCACAAGCAGCACTCGATGACGTAGCCGACGACGGCAAAAACTTTGCCGTTTCGGTCGATTTTTTTCATGCCCGTCATGACGACTCTCATGCAGACGCGCACGAATTGCATGACTGCAATCAAGAAGGAACCAAACGCCGCCGAACCGGAGTGATAGAACGGCATTCTCTTCATGGACGTTAAAAGTGGCGTCATGCCCATTTTGTCCGCACCAGACCAATAAAATTTGGCAAAGACGTACGCGACGACTAAATACGACACCGCGATAAAGAACTGCGTCGTCCACAAGAAGCCGAAGAAGTGGTACAAGAGCATGTATTGCAACTCGCGAGACCATTCGGTTTCGACGCCACAGCCGTGCAATTCGGAAGACTCGAACGGATGGACGCATGTTTGGATCTTCTGGTCGCCGCAGGACATGAGGTAGACGCCAGCGAACACCCAGTACAAGAAAAGCAACATCATCCCAACGCACGGAACCAAAGGAAAGACAATCAAGCTCGGCACCGTGGAGAAGGCGCTGATGGACACTTTAATGCACGCGATGGCAACTTTTAAGCGTCGAACCATCAACAAGGTGAAGATGAAAAAGATGACGGTAAAGACCGCCATGACGTACGTGCACGCCTTCAACACTTCCTCGTTTTCGGATGCCGGATCGACCCAAGAAGACGCGTTGAGCTCGGTGGAATCCAAGCCCGTGGAATCGACAATGCCGGAGATTTGGTCATCACCGATTAAGCCAGAATACAAAGCCAAGTAGCACGTCACCGCAATCGAGCCGAGGTTGACCACGATGACCGTGCCCCAGCAAAAGAGCGAGGTGAAGTATCTCAATATGACCAACCAGGCGAGCGATAAGACGAGACAGGCGCCCGCCGCCATGCCTAAAACGTTCTTCGCGACGATAAAGTCATCGATGTACCTTTGGAATCGTTCCATCGGGCCGGCGATGTAATCCGTAACTTGCGAGTTGATGCTTTCGACTAATCCGTCCAAGGAGGCAAACGAGCTGTACGTGCCGTCGGTGAGAAAGTTCGTTCCGGTTGTACCCGAAACTGACAAAGCCGTGAACGCATCGAACGACGACTGCGAAAAGTTGCCGTAATAGTTGCACGAAAAGTACGTGTTTACGCTTGGAATCAAAGGGGGATAACACGGCCCTTTCAATTGCAAACTCGTCACTTTCTCCGCGTCGGTCAAGTCGGAATACACGTCTCCGTTTTTCGTCTTCCACGCCTCTTTCGTCAACTGCGCGGCGTACGAATTACTTTCCGGGTAATCGCAAAACCACGTCACTTGTCCAGCCGTTTCGGACGGCTGCGGGCAAGTAGAAACGCACATGCTCTTCGCATCCGCTAAAGTATACGAAGAAGACGCGAACGACGGCGTCGTCGCCGCCACCGCCGCAGATCTCGCCACCGCCGCGACTTCCAAGAAGTTTGCCCAGTATCTCGTCTTCAATCCGGAGTTATCGATGACGTTCCCGCTGCCAGTCCCGGCCACCCCGGTACCTTTCTCGTCGCACAAAACGCCCTCGTAATCCGTGCCCATGATTAACAAAGCCGGGTCGCCGTTGGTAAAACCGTACCCGCCGCACGCCAACATGCCGACCCAAAACGCGATAAACGCCAACAAGAACAAAACGTCCGTGCATCGTCGCTTACCGCCTTCGATGAAATCGTCGCCACCGTGAGGGTCCGCGTCCGGGTCGACTTCTTTTTTCGAAAAGAAACTGTTTACGCGAAAAGAAGAAGAAGAAGAAGGTTGGTCAGCGTTTTGTCTTCCACGTCTCGAAAAAAGCGCGGAATACTACTCGCGACAACAACAACGCCGGAAAGAAGAAACGGGAGCAGAGAAGAAGAAGCGAAGAAAAGAAGAGAGAGAGAGAGAGAGACGGTTGTTTTTTAACCAAAACTTTCTCTCTCCCTCCTCTACATCTGGAGCACATTTAACGACAACGAAAACTCTCTTTTTAAACGATTCTCAGCCTCCTCCTCTGCGCTTTTGCCAAAAGGGGTGTTGTTGCAAAAGAGACGGAGAAGAAGACAACCAAACGAGTTAAAGAGGAAGAGAAACGCGCGCTTTTGCGCCTAAAACGTTTTTGTTTTTCTTCTTCGTCTTCTTCTTCTTCTTCTTGAGATGGCTACAGTCTGCGCTTTGGAGAGCAAAGTTGCATCATCTTTTTGTTGCGTGTGCTGGCATTTTTCACTCCGCGACGAAACGATGTTTGGTCGACCCCCTCGAAAGAGAGCGAGAAGAAAAAACAATAAAACTACTAATATAAACATCTGCTCACCCCATGATAATGATACGTCGGCTCTGCGTATTCGTTTTAATAAAGTAGTGTGTATATAAATCCGCCCTTAACTGCTGTGTGCGTTTTCAACGCGTGCGATTTTGACAACACTCAGAAATCGAATTACTATAATGACGATCTTCTGTCTTGGCTCTCTGTCGTGCAAAATATCTCTCACTCTCCTCGAAAGAGGAGGACACAACGACAACAAAAAAAAAACACAGACGAGAAAGAGAGGCAAAAACACAAATCGAATGGTTGCTCATTTTTTTTGCGTCAAAAAAACCTCTTTCTGCTGCTCTTTTCTGCTTGCTTTCGTGTAAGAAGAATAATTTGGTGTGTAAACTCTCGTCTCTTTAGTCTTCTCAATCGCTTGGTTCAGAGAGACACACAAAGACACGAAGAAGACAAAGAAGAAGGAGGAAGAGGAAGACTTTGCGTTTTGTGGTGGTGATTCCCGTCGCGTTCTTTTCGAGATTACGAGAAAAGAAGAAACTTTGTTGTATTTATAGAGAGAGGGGAAATTTCTTTGCGCGACGAGTGAGTCAGACGTATATCTCATCAGCGATCGAATCGAAACTTCTGCGCGCAAATACGTATATAATAAGTGTGAAACGAGGACCTAACGACACGAGCAAACAGAACAACAATGGCAGCAAAACAAGCGACCGCGAAAATAGCCAAAGCCGTGGCGGTGGAATCGTTATCCACGCCGTCTTCGCGCGCGGCGTTCTCGGCTGCCTCTGGTTCTTTCGCCGGGATGGTCTCCGCGATAACCGGTTTAGGCGGGGCGGTGGTGTTCGTCCCGGCTTTGTCCAGACTCGGGTTCAAGGCGAAAGATATCGTCGGGACGACGGTGGCGGCGGTGACCGGGGCGACCGCGGCGGGGAGTTTAGCGTACGCGCAGAAAGGCGTCACAGGTACGACATATAGAAGAGGAAGGACGAGACGCTTATCTTGTGTGCTTCTGCTCTTTTCGCTCTCTTTCTCTCTCTCTTTCCCCCTCTCTCCGTCGTTCGCGAACGAACGTGTTGCACAAAAACTCACGCGTAAGACTTTTCTTTAAATGTACTGTAATCAATAATAATAACAACTTTAAAACAGACTTACCGTGCGCGGCGACGATTGGTTTCGCCGGCGCGGCGTGCACGCCGATTGGACAAAAGTTTGCGCAGCACATATCGGGACCGATGATGCGACGGATGCTCGGAGGCGCTTTAGTCTTATGCGCCCCATCGGTATTAATTAAAAAAAAAATAGATGAAGAGTACGAACCGACGAAAGAGGAGATTGCGGAGCAGGAGAGAATTAAAAAAGCGTTAGCGGATCACGGCATTATGAGCTCGGCGCCGGATAAAGATGGACATTTCCAACAACCTGAAGGAAGTTTGTATACGATCGTATCGCAACAGTTTTTAGAGAGGTATTATAAGCACGGGAGTTGGATGGATGCGTTGTATAACGAGAGGGAGTATGTGTATTTAGGTATAGCGGTTGGGTTGATTCAAGGTACGGTAGGCATTGGCGGCGGAGTTTTAGTGACTTCGTATTTATCCGCCGAGACGGACTTGGAAGTGCATAGGATCGCGGCGACTGCGCTGTTGTGTACTTTACTCACAAACATCGCGGTTGGAGCGCAACATTACGCCATGGGGAACATAAAGTTACGGACGGCGTCGATATTGGCGTTATCGGCGATGGGGTGTTCATATTGGACGGCTAGAAACGTCGCGTTGGATATTCCCGAGGTGGGCGTGAGAGGTTTCATCGCTTCGGCTTTGCTAGCCAGCGGCATGAGTATGTTGAGATGATGAAACACACAGTTTTCATCGCTCGCGAGATGAAAGTAAACAAATCGACGAGGTACATAATATAATACGTACTCGAACCAAATCTGTAATAAAATAAAATTATATATGAATATATACGAATACGTCGAGAACGAAGAAGATTTTAAGAGAAGTCGGTGAACGCGTACGCGCGCGTGTACGTTCGATTTAGTATGGTTATTATTATTCTTGCACAGCTGACTAATACAATTTTTCAACGTCTTTCTCGCTACTACACATCTCACAATCACGCACGATATTATCATTATCATCCTCTCCTTCTCTCATCTCTCTCTCTCTCTCTCTTTCTAAATAATATATATTACTACTTATGCGATGATTCTCATCATCGTCTTCATTCTCTTCTTCTTCCTCTTCTTCTCGTCTCTTCGTTACCTCTCGGCCCTCTCTCTTCATTTTTCCTTTCGTTTCTTCTATTTGGATTTTGGCACGCCTTTCGAAACTGCCTTTTCGAAACAGTTTTCAATTTCCTTGAAATCCGTAAGTAAAATCCCTCGCTTGCTCGTGAAGTTTGTGTATCCAAACGCGCTCTCGAGTCGTTGCATGTGTGGTCGTTTTTCGTCAGTCACGCGATCAATAACCCCGCGGTATTTCTCGTTCGCGTGAAGTTTCGAGTACCATCGACTCCCGGCTTCTCCTCTTCGCTGGATTTCTTCCGCGACGCTCGCGCTTCTCAACACCGACAACAACCATCTGCTACACTCGGCCAAGTCGTCGTACGCGTACCCGGTCAACTCCACCATGCACTCCATATCCGCGCTGTCCCACGACAAATACCACTCGTCCTCCAGGGCTATAGCCAGTGCCGAAGCCGCTATAACGCTCGGCTGCCAACGCAAGTGTTGTTGGGAAAGCACCGCCAAGTCCACGGTCAACTCGCAAAACTCTTCCACTTTCCTCTTGTGACTCTCCAAAGCGAATTTCATATTTCTATACGCCAAGGTAGTTTCTCCGTACTTTCCTCCGTACGTTCGTTCGTAAATTTTTGACTCTTTCTCCAATCTGTCTTCTACGGATATCTTCGCCACTTTTCTGTGCGCGACGTCGATGTATGCGTCTAAAAACGCTCTCGGATTTGGCCGGTACAGAAAAAAGTCCAACTCGCGCAGCAAAGCGCGTTCGGCGAGTAACAACTGACTGCGGTTAAACGTGCTCACTTCCGTGCACGACGCCACGGTCGCCGCGCACGGCGGATTCACCTCAACAATCTTAGCCGCCACGAATAAACACGTCGCACCTAACCTTTTCAGTTTGTTGCACAACGGGTTCACCGTTTCGTCGCCGAGCGGGAAAATCGGCGTCACGCCGCCAAAATCAACGCCATCCATGGCGCTCGTACCTTCCGCCTCCTTCGCGTAAAACAAAACCTTTCTGTCTTTACCAGGATTTGCATATTCTAGTCTGTCGACAACATAGAACGACTCGATCGCTTTCGCCGGCACCGGCTCCGAACCGTTCCCGTTTCTTTGCAAAAACACCTCGCACTCGCGTTTACTCAAAAACGTATCGCAGTACCTCACCGCCAAATGAAACGTCTCCGGCGCCATCGATAACCGAAGAGACCTCTTATACATCCAATTCACGACTTGCTGTCGCATCGCCGGGTTGAACAACTCCCCATATTTCACGTACGGGTCCAACGTGTACCTTTCTTCCGTCCTCCGCCGCCCGCCGTCGTTGGAAAACGCCCAGTAGGCGTACTCCGCCAGCGTCGACGTCGCGCCTCGCGACGCCGTCGGCGTCGTTTGCGTCGAAAGCCTCTTTCCCGCGTTTTCTGTCTTCTTCACTGTCTTCTTCTTCACCTTCTTCGCGTCGTCGAAATCGTCGTCCTCTCCTTCCTCGTCGTCATCTTTCGATGAAACTGGTGGTAAAGGTGGTTTATCTGTGTTGAGGAAAAGAAAATGTCACGCGGCGTGAGTATTTTCAAATAGACTCTTCTCGTTCGTCGTTGCGTTTATTCAAACACCAACGAACGATTTTGAATTTTTTTTGAAATCAAAAGAGAGAAAAACAGAAGCAAAAAACACGAGAGAAGACAGATACAAAAAAAAAGAGATGAAATTTTTGAAATCGTACCGCTACGACTGCGCGTGGTGTTCGACGCTTTCCCTGTTCCTTTCCGCCTTCTTTTTCCTACCAAGGGTTCTTCTTCGCACATTAAATCGATCTCGAAATCTTCGTCTCGGTTGTCTTCCTTCTTTTGTATCGCTTTTGCGACTCTTTTCCTCCTCGTTCCAGCTCGTGGAAAAGTTGTGTTTTTTTTCTTCTTCGTCGTCGCTTCTTTTTTCTCGCCCGCCAAACATCTCGGGGATGAGGATGCTTCGACGACGATACTGGCGGTCATCCTCGACGGCCTCGAATCCGGAATCTCGGGAGTACTAGAAGCGTTCCTTTTATTTCTGTCCTCCTGTTCTTTCTCTTTGGTGTTGTTCGTGTTGGTGAGATCTTTCAACCTGTTGTTGTTGTTGTTCTTCGTTGTTGTTGCGGTTGTTCGTCGCATCTTCCGCGAGGACATTTTGAAAATGTTTTTGAAAAATGATTTTCAAACGAACTGTTCGCGAATCAAAGAGTCACCGTCGGAGTGTGCGAGAGGACGAGAAGAAGAAAAAAGAGTCTCTTATATTCTTCTCCTCGTCGTTGAGGTGTATCGTGTGTTCGCTAAACGAAGAAGAACGGGGGTCGTCCGGCTCTTCTGCGTGCTAGTATCGCTAGTGTTTGTTGGGGGTGGATGTGTGGATATGAAAGTGAGGAAACTGTCTCTCGCTTTTTTTGCTGCGCTTTTTGAAAAAAAAATTCTGCATGTTAAAATTTGAAAGAAATGTCAGTCGTCTTTTGTCGCGTGGTGGTGCAAAAGAGAGTTTTGTGAGAACGACGACGAGAGAAAATCAATCAATCGTTCTTTTTTTTGAAGGCGTTTTGTCGAGGAGAAGACGAACAAAAGAGACGACCTTTTCGAGGAGGACGGAAGAAGCGAGTACCAAAGCGATGCTGCATACATGAAAAACATATTATTAAACTAAAATGGCTACTACACTGTTTTGACCGCGCGCTTTTGCATATCGCAAAGTCGTTTTTTACTCGGCGGCCTTGGCGAGGATATCTCCTCCTTCGTCTGCTTTTTCCGATGATACCGAAGGAAACGACGACGAGGAAGAGGGTGAAACTATAGATACCGACGGCGCGTAACTCATGACCACGCCGTTGACTTCGTCTCCTTCGTCTTCGTCCTCTTCTTCCGGTTCGTATTTATCCGCCGTTTCGCGAGAGAACATACCGCCTTGGCTGATCCTTTTCCCTTCGCCGGCGTCGATGTACGTTCCCATGCCTAAATCTCTCAGCAAAGCCGCTTTTTGCGGCGTGTACGAGCCAAAGTTCTCCTGGTCTACTTTCGGCGCGTCCAGCGCGTTCAACGCGAACACGCAACCTAACACGCCCGCTCCGCACGCCAACATCGTCTTCTTACACCTCGCCACCGCCGGGCCGCACACGTACGTCCCGTCCAATCTATCCTTCGCCAACATCTCCGGCGTTTTCACGTACACTTGACCATCGTACCATCCCGTCTCTTCGTACTCAATCGTCGCCGAGAGTAAGCGATTTCTCACGTAATCCCACGAGTTGTGAATGTTCAACGTTATCGCGCTCACCGCAACCAAGGAACCCAACATCGCCGCGACGTGCGCCTCCGTCCATTGTATCTCCGGATTATACGTCTCGCTCGCGATCGGGTACGCGATGACCGTGAAGAAAAATCCGCACAAAATAGTCAACCGTACCGCGTAACTCTTCCCATCTAAACCGCCCCATCCAGAAACCAGGCCTTCGGCGACTTCTTTAAGTTGCGACGAAGGCCTCTGGTCCATCGGTACTGGACACGTATCTACCACGTCGTCCAATAACGAAGACATTTCCTCTTGGCCGACGTCTTCGCCGAAATGCATTCGAGTTCTTCGCGAGCGTTGTTGTCCCCTTCTTCGAAAAGAAGCGATGTGATTACCACTTTTGACCGTTTTCTCTTCTTCTCCCGCGAAACCCTGGTTAGCTCGCATCGCCGCGACCGCGCGACTCCTGCGACGTAAACGGCTTTTTCTCGTTTTCATCATCCTCGGGAGGTGTGACGTCTTCGTGTAATCATCATCGATCCCGGAAACCGACGCTCGCCGTTCGCTCTCGCTCCTCTTCGAAGAATACTTGTTGTTATTGCACTCCACGCATCGCGAAAGGGAGGAAATTACAGTCCGCATGGTACTATATGTGTACCGATGCTAAAGTCCTTCTCTCTCTCTCTCTTTGTATAACTCAATCAGAGACGAAATGTGCACACAAAACTTTTAGGGCAGACGAGCCACAAATTTTTGAGGCAAGTGAGGAAGAGCTTTCAGCTTTTCGTTTTTGCCCCACAACACAAAAGATCTCTCTATTCCTTTTATATATAATCACACACGTAATAATATAAAAATGGCTTCTACTGTGCGTTTCTTCGTCGATGACTCTCTTTTATTACGCGCGCGTGGCGTTACTCTTCGACGACCGCGCGATGGGGGCTCGCGACGGCGTCTGCAAAAGTCGCGAGGTCCTTTGCGAGAGGCATTTCCGAATTTTTTTTTCCTCTGTTCTTCGCGCGGATGGATTAGCGAGAACGCAGCGATGAGTGAGAGGCGTAACTGAATTTTTTATATCCGGAAAGACGACGAGAAAATCGAACGAACGGAGGATGAGACGTAATACTGACCAACGTTTTTCTAATCGTAAATGCAGTTATCTTTCGCTGGCCTCTCTGCCAAGGTATGTTTTCGCGTCGCCCGTCGTTGGGTGTTTTACGATGATGGGAGACGATGATTTTAGATAAAACGCGCGCAGAAGCAGTTTTTTTTTTTTTTTTCTTTTGTTT
>Ga0206124_10004050_pt1 | contig 10058 bp, 4 predicted proteins | sample Helgoland_Spring_3_FD_148671 | JGI IMG/M metagenome (GOLD analysis project Ga0206124, IMG submission 148671) | Pelagic subsurface seawater microbial communities from Kabeltonne, Helgoland, North Sea - Helgoland_Spring_Bloom_20160321_2 | ecosystem: Environmental > Aquatic > Marine > Epipelagic ... | reverse complement strand
ATTCACGAGAGATCGGAAGGATGGTAACGATGTTCTCATCATCGCGAATGCTTTCTAAGAGATTCCTAATATGACTTCCACGCGATTGCCGGCTTCCAAGAGGGGTTTCCCAGGCTTTGAGCCCGTAAACACGACCCTTATCCGTAAAAATAAGCAATCGGTCTTTGCTGAAGCATGTCACGATGAGTTGAGGGGTGTCCTCGTTCTTTGTCGTAACGCCTTTGAGCCCTTTCCCACCTCTGTTTTGAGTTCTGAACATTTCAACAGGTGTGTGGCGAATGTAATTCTCAGTGCTGAGGGTAATGACGATGGCTCGCTCCTCAATGAGGTCTTCTCGGTTCATGGAAAGTGGCATTGGGTCAATGTAAGAACGGCGTTCGTCACCGTGGCGTTCCACGACTTCATTGAGTTCCGTTTTGAGAATATCAAGTCGACGGGGGCGTGAACCGATGATGTCCTCAAGGTCTGCGATTCGGACTTTCAGTTCTTCATGCTCAGCCTGTACGTTTGCAACGTCCATTCTGCTCAACTGATACAACCGGCGTTCTGCAATGGCTTTTGCCTGTGCCTCAGAGAAATCAAAGGGCGCAATGCCCGACATGATTTCGTCTCCTCGGCCCCAAGACTCAAATTGTTCACGGCTGGAACTTGCCTTACCAACGGCAACCACATCGTCAATACGGTCCTGCGCCTTGACCAGGCCTTCAAGAATGTGGGCCCTTGCATTGGCTTTGTTGAGGTCAAATTGGGCTCGTCGCTCAATGACTGTTTCTCGGTGAGCCACATAGGTGTGAATCATGACTGGGAGGGTAAGCAATACCGGGCGCCCGTCCAAAATCCCCATCATGTTAGCTGAATAGGATTCTTGCAAACGGCTGGATTTGAACAATTGGTTGAGAACTGCGTGAGGGTCAGCATTGTTCTTGACCTCGATCACAACACGGATTCCTTCCTTGGAAGATTCGTCCCGTATGTCTCGTATTCCAATCACAATTTCTTTGTTGACCAAATCAGCAATATGAATGAGCATGTCTGCCTTTTTCACCTGATAGGGAATTTCGTGGATGACAATGCGCTTTCCGTCACTGTCATCATGAACGTCACATTTTGAACGTACGTGGAATCGGCCCTTACCGCCGGTATACATATCGATGATTCCATCGATTCCGTGGATGCTTGCACCTGTTGGGAAATCCGGGCCTTTGACATGCTTCATGTACTCTTCTATAGAGACGGAAGGCATGCCTTCAGAGCCTTCTTCAAGGATACGATCGACGTGAAGGTTGACGGCACCTGCAACTTCAGTGAGGTTGTGCGGAGGAATGCGCGTTGCCATACCTACTGCAATTCCGTCGCTCCCATTGAGCAAAAGATTGGGGAGGCGGGAAGGCAGAACGGTTGGTTCTTGTTCAGAGTCGTCAAAGTTCGGTTGGAAATCTACTGTTTTCTTGTTAATGTCTTCGAGCATGTGTTTTGAGATGCGGTCAAGACGGCTTTCGGTGTATCGCATTGCAGCAGGCGGGTCCCCGTCAATCGAACCGAAGTTACCCTGTCCGTCCACAAGAGGATAGCGGAGGGAAAATTCTTGAGCCATACGAACCATGGTATCGTAGATGGATTGGTCTCCGTGAGGGTGATATTTACCCATGACTTCTCCAACTGAACGTGCAGATTTACTGAATTTTTTATCGGACGTGTGCCCACCTTCGTACATTCCGTAAAGAACACGGCGGTGAACGGGCTTCAACCCGTCTCTTGCATCGGGCAATGCACGGCCAATGATGACCGACATGGCATAATTGATGTATGAATTTTTCATCTCAGTATTCAATGGATGGTTGAGGACATTGCCACCAGGTGCAATGGTTTCGTCGTCTTGTTCTTCTGTGGTTTCATCTTCAGATGTCAAGGTTGGTCACCTCCTTTGCGTAGCGCTCAATGAACGCTCTACGCTCAGGGACATCTTCGCCCATGAGCGTTTCAAACATACGGTCTGTTTCCTCTGCTTCTTTTACGGTAACACGCAGCATTGTACGCGTTTCGGGATCCATGGTCGTCTCCCACAACTGCTCAGGGTTCATTTCACCAAGACCTTTGTACCGTTGAACGCCAATCTTGGCATTCGGGTTATCGCCCTTCAAGTCTTCAATAAAATCGTCTCGTTCTTCATCGCTAAAGGCGTATCGAGACATCTTGCCTTTTGACACCTGATAGAGTGGCGGTTGGGCGATGAACACGTGCCCTTCGGTGATTGCTGGGCGCATAAAGCGCCAAAGGAAGGTCAGCATCAAGGTCCGGATGTGAGCGCCATCAACGTCTGCGTCGGTCATGATGATGAGGCGATGATAACGGAGCTTCGATGTGTCAAAGGAGCCTTCATCTTCGGAATTGTTTCCAACCCCTGCCCCAAATGCACGGATCATGGTTTGGATTTCGTTGTTCTGGAATACTTTAGCAATGTTATGCATTTGCCGCTCAACGTTCAAAATTTTACCCCGCAAAGGCAAAATCGCCTGAGTGCGTCGGTCTCTTCCGGTCTTGGCTGAACCACCTGCGGAGTCACCTTCTACAAGGTAAATTTCACACTCCTTAGGGTCTTTCGATTGGCAGTCTGCGAGTTTTCCGGGAAGGCCCCCGCCCTCCAGTACGCCCTTTCGACGGGTCAAATCTCTCGCTTTTCGAGCGGCTTCCCGAGCCTTTGAGGCCAAAAGTGCCTTGTTGACGATCATCTTAGCCACGGAGGGGTTTTCTTCGAAAAATTCATTCAGTTTTTCATAGACAACCGTTTGGACGATACCCATAACTTCGCTGCTGACGAGTTTGTCTTTTGTCTGGGATGAGAATGAAGGATCAGGATGCTTGATGCTCACTACCGCTGCGAGACCTTCCCGAACGTCATCGCCTGAGAGCGGGTCGCCTTTGAGCAACTTGTTTTTCTTAGCATAGCCGTTGACGCAACTCGTGAGTGCGCCTCGTAAACCGGACATGTGTGTGCCCCCGTCTTTGTTCCGAATGATGTTGGTGTAGCAGAGAATGCTCTCGCTGAACGCATCCGACCACTGGAGTGCGAGTTCGACGGTCACGGGCCCCTTTTCAATTTCCTTTTCGCCTTGGATGATGATGACATCCTCGTGCATCGGAACACGCCGGCTGTTGATTTGCCGTACAAATTCTGCAAGGCCGCCCTCGTAATGATGTTCGCTGACATGTTGGTCTTCGCCTCGATCGTCCGAGATGATGATTTTCAGCCCTGCGTTCAGGAATGATGTTTCCTTAAGCCGGGTATCAATTTGATCAAAGTCGAATTCAGTAATGTTGGTGAAAATCGAGGTATCAGGCTTGAATGAAATGGTCGTTCCTGTATCATCGCAGGCGCCAATGGTTTCCAATTCAGTCACACGTAATCCGGCCTCAAACCGTTGGCGGTAGATGGTTCCATCACGGTGGATGGTGACCTCCATCCATTCCGAAACAGCATTGACAGCAGAAACCCCTACGCCGTGGAGTCCGCCACTTACCTTGTACGAACTGTTGTCGAATTTTCCACCGGCGTGGAGTTTAGTCATGATGACTTCGGCAGCAGAAATGCCGAATTCTTCGTGCAGATCAACGGGGATGCCTCGGCCATAATCTCGTACCGAAAGGGAGCCGCCAGGATTGAGAGAGACTTAAACGACATTGTTGTGGCCAGCCAAGTGCTCGTCAACGGAGTTGTCCACGACTTCCCAGATGCAATGGTGGAGTGCAGAGCCGTCATGAGGGTCTCCAAGGTACATACCGGGTCGTTTTCTTACCGCTTCGAGGCCCTCAAGGACCTGAATGCTTGCTGCATCATATGAGTCATCCATTGTCATCACCGGTTGGGAAAGAGTTTGCAGGTTATTGTGCAGTTATCAAGGGTAAAATAATCATTGGAAAAAAGTGGGCTGCGGCCCGATATCGACATGATTTTTTTCACTCCCTCCCATTCAATTTCTACTTCCCTCCACGGTGTTTAAACATACCCCTATCAATACCGCCGAAACACGCCATTGAATCAGTAAAACCGCTGCCGGAAGGGCCCTAATTGTTGAGGCATTTTACCCTTCAAAAAGATACGCACGCATTTTAAATCTACGCTGAAAATTCCGATTCCACTGGGAATGCGAGCGGCGTGAGCGTTAAGAAGAGGACACAAGTGGGCAGGTCATGACTGGCCCTAACATCTGTGTGTCCCTTGAAGGAACAACCGTCAAAGAAATGGCTGATGAAGCCGCACGAGCCAACATTGCTGGCGCCGATATGGTCGAGGTGCGCTTTGACCGCCTTTACCTCAAGAAACCCCCTCATGAGCCTGTAGAGGACGAGAACGGTGAAATCCGACACGTACTACCACCCGAAGACCAATGGCACGTCCTTGAGGCTGGAGAGGTAAATGCTGATGAATCAATTACATCCCTTAAGGAAAGCATCCCGCTTCCTGTGATCTTCACCGTCCGCCCCCTCAATGAAGGCGGACATTTCCCTGGGACCGAAGATGAACGACTTGAGATCATGAAGAAGGCCATTGCATCTGGCGTCACCACCATCGACGTTGAGTTGTCTGTAGAAGATGAACAGCGTAAAGAAATCCTGGACATGGCCTCCTCCGCCAAAGTCGGCATCGTATCGTCCATGCACAACACTGAATCAACCCCCAGTGCATCCGAACTCATTGAACTGGTAGAAACGCATTCAACCGAAGGCGAGATCTTCAAATTTTGCGGGACCGTTAACGACCATCAAGATGCGCTTCAGATCGTCGAGGCATGTCACGAACTTCGTGGCTCAAAGCACAATTTTTCGATGATGGCTCTTGGCAACGGAGGAGACTGGTCTCGCCTTCACGCCCCTGTTCTCGGACAAGCTTTGGTCTACGCCACACTTCGTAGTGAATTCAAACTCTCGAACAAGGGCCTTGTCAACATCAAGGACCTCAAGAGTGCTTGGACTCTAATGGAATACTGAGTCCTACTCTGATGGCGGCATCATGCCGTCAGCTGACTTCTGCTCAAGAAGGGGAACGGTTTCCATTGTTGCATCATGGCCTGCACCATCATTTCCTGCATTCATGTAACGGCTGTTGAGGATGAACGGGACCACTAAAACCGTAGCCATGACCATGAAGAAAACCAAAGGCACGGTCCAAGGCGGGAGGACAAATGTTCGTTCTTCTGTGATCACGGTTACATCAGCCACAACGACTTCATTCTGTGGCTGAGCGTCCCTGTCGTGAGAGTTATCCCACGTGTCAATCACCAAATAGAAGTCTTGGTAGGTATCGGAATCGAAAAGAGAATTGTATACCTCTGGACCGTCCAAGGAGAGTGAAAAGGTTACTTCAGCCGTATTTTCGTACTGGTGCACGTCACGATAGGTGTTCCAGCCAGCAGGGTTGAAACTTCTCCATTCAGGTGATAAATCACTCAAAACCTGTTCAAAGTCACCCATCCACGTATAGAAATGATTGCTGTTGTAGGATTCCCGGTACATCTCATACTGTGATGTTGTCAGAAGATATACGTCTGCTTCAGCAGGGGCCGACGTGTTGTCAACAACGGTTTGAAGCGTGAGGCAAAAGGTCGTTCGATGCTGACTTGAAAGGTTGAAACGAAGCACGCCAGCACTGTCGTTTCCAACAAGAAGCGTTGTATAATGGTCGGTTGACAAAGGCTCCAAAACCGGTAGTGGCCACATTGGGTTGAACATCCAGCTTTCTTCAGGGTGTAAGGCTGGGTCTAATTCTGAGGCGAATTCGGGTCCCTCTGCAGCAAGAGGCTTATCGTCGCCACGATCCATTTCATCAAATCCCCAACCCCCATAATCTGAAAAGGGAACCAGTGCTTGACGCTCAACCGTTTCGTTCCAAACGATTGGCTGAATATCACCCGTACAGCCGGTTGCCGCTTGTGCCTCAATTTGAACGGGGGAGCCATTGGAAATCAAGGGCAAGAGAAGTAAAAGCGAAACAAGAAACGTGCTAATTCGCATTGCTCCACCGTTCTCTCTTGTACCTCGGAGGCTTTAGGTCATGTCGGCTCAACGGCGACGAAGTGGGCGGATGTAACCGCTGTCATCACTTCGACGCTCATCCTTGGAGAGGATTTTCGGCGCCGGTGGAGGCAAGTGATGATCCATACCAAGGAGTCCACCTTGGGATTCGACCATCTCAACATCCGAATAAGTCTCTGCGGCATCCTTGGCCTCTTCTTCAAGAGAACTTGGTTCTCGCATAACCAACCAACCAAGAATTAAGGCGACTGCAATCAGACCGATGAATGTGGCCAATTCTGACCCAGCATCGGCAATCCATGATTTCCATTCATCTGCGGTAAAGTCCGAAAGTGATGGTGGGCCATCAGGTTCAGGAACAACCTCTACCTCTTCGGCCATGGACTCACACTGGCCAAGCCCGTCGCACACCTCGACCTTGAGCTCATAATATCCAGTGAATTCCCACGCATGACTGGCACGAACATCGTAACCAGCAGTCGGTTCGATCCAATCGTCACCAGCATTTCCATTCTCGTTTTCATCCTGTGAGAGGTCAAAGTCCCAACGAACGGTCAACTCTGTGAGAATGCGCTCATCTCGCTCGTAAATTGAGCCGTCTTCAACATCCAGGTCTCGATAGATTTCAAGCTCCACATCATCTTGCATGTCAGACACGTTTGCATTGAAACTGTAAGAGTCCCCAACAATGATTTCCTCAGGGATGAAAATTTCATAAATTTCCGGAGGTGAGTTCACGACCACGGTAAAGGTCATTCGAGTCACGTCCCCGGTCCCAAAAGCATCCCGTACAGTGAGCGTTACATCGTAGGTGCCAGGCAAAACATAGGCGTGCCAAGGACTTGCATCGTGCTCGAGAGGAGTTGCATCTCCAAAGTCCCAGGTGTATTGCACCAGACCGTTCCAGTCGGGCGAGGATACCTCGAAGGGGATGTAGCGCCCTTCAAAGCGACGGTCGCCGTCTCGGGTCCCAGAGGAGTCAAAATACAGCATGTCGCCGGGAGCAGTAACAACATGGTTCTCTTCGTTGAAGGTATGAGACCATCCATCGGGGACGCTTCCTTCGGGGAACGAGGTTGAAGAAGTGATTTTTTGGTCGTCAAGCCAACCGTCCAAAATTCGGACTTGAATGATGGGGAGAGGATTGATGATTCGCACCGTCATGGTTCGTGGGAAACTGCTTTCTCCACGCTCATCGGTAACAACAAGTGTCACAGAGTGGATACCGGGTTCGGAAAAGGCGTGAGTCACTTGAGGACGTTCTCCGAAGGTTCCATCCGAGAAGGTCCAATTGTAAATCAGGTCCGTTGAGTCTCCAACCGTCCCGTCAGGGTCGGTACTGTCTCTGCCGTCAAAGGTATAGGGCTCGTCTACCTCTCCATCTTGCTCTCTAAAATCAATGGATTGAGAGCCAACAGTAGACGATGAAATCACATCAAATGAGGCAAAAGGCAGTTGGTTTAAAACAACGACATTGAGCATGGTCGTCATTTCACTTCCATCATCATCGGTCACCGTGAGCATCAAGGTCTTGTTAAAAGGAACATCCCATGACACAATTGGGTTTGAGAGGCTGCTGGAGACGGTTGAGTAATCATCACCTCGTTGAGGCATACCAGGAGCAATCCTTACTCCATCGGTGAAGGTCCAATCGTAGGCATCTATGGTTCCATCGTCATCGATAAAGACATCGGGCATCACCAAATTCGTGTAGGTCATGGTCGTCATCGTCTCTGCGTAAATTTGCACAGGTAGGCGATTGTTGATGTTCACCTTGATGGTTTTCGTCCCGTTGTTGTTACCGTCAAAAACTGTCAGAATGAGGTCGTAGGTGATGTTTTCTCCATCAATATCGCCCCATTCGTGTTGCTGAGAGTAAACTCCAAGTCCAGAGTCACTGGTACCGTCACCCCAATCCCAATGGAAGTCAAGATAGTCAAGAGGGACGTTATCGGTCGTACGTCCAGCAGAGAACAAGATTCGTTGATTGGTCAAGAGTGAAATCTCTTCTTCAACAACAATATTGTTGACGGTTATGACGGGAAAGGGATCCGTTGAATCAGACACGTTTACCGGATGGATTTCGGTTTCAGACCAACTGCCACCCTGGTCCATGACTCGTAACGTAGCATTGAACGAACCTACCGCCGCATAGGAACGTAACGGTGATTTCAAATTCGATGTTACGTTGTCTCCAAAGCTCCATGCATATGCGGTGGGAGCGTCGAGGTACGGCAAGGTATTGTTGTCCAAAGAGAGTCCCCATGCATCGAAGCCACCGCCCAAGAATTGGAGGTTCTCCCAAGTTTGAACGTCCGTGAGTGAAAGGGTTCCGTTAGCAACTGGTTGCATGTTGTTGAGCGTTTGTGGCGATGTCTGCAGGGTATCAACCACGGACCCAAGCATGTCTTTCATGACCATTGAAAAAGAGTACATGTCGTTGAGAGGGGCAGTAAAGTAAACGCTGCTGTCAACGATTGAACCGCCACCCGCAGCAATGCGGTCGGTCACGAAATCTACAACCGTTCCTGAACTGTCAGTCACAGTAACTTCAACATCCAAGTCTTCAAAGAAAGCGTTTGACAATACGCCGTAATCAATCTGAACGGTATCATCACTGCCGTCTCCATCACGGTCTCCAAGCGTGGTCGTGTTCAAGGAAAGCGTAGCTGGTGAAGTGATTCGAGCCGCTTCAACATCAACAGTGCCTGTTGGATAAGAAGGCCCACATGAGGTGTAATCGCAGTCCGCAATCGTACTTCCATACCATGTAATCACCCATACCTCATCGGTAAGGTTACCAAATCCAGGAACAAGGCCAGTGGCCACTTTGTTTTTGAAATTAAGATCAGAGACGCTCCAGAGTCCATCGGAAGTGGCCTTCGAAACGACGACACCATCAAATTGCGATACGTCTGCAGTTAGGCGTAAGGTCAACGGAGCAGGTGAGGCTCCGCCAGGAGTGAACTTGAACGATCGAATGCCCCATCCTTCGAGAGTGTTACCGGTAGAAGACCACGGTGAGCTCCAATCGCTGTTTATTTCGGTTGGCTGAGCGCGGCAAAACAGACCGCCTGAGCAAACGGGGTTCAAATCCAAGTTTGGATACCCATAGATTCCTTGGTCCGAATCAAGGGTTGCGGCGATGCTGAAATTGGCGAATATTTCGCTCATCGTCGTACCGACTGCGCCCACTGGACCGGATTGAGGGGAAAGAGCCAGATTCTCGACGCCTTGGCCCCCTGTTGCCGAGTCTTGGACGAGTTGACGGACCGCCGGGCCGCCTCCGAGGTGTTCTGCAAGATACATGGTGAACATGTACCCTGCACCGTAATCGGCAATTCGTTGATTCCACCAACGTACGGATTGTTCGGGATTTGCAGTCCAGGCGTTCACGTGGCCCGTGAGGGTTGAATCCGCTCCGAAGCAGAGGTAGATCGCTACGTCAGCGTTTCCTTCGTCAATCCACAAATTTTCATAGGGGTCCAAAGCGTTGTGCAGCAAGTGTTCCAATTCGTGGGCCAGAATTGATTTGCCCCAAGAGAGTGTGATGTCCGCATAGTCTACGTACACGGATTCGCTGGAACTGGAGAACGATGGAGCGAAGTATCCGCCCGTGTTGTAAGCACCGTCGATATCGTAGACGATGATTTGCACCTGGCAGTTGTTGTCAACATCGGGAGGCGCGAGTCCTCGGCCGTCTTGGTAATCTTTACCGTAATACGTGGTCATGGTTGGATAAATGGTTGTGTCCCATGTGCTCGCGAGGTTGTTGAGAACGGTGGATGACAGTGTCCTTCCGCTTTGCACGATGAAGGCAACGCTGTTTGTGGTTTTCGCCACATAGGCATCGATTTGACCGCCCGAAATAGCAACCGTAAGTGTGTCACCTACAACTCGTGGCGTGCATGCGCGCCCTGCTGCGCGCCCGTTTGTGGTATCAACGACCATGTCGTCAACACCTGGCCGCCCTGCCTCAACCCACGCTTGCCGCATGAATTGTGTAGCGGATACAACCGGCTGTTCTT
>Ga0206124_10004048_pt1 | contig 10061 bp, 8 predicted proteins | sample Helgoland_Spring_3_FD_148671 | JGI IMG/M metagenome (GOLD analysis project Ga0206124, IMG submission 148671) | Pelagic subsurface seawater microbial communities from Kabeltonne, Helgoland, North Sea - Helgoland_Spring_Bloom_20160321_2 | ecosystem: Environmental > Aquatic > Marine > Epipelagic ... | reverse complement strand
CCATTCTAAGGCGCTTCGGTAAATAAATTGTTACTTTGTAAGCTGAAACAAAAACGATATTCTGTGAAAAATCTGTTTACCTTTTTTATTCTGAGTTTACTCGCGCTAGCTACCACGACTAATTGTGCGAGAAAAGGAAGTCCAACGGGTGGACCAAAGGACACCTTGTCACCGGTAATGGTAACTGCGAATCCGGCGTATGAAAGCACCAATTTCAAGGCTAAAAAGATAAAATTGAATTTCGATGAGTATATAAAATTCAAAGATCTAAACAAGCAACTAATTGTTTCACCTCCTTTAAAACACCAATCTGTAATCACGCCAGTTGGAACTGCCAGTAAAAAAATAGAAATAGAAATTATTGATACCTTAAAAGAAAACACGACCTATTCTTTTAACTTCGGAAATAGTATTGTTGATAATAATGAAGGCAATGAACTTGGAAGTTTTAAATACGTTTTTTCAACTGGTGACTATGTAGATTCACTTGAAATATACGGAAGTGCGAGCGATGCTTTTGAAATGGAAACCGAAAAAGAGATTTCAATTCTTTTATATGAAATAGACGAAAACTATACCGATTCTATTATTTACAAAGAAAAACCAATGTATCTAACCAATACCTTGGATACCATTATTTTTGATATTACCAATATAAAATCTGGCACCTATCAATTGATTGCGCTTAAAGATTACAACAACAATTATATCTACGATCCAAACGACGATAAAATTGGATTTGCAGACACCCCTATTGAAATACCAACAGATTCTGTATTTACCTTGCAGTTGTTTAATGAAATTCCAACCTTCAAATTAAAACGCCCACTTGAAAAAAGAATGGGAAAGGTTATTTTTGGATATCGCGGAAAAAAAGAAAACCTGAGTATTGAACTTCTTACGGAAACGCCTAAAGGGTTTAAAAGTTTTGTAAACAAAGAAAAGGACAAGGATACGTTAAACTTCTGGTTTTCTCCCTTCGAAACAGATTCGTTACAGTTCAGAGTTCAAAGAGATACTTTAGACAAACTGTATACCGTGATGTTGCGGACTAAGAAAAGGGATTCCTTATCGCTTGAAGCTCCTATTTCTGGAAACATCAATCCTAAAGACACCTTTTATTTAGAATCGAATGTACCGATGGAAGCTATTGACCCTTCCAAAATATACATTTCAGATCAAGACACCTTGGCTGTCGACTTTAAAACAATACTAAATCCTTCCAAAACAAAACTAGCCATTGATTTTGACAGGGTGCGCAATGGCAAATATCAAATAGACATGCTACCCGAAGCCATTGTTGGTTTTTTTGGTAAATCGAATGATACATTGCAGTACATCCTTCGAACCAAAGACATCGAAGATTTTGGCATCTTTGAATTGCAACTGAACAACCCTTCTAACAAACATCTTATCGTTGATTTGATTACTGAAAAAGGAGCTTTAGAAACACGGGGCTTTACTTCTGAAAGCACTGCTTTTTCGTTCGAAGACTTACAACCAAAAACCTATTTCGTAAGAATTATTTTTGACGAGAATAACAATAAAAAATGGGACACTGGTAATTTCCTTAAAAAAATACAACCCGAAAAAGTGTATTACTACCCAGTTGAAATCAAACTAAAAGCCAACTGGACGATCAACGAGGTGATTGATGTGTCTAGTCTTTAATGTTGAGTAGCAGGTAGCAGGTAGCAGGTAGCAGGTAGCAGGTAGCAGGTAGCAGGTAGCAGGTAGCAGGTAGCAGGTAAAAAGTACTTTTTTAAGCGTTAACCACCAAATACTGAGTACCACTTACACCAACTTCCTCATAGCCAATAAAACCCCTAAGTGAATTCCTTCGTGGAAAGCATTGAAATCTCTTGCTGATATCACATCTGTCAACGTAACATTCACACTGGTTGTATATTCATTATAGTTTTGAAACAATCCTGCATTGTAGTCTTTTTCAAACTGCAAAGGCAGGTTTATAAATAATTCTTTTATTTCTTCGAATTCAGCGGCAGTTACTGTTTTGGTAGGCGCGGTTCCTTTTCTATACAATTCAATCATTTCATCTGAGATTAAACAAGGAACACCAGACAATCTATAGCATAACAATTGCTGTGTTACTACCAAATGGGCAATATTCCAGGCAATATTATTTTTAAACCCCTCAGGAATGGCATTTAATTGCTCTATGGATAATCCGTCTATAATTTTTAACATTAAGGTTCTTCCTTTGCTCAGATTTACAAATTGATGATTCATGATATTCAGATATTGATTTGTGCTAAATTTTTGATAAAAGTATTGAATTTTGACTACAAAACATCCTATTTTTGAATTGTAAATAAAATTTGAGCTCATGTCTAAAATCTACCACCTAAAAACCTGTGATACCTGTAAAAGAATTCTCAAAGAACTGAACTTGGAAAACAGTGAACTCATTGAAATTAAATCCAAGCCCATCAATTCAGTTCAACTAGCAGAAATGTATGCGCTTTCCGGAAGCTATGAGGATTTGTTGAACAAAAGAGCAAAACTGTACAAGGAAAGAGGACTGAAGGATCAAGCGCTCAAAGAAGAAGATTTTAAGGCGCTCCTTCTTGAACATTACACTTTTTTAAAACGCCCAGTTGCCATTGTTCATAACCGTATTTTTATAGGAAATAGTAAAAATAACATAGAAGCACTGAAGACTGCGTTAGTGTAGCGTTATATGAGTTGGTCTTTAGCTGTATCTGACAATCATTCTTTATAATTGTATCTGGTTTCTTTTAATTTGTTCCCTTCTTTATCGGTTGTATAACTCAAACGCTGAAAGTTATCGTAGTGGTAATACAGTTCTTCTTTTCTGGAATCTACTTTGTTGGTAATATTTCCATAGTGGTCATAAAAGATTAGTGAAAACGAAGCATGTGGTATTCTATCGTATAATTTTAACAGTTCACTTTTTAAGGTCTGCGTAGAACGTGTTTGCAAGGTTGCATAAGAAATATCCAGATTATCAATTACCTCATCAAAGGTAGCATTTCCGATTTCGGCTACCGGATACTGATAGTTATATCCCATAAGTACAACCGAAGAAATGCCTTTTCCATTATTTTCTTCCAATACAATGCCTTTATCATCTATCCTGATAACTTCTTTCTGCAATTTGGTGGTTGTGATGCCCGCCCAATTCTGATAGGGATACACGTTGCCATTGTCTTCTTTCCACTTTACTTCTGTGGTTGCAGCCATTGTATTGTCAATTTTTTTATAGGTGAATTTAGGTTGTTTCCACATATTTTTATGTGTTAAAAAATAATCTGCTGCATAAACAATTTCCTTGGTTTCTATGTCGCTCTGGCTGTTTTCTTTGGTGGTTTTTACAAGTCTCCCATACGTATCATAGTCATATCTTTCATCTGTTTCTACCACGCCATTTGCTAAAAAAATCTTTTCTGTTTTACTGCTATTCAGCACGGTATACGAAGTTCCAGCAGAAGTATAATCCTTTTCAAACAAGGAATATGTATATAGGTTTTCTTTTTTAAGCAGGTTTGCCGCATCCCGAACTTCATATTTTTCCGGCAAGCCCATCAGGCGTATATCTGTTTTGCCATTGTTGAAATACTTTACCACTTTTCCGTTGTTTTCCATACCAAAACCTTTGTTTTCTATGGTTGTTTCTCCATAGTGGGTGGTTTCATTTGCTAAAAAGTGAAAATCTTCAAACTCATAATCAATTTGTCTGCTTTGGTTATTGGCGTCATCAATGGTCATGGAATGTACCACCACATCGGTTACCCAATTGTTTATACGGTCGTTTATAATTCTGTATAAATAAGGTGTAAAGGTACTTCTTTCAGACCTTAGATATACGGTATTCCCACTCATAAATGCCGTATGTCCTCCAAATTTTCCATGATTACTTTTCATATGGTATTTGGCTCCCAGGTCTATAGATGCGAGTCTGCCTGTTGTTTTGTCGATAAAAAACAATTCGCTTTTTTCAAAGGTACCGCTTCTGCCCGGCACCTCTTGTTTTACAAAAACATGACCTCTTCCATTGGAATAACTAAAAGCATTGTCATAGTTTAATGTTTTTATATACTCAAAGTTGGCTGATAAAATATAGCTATACTCATTGTAATACAAGCTGTTACCTGCAATAAAAAACTTATTAGCAATGGCGGTTGTTGCATAATTATCTTCCATAAGATAGGGAATATCAAAACTTCCCGAACCCCATGCATTGTGGTTTGCATCAAATCGTGAATAGCCAATCTCATGATCTCTTTTCCAAAGAATCAAATCCCGGCTATTGGATGGACTCGCAAAGGTATGATCGGAATTTGGTGTAAAAACACTCCAGTTGGTACCGTTAAAACGTGCAGATTTGTAAGGATTCTTATAAAAAAAGTTGTGCAGGGTAAACAGTGCATTTGAGGAAGCATATACCGGACATCTGTCGTCATAGGCTCCCAGTACATTGTCTATACCTACCAAATTGTATTGGGTATTCCATCTGAAAAAATACTCCGGATTGTCATCGGCCACAAATGCTGCCATGCTGTTGTTGGGGTAGAAATGACTTGCCCGTTCAACTGAGGCGATGCGAGGCCGAACATAGTCTGTCCAAGATTTGGTTTGCCACTGCTGTTCTAAATCCAGATAATGGATATAGTAATGATCCACATTGGAACGTCCTGTCACCATATCTGTACCTCCATCTTCATTTAAAGACAAAATAAAATTGTTGGTGGCGCCATAATAATATTCCCCTTGGTTCTGGTTGATTAAATCATGGCTCCATTCGTTGTTTTTTAAGGTATAGGTATGTAAGTAACCTCTTTTTTTCGACCCTATTGCTACAAAATTAGCTCCATTCAAGAGTACCGGATCATTTGTATAACGTACAGCAAATCCATCTCCTCCATATATCCCATAATCTATTAATGCATCCATTCCACAATTAATATCGCTAAAAACTTTAGAATTCCATGAAAGCCCGTCGGGAGCCAAACTAAACAAATACAAATCACCTCTATCCGTATATCTATCAAAAAACAAAAAGCCATAAAAATCATCTGCAAACACCATTTTTACTTCGTCCAAACGTTCAAGGTCTCGTTCGGGTTTTATGAGTTTTGGCAATACAAATTCGTTTGCCGTCCAATGTGTGCCGTTCCACTGGTAGCGTATGGCTTTATAGCGGTATTTTCCTTCGGAGATTTCATTTTTTGAGCGAAACAATTTTAAGGTATAGGCATCTCTCACACAAACCGCATCGTAGTAATAATCAGCAGTACTTGGTTGGGTTCCGGTAAATCTGTTGACACTGTTGTAAAACAAGTTTTTTTTGGTGTAACTGTAATTTACGCTCCCTCCCATTGGATAGGTTATTTTCTCAATACATCCGTTAAAGTCGCCCGAAGTATGGTAGTCGAATTTTTGAGGAGGGAGGCTTTCACCGACGTCGTTTTTTTGAGTAATTTCTGTCAGGTAGCGCTTTCTTCGGTATTGCTCTGCATCTATCGGATAGGAATAATGGAGGGTTTCGTAGCTAAGATCATGTTTGTATAGTAAATCCCCTCTTGTATTATAGGTTTTAATCTCTTGCAGGTATTTTTTATCGTATTTTTCCTGATAGGCATCGGGCTCATAGCTCTGTTCTATATGCGGTTCAAAATACTCGTCTATCAATTTGTCTGTATATACAAATTCAATTTTTGATCCGTTTGACGATCTGATTTCTTCCAGATAGATGGCTTCTGTATGAAAATAGGCTGTTTGTCCGGAATTTTGTTTGCCTGTTATTTTGTCATAACTAAAGGTGAGCTGATTGTTCCATTGATCGCTGATACGGTACAAATACCATTCCGTGGGTATACTTCCGGAAGGGCTTACAATGGAATCGCCAATCCAGTTGCCCCAGGTACTAATCATTACTTTGGCTTCTTCTCCCAAAGCTCCGAACTGGTAAATCACACCTTCTTCGTTTATAAGTGTCCAATAGTTAGCGGTGAGGTCATAGCTGATTTTCCATAGATTGTAGGTTTCGGTTTTAAATTCAAGATTACTGTCGCTGCGTGCTGTACAGATTAATTTGCTTGCATTCCCAAAAAGAAGATAATAGGTATCGTCTTCTATGGTTGCGGTTCCTTTATAATCTGCTACAATTTTGGGTACGGCCATATCAAACCCCAAACCTACAATTCCTGTGGGGTTGTATTCATTGGTGTTTTCGGCTGTTTTTAAGGCTATAGCTCCGTTATAGCTTAGGGAAACCGGATAACTCAGATCGTGATCACTGATTGCGGTTATAGGTACTGAAAACACGAGCTTTCCGGTGGTTTCGTTTACGGAGTTTTGAATAACACCCTCTACATCTGCCCCTAATTGAAAAGGAGATTCTTTGGGCAATACAACATCTTCCGCTTCTTGTGCATAGCTATAAGTTACCAGCAATGCAATGGTTATTTTTAAGATTTGTTTTTTCATGATAATTTTTGTTGCGCGCCTTTGGCGGGTTATTGGGTTATTAGGTTATTGAGTTTTTGGGTTTTTAGGTTTTTAGGTTTTTAGGTTTTTAGGTTTTTAGGTTTTTAGGTTTTTGGCCTTCGGCCTTTGGTTTTGAGCAGGTGTCGGGTGTTTGGTAGCAGGTGGCTGGTAGCAGGTAGCAGGCGGGTAGCAGGTGGCTGGTAGCAGGTAGCAGGTGGCAGGTAGCAGGTGGCTGGCAGCAGGTGGCAGGTAGCAGGTGGCTGGTAGCAGGTGGCTGGTAGCAGGTAGCAGGCGGGTAGCAGGTGGCTGGCAGCAGGTGGCTGGTAGCAGGTAGCAGGTGGCTACAAACTAATTGGGTTCCCAAAATAAATAGGCTGATGATTGTTCTCATGCTTCTAAAGTTTAGAAGTCTTCCTCTTTGGGGGGAGGTGGGAGGACAGGAAGTACTTATGTTATTTTAATAGTTGTTTGTGTTATTTTTAAAAATTCATGACGATACCCAGTTGCTTCGCTTGGGCAATAAAACGAAACTCCGGGTTAAAATAGCCGGTTTTCAGGGAGTCATGGTAAAAGTCGATGGCTTTTTCAATGTCTTTATGTACGCTTTGCGAGATAGGAATAGATATTACCGCAAGTCCTGCACCAATACCGACCAAAGCCCAGTTGGGATCGTCTCCTGTCAGGGCATCTGTAAGGTGGTAGCCCAACAAAAAACCGCCGGTACCGCCAAGCACCATCGCAATATTGTTATTTGTTCGCGCTTTTTGCATCAACCGGTAGGCATCGCGGTCCGATTGTACTGCGGCTGTCAACGACTTTAGGGTCATTCGCTTTCCTTCCTGAGTGTATTTAAACCCCCAAAAGGTTTTTTCGGTTTTAATTTCTTGCGCCCGACAAAACGTGGTTAGCAGTAGCAAAGCCATTCCCGTTAATATACGAGGTCCTAATTTTCTTTTCATTTTTTATGATTTTATTTGTTTATCTAAGTTTTTTAATTAAAATTCTATTATTTTAAATGTAAGCGTATCCTTAAACTTTATTATTTCAAAAAAATCTGTATTCTTTTTTTTAATCAACTTGTAAGGAATGGGGATGTCACAAATTGCTGGCTTGAATACATATTCGTTTGTTGTATAAATTAAATCTGGATCATTATCTATTATCCAGGAGGGGAAGTTCTTGTGATACACCAATGGACAAGAACTGGATAGCATAAATTTATTATTCATTATTAAAACTCCACGTTCGCCTTTAATTTTATTTACCCCCATTGTAATTTCTCTTTCAAAATCAATTCTATCATTAACCCTATAATCAATACAAGAATGAATAAACCCTAGTAACATTAGTAATAAAAACTGCATTTTATTTTTTTTAAATCTTATTCCCATCCTTCTGTTGTTTTTTCATAATTGTTCCATTTTTATATCCCAATCATTCGTCCATTCCTATATTGAGGTAAAAAGGCAAAATAAACTCTACGTAAATTATTTGCTTCAATATCTTATTATTTAATTCTTTTTCATCAAAAGAATCCAGTATTCCATTTAAAATAACCAAAGGAGATATATCTCCCGCCTCTATTTTTGAGATAATAAAATTCTTGATTTTTATATCTTTTTTTGATAGGGACCTATACAGCGCATGATAAAATTTATCATAATAATTCGTTTTAGCTTTAACAATGCTGATATTGTTAGGTATTTTATTCATTTCTTCAATTTGCAATTCTGTGTTTTGAGAGTCTAAAAGGTGAACTATGTATTTTGGGCGATTTGGCATATTCTCATCTATAAGATTTATTGAATCAACCCATTTTTGTATTAAGGCATTAGCAGAACCATCACTTATATCGCCATCTATGTAAACTTCTTCAAACAAATGTGATTTTATTAGTCCCTCTAAGAAATCACTACTATTCCAATCAGTTTTAATAAATTGTGCAAGATTATGTATGTCCTGCTTTTCCAATATCGTTTTCAAATCAATTAAGTATTGACGTACCCTGAATTTATTTGAAATAGCGCTATATCTATGATTTAAAACAGCGTCAAAATTACCAGCAATCTGGTCGGTTATCGCTATCTGATTGACAGACAGATAGTTTATCAATGCATCGTCATATCTGCTACTTTTATTTGATATTTCACATTGAAGTAATATCGGAAATATTAAAAACAAAAATCGTTTTATTTTAAAATCTATTGGTCGCATTGATGTAATTTAAAATTGTTTTTGCACTATCATTATACCCTGAAAATTGCATTCTTGACAAGAAAGCACCATTGTAATATCCGGATTGAAATATCTTTATGTCAAAAAACCCTTTCCCAGTTGCAGTTCCAACTCCGTCTGTAATAACATTTCTCGAAGACAATCCTGCTATTCTTAGGAACTGTTAAAAACCTTGTTTTTCATAATTGTTTCATTTTTATATCCCAATCATTCGTCCATTCCTATATTGAGGTAAAAAGGCAAAATAAACTCTACGTAGATAATTTGCTTCAATATTTTATTATTTAATTCTTCTTTACTAAAAGAACTTAGTATTCCGTGCAAAATAATTAATGGTGATATATCTCCCGCCTCTATTTTTGAGATAATAAAATTCTTTATTTTTATATCTTTTTTTAATAGGGACCTATACAGCGCATAATAAAATTTATCAGAGTAATAAGTTGTATATCTAATACTTTCCTGAATCTCATTATTAGGTTCATGATTCATATCTCCCAGTTCTAATTCATTTGTTTGAAAATTTTCAAGATGAACTATTTCGTTAGGACCAATTGCTGTATTAAAATCTATAAAAACAATTGAATCTATCCATTTTTGAACTAAAAAAATATCTGATTCACTACCTAGACTATCATCTAAATAAACTTCTTTAAATAAATTTGATTCTTTGAGTGCCTCTAAGAAATCACTAGTATCCCAATCGTTTTTTATGAATTGTTCAAGATTATAAATATCCTCCTTTTCTAAAACCTGTTTAAAATCCATTAAATAGTGATACATGTCGGATTTATCCTTCATCATATCATATTTATCCTCTAAAATCGTATCGAATTTATCTTCGATATTAGTAAGTACCAATACCTGTTTTTTCGACAGAATATTTTTCATTTTATCCTCATTCGTATCGAAGCTATCACATTGTGATAATATTATAAATGATAAAAACAATACTCTTTTTAAGTTACTAGTCAATTCTTCCATTTATGTGATTTAAAATTTTTTGAATATTCGTTTCAAATGTTTTAATTTCAATCTTTAAATGATTGATTCTTGATTTAATTATTTTTTGTTTTATCGCCTCCGTTGGAGCATTTTTTAAAATTCTATTATTTTAAATGTAAGCGTATCCTTAAACTTTATTATTTCAAAAAAATCCGTATTCTTTTTTTTAATCAACTTGTAAGGAATGGGGATGTCACAAATTGCTGGCTTGAATACATAATCCCTTGTTCTATAAAAAAAGGAATCATCTTCTCTTATCCAATCAGGATAAACTATTTCATAATCTAGAGGGCAGGCTCCTGATACTATATAACTTCTATTCAAAATTAATACACCTCTTTCATTTTTGG
>Ga0206124_10004044_pt1 | contig 10069 bp, 8 predicted proteins | sample Helgoland_Spring_3_FD_148671 | JGI IMG/M metagenome (GOLD analysis project Ga0206124, IMG submission 148671) | Pelagic subsurface seawater microbial communities from Kabeltonne, Helgoland, North Sea - Helgoland_Spring_Bloom_20160321_2 | ecosystem: Environmental > Aquatic > Marine > Epipelagic ... | reverse complement strand
TTTTTCGGTCCAGTTTCGCATCGATTGATGCGCTTGCGTGTTTTCTTCTCTCTCTTTTCTTCTTTTCGTCACGACGACGCTTCGTCTCGTTCACGTCGTCCGTCGTTGTCATCGTTGTCATCTTCTTCCTTTTCTTGTACGGACCTCTTTTCATGCCTTTTGCGGGACCATTATCTCTGTCTCTCTTACTCGTTTCTTTTTCAACGCCTTCTCCTTGCGCTGCGTTTCCATTTCCATTTCCATTTTGTTGTAGTTGTTGTTGTTGTTGCTCGATTCTCGACGCTGCGATTAACTCCACCGCTTGGTCTAAGGACCCCGACATGATTGAGGAACTTCGAACAATATATATTCCTTCGTCTTCGTCTTCTTTTCCCTTTGCTACTGCTGTCGATGCGTATATCTCCTCGAAACACGCGCTCCTGCAGCCGCAGCGTGTTTCGAGATTTTTGAAATTATGACGATGTGAAGAACGAAACTTGTTTTTCTTCTAGAGCTCCACAATTTTTACTACGCGCGATTAATAGTAACTCATATAAAAGTATACATATTACCAGCGTGATTGAGGTACACAGCGCGGGGAAGAGATTACGCACACACACACACACACACATAGCAATGAATCAACGTCGTCCTCCTCATTCTGCTTCTGATACTTCGGGGATGAACTCAAACGCGCTGGCGCGCATGCACCAACAACAAAGACAAGGGAGACAATCTGCAACGTCTACCATCGTCACTTTGATTAAGAATTGGAAGCCACGCACGACGCCAAAGTTGACGTTCTCTTTGGGTTTGTACGCGGTTGGGATCTTCTTGGCGTTTTTCGCCCGTCCGTTTCCAGTGACCCCGGAACAGTTTGAAAAGTACGAACAAAAACTTCGACTGATTGACGGAGAGGAAGGTGGCTTAGGTGACGCTCGTTTGAACGCCGAAGACGCGTATCGATCTACACGCATGGAATTGTACCAAACAAAACGATTCGGTTGGCGATTACGCGGTGGACGCGAGAAATCCAGAGTGCTAGAACTCCAGCGGAAAGAGAAGGAACAATGGCGAGCTGTAAAAGCGTTGAACAAAGAGCGCGAACGAAAGTTGCGAGACGCGAGAAGTGAGTTAGGTATTTGGAGCGACGAAGGGGTTCGGGAAACGAAGAACAAATTTTGGGAGAAGTACGAAGGCGGCAAAGTTTTCGCAACGCAACAAACGTTTTACGACGCGTTCAATGCGTTACTCTATGGCAGGTCGGATGATAACGCGCTGGAGTTTATGATCAGATGGACGTTTACGATTCTTATTAATTTTACGGTCGGAATGTTTGGCGCCATCATCGGTTTCACTTTTGCTCTGCCTTCGGTAATTTATGGATTCGGCGCTTCCTTTTTCTCGTTTGCGATATTTTTCTTTCTCGCGGTGATATCTGCTATTTCTGTGGTCTTGACGCTTTTAGGTGTTCTTTACGGCGGTGCTATCGGAGGCGTCGTCGGGGCCGTCAACGTCGCGACGAATAACGCGTTGCGCCTGGAGGAAAAAAAGAGAGAAGAGATAAAACGTTTGCAGCAAAGACAACAGCAGCAACAACAACAACAACGACAAAGGCAAGGAGGAGCGAACGGTAGCGAAAACTTTAGGGACTTTAACGATAACAATCGGGATCACATGGATTAATGACTTTGGAATAAAGATTGAAGGAAAGTTTAAAAACAGACTTAGTATACCCTGCGCGAGTTCTCGTCTCCTCCTATTTTTAGAAATTTATTCTGTTTTACACCACACACAAAACTAAAGGTATTCTTCACACTCTCTCTGCCGCGCGCGCGCTCGTAATCGCGCATCGTCGTCACACAGTTGCGCGCGCAAACAACAGTCGCAAATGGCTATCGTTGACGTCTCGCCGTTTCAGAAGTGCATTGGTCCCGCGTCGCACCATCAAACGCACGCAAGGTGAACACACCTAAAACAACAACGCGTCTAAAAAATACGACGAGTCAAGAAGAGAAGGACGACGACGACACGGCTATAAATAAAACGTTGTTCCGGCAGTCGCTTCCGCTTTCGCTCCAACCGCGACATAATCCGCGCAATACGCTCTTCCGCGAGTTTTACGATGCCGGTGAAATTCCCATCGCGGTAGCCCACGGAGGTGGTTCGAACGCAGTCACGTGGAGAGTTGATCCTGCAAGTCTCGATTATCACAGGTACCTTCCGTTATTTTTCGATGGCATTCGCGAAATCGACCATCCGTATAGATTGCTTTCAGTACAAGGCGCGAAACAACTGTTAGCTGTTCGACCGGAAAAAGTTGCGGACGTTTTGCCGCAAGTCATTCTTCCGCTGCAAAACGCGCTCAAAACACGAGACGCGCCCATCGTGGCGGTTGCGATGGACATTTTGCGTCACTTGGCCACGTGCGAAAAATCCATCGGACAGATGCTCGTTCCGTATTATCGACAACTTCTTCCGATTTTAAACGTCTTTCGGAATTGCGACTGCTTAAAAGTTACGTTAAACGTCTTGAGCGACGGTTCGAAGCGCGATGGAAAAGAGTTGATCGGAAAAGGGCGTTCGGCGAAATCACTGCGCGTTCTCGTGAAAGAGACGTTACGCGTATTAGAGAGAGTCGGCGGCGAAGACGCGTTGATTAACATCAAATACATGGTCCCGACGTATGAGTCGTGTGTCGCTATCGCGGAGCGCTGAATACTACAAACTAAACTGACAGTACATCACAGTCTGATGAAATTTAATATATATCCACTTCACCAGTACCTGGTACCAAACAACGTCAAATTGGAAGGACGTTTTCTCTACCGACTGCTATTTCGCCTCGCGTTGTTGTTTCGTCGTCGAGTTTAACGACAACTTTATTCCCATTTTCTAAGACTCGGACTATACTCGCCCAAGTTCCATTCAGCGACGCTTGTTCGCCAGTTAAACCCGTCATTACGCACCGTTTACCATTCAATCGTGGCGTATTTCTTCCTTCTCCTCTTCTTCCTTCTCTCGCGCGGTTGTTGTTGCTAAAATTCGAAAATCCTCCAAAGAGATTGAAACCAAAAATATACTTTAGCATGTTGATAACTTTCGTCGGGCGCAACACGAGCATGCCCGCTAATATTCCACTGACGTGTACGATGAGATTCAACGTAGATGGATTCATCAGATATAGTAAACCGACTTCCGTCAACGCCAATCGATGCGCCGGTACCTGCAACCCGAAGAACGAATAGTTGCCTCTTGGATTTTCACCTAATACTATCGTTTGTAACGCGAACAAGACACCACTGCTACCGTACGTCGCGTTGTAATACACATCTCCATCGAAGAGTCCGCTGTGGAACAGCCCGCCTGCTATTATCGCCGCGAATCCGTGCGTCAAAACGGACACCAGGCAAAACAAAAGAACAAATTTTTCCGCTTTTCCTCCGTATCTCTCTTCGAGCTTGATGCCTTTGGTGAGTAAAGAGCTCAAATTATACGCCAAGTGTAGCTCGTCGCCGTGGACGAAGGAAGAAAACAACGTTCTTTGTAGTTCAAAATCTCGCAAAACCTTCGCGGGAGAAAAGCACGCGCTGGAGATGTCACCGATGATATCGTTCAGGAGAGGGAACACTTCGAAGTAATAAGAAGCCATAACGGCCATGACGACGAGCGTGCCGTGAGGCTTGTTCGGGACCGCTTGGTATTGTTGATACATTCTATACGCGTAATAATAAAAGAATGGATTTATACCCGATCCTCTTCTGCCTCTTCCGTAGCCCCCCGCGCGAAACATCTGTTCGTTTCGATTGATGGTCGGTTCGTTGCCCCGCGTTGTTTTTGTTGTTGAGTTTCTTTTTTGTGTGACGAGATAATGAGATTTTTTCTTCTTCTTCTTTCCAAATTCTTCTTTCTTCTCTTTACATTTTTTCCACACCTACCCCACTTACGTGTACACACACAAACACGCACGCACTTTTCTTCGCGAACGATCGATTAATAAAAAAGGACGATGGATCATCAAGACTTTAAAGAGGTTGTGTTGACCAAGAAACGACCGACTGGGACGGGTACCGGTGGTGGAACGCTCAAGGATCAAAGAGCGGTAGCAAATGTGCGTCGTCTTCCTTTTCGATGAATGAAGTGTTTGTGTTCTTTTCTTTCTTCGTCGTATTGACGTTGCCTTTCATTTTTCTCTTCTCTTCGCGTACACGTGATAACAAACAGGCATTGAGACAAGGATTGAACGTCACCGCGGTAAAGAAAGACGTTTCGAACGTGAATAAAGCTGGCCCAGGGCGTAACGCGTTGAAACTCGAGAACGAGACCGAAGAGCTCACGCACAAAACAGTCAATACGGAGGTGAAAAAGGCCATCATGCAAGGCCGTTTAGCGAAGAAGTTAACCCAGGCGCAACTGGCGCAGCAGATTAACGAACGTCCACAAATCATTCAAGAGTACGAATCTGGTAAAGCTATACCGAATCAACAGATTCTCGGGAAGTTGGAGAGAGTTTTAGGTGTAAAGTTACGAAAAGGAATGAGATAAACTTGGCGAGAGAAGCGCGTTTTTGTGTCGTTTAGAGAAGAAAATAAACGACAACCTTTCTAGCGACGATTCGTCGATTATCAAAATAGAACATCTTCATTTCACTACTATTCACATACCAGTAACAGAACTCAGGCGTGTCCCAACTCTATGATTTTTGGAAAGATAATCTGTAAAACGTTTGCTACGAGCGCGCAAAAAACAAAGAAGGAAACAACCGTCCCAGTCGTGAAGAAATCAACCCATCTTTCGTATCGAATCGTTCTTTCGCTCGGCTTGAAATCTTTGAGCTTTTCCATTTTGTTCTCGTGATTGTACGCGTTCGCCCATTCATCCGCCCAAGAGTGCCTGATGGCTTCGGCAAAATCCTCAAATACAGGGTAACTATCGCTATGGATTACGGACGAATACGCTACTGGTAAAACGTGGTTTCGCTCCGCGGCGAAACGTTTTTGCGACAGCACTTTCTCTTTTCCCGCGCAAATGATAATTTGAACGGGAAGTTTCCTAGAGTGCGCGTATCTCAACATCCCGCGTTTGAGCGGTAAGCTGTGCGGTTTAATATTTCTCGTTCCTTCTGGGTAGCACAAGAAACCCGGGAAATATTGTTCGAATCGAGACCAGTGCTTGTCTATGCTATTGTTCAGTTCTTCGTGACCGCCACCTTTGTCCCTTCGAAATGGAAAGACTGCGCCAACGAAGACGGCGGGTACCATGAAGACCGGGAACACGTACATCACGAGCATTCTCGACAGAGTAAATGATCGTCCTTCGCACAAGGACATGTCGATGAAGAAGTCCGCCCACGCGCGGTGGTTGCACAGATACACGCATTTGCCGTCTCTGTAAAGTTGTTTCTGGGAAACGATTTTAAATCGGACGTTCATAACGTTTGAAGTCATGAAGTCGGCCCATATTTGCGTAATCGGTGGTCGTATTTCCTTGGAGAAGTTCCAAACGCCGTGGAGTGTTCCTCGCGTGAGCAAAGAGAGTGGATATGAGAAGGCGAGAATCGGAAACGCAATCAAAAGCGCGATGAGATTTACACCTTTTTCCGCGAGACTTCTAGTGTCGACGTATTTGTCTCGCGAAGAGCTTGGACTCTCGAGCTTTTTCGATGGAGAAGAAAGCCCCATTTCAGAATTATACGAGGTTGACAGAGAGCGTATTTATATACAGCGTGGTGAAGTGCTTATCGTTCACTTTTTGTTGTTGTTGTTGTTATGAAGAAGAAAAGTAGTGAACAGAAATGAGAGTTTTTGGAAAGAAGAAAAGTTCTGTGTGAGTTCAAACGACGAACATCACAAATTAACACGCTCTTTTGTCGCGCTAGAATACAGATACAACATAACATCAACAAGAAGCGCGAGGAGCGAGAGGGCGAGAGAGCGAGAGCGAGAGAGTGGAACAAAAAATGCGCACAGAATAGGGCGAGAAAGATACACATAGGGGACGTGGGGAGAATATTAAGTGTGTGAGCCTTTTTATAACATTAGGGGTCCGCGATGGGCTTTTGGAACCGCCGTAATAATTCGGGTGAAGACGAACAGCCGTCCACTTCCTCTCCGCACCCTTTCCCACACGATGAAAAAGATGGTTTATATCGTAAACACCAAGGTCAGGTGCTTTACGATACCGATAAGCGCGCGAAACCGCATCGTTGCAACGATAGATTAGAAGATGTTATTTGTTCTCTTTATGCGGGAGGAAATTTATTCTTAACCGTACCAAAGGTTTGGAGCACATTTACGGAGTGCATGCGATCGAAAGAGGGCGAAGAACCGGACGTGCCGTACGTGTACCACACGCCTCCATCGTCGAGGCTCCCTCGGAGCCGGCGGTAAAAATAATATTAGCATAGCGTATAACCTTAATATTTATATTTTACAAATATTGAAAAGCGAAAGTTATGCGCGCTTATGCGCGCTTCACACGTGGTAAATAGCGCTTGATTAGGTCAGGCTACACACATTTCTGATAGTTTTAGTAATACATTAACATCGCGCTCACAAACAACTCACCACAATCGCTGGGATAATCATGCCTTTTGCGTCCTCGAAGATGTCCAAACATTCGAGTAAATCATTATCGATGTCGTCGAGAAGCGATGCGACAACTTCCAAAACTGTTGGAATGTTTCCTCCCGCATTTGTAGAAAATGCTCCCAGTGCTTCAACTTCAGTCGAAACGGCATTTCGGAACAAACGAATTTCGTTCTCAACCCTGCAAATTGTTGTTTCTACGTACTTCGCGCGAGATTCGACCGTCGAACCCCAACGCGATACATCGATTTCGTCTTTGCTCAACGCTTCGCTCACCTCCTCAAATTGTTGCATACCAAAAACCGTCAATTCGGTAAAGGCAACTATCGCGCTTTCTCGAACACCCTCGAGTTCATTTTCTGCTATTTCTATCATGTTTAGCGCTTTTTTCGTTGCACTTTCATCCGGTTTTCTCATCGCATCTTGCAAAAGTGCGCTTACGCGCTGAACTGATTCTGCTACCTTTTGAGCGTGAATCTTCCCGGATTTCTTCACAGGAGAGGTTTCCGCTTCGTGATTATGCATATCCATCTCTTCAAATTCCTGATTCGTATTAATTTTCAAAGGTGACCCCATTTCTTGACTTTGTGCAGGAGATAAGATATCGGCGCACGCCTTGGCCATAAAATTAGCCGCCTCGAAATCGAGCGCTTTAAATTTTTCTTCGGCATCCTTCGTCTTCACGTCGATTGCATCTAAGTACTCAAACACCCCGTACTCTTGCAGATTTTCCGCTAAGCGACTATTTGCGCGTGTTTCATCTTCAATCCCCGCAGCTATTACTTTCGTGGCGTTGGCAAGAACTTTTTCTATACCGAATAAGGCGCTCTTTCCGTATTTCTCTGCCGTTGCTCCTAATCCCTTTTCTTTAATCGAACCTTCGACGTCGCTTGCTAATTTCTTACCTTTGTTTGTAATACCACCAATTGCGTGCCAAGTTTTTGAAGCGAGCTTCTCTGCAATTTCTAACGCGTCGACTTCATCTCTTGCACGTTGTCTCGTGCGATCATCTTCGCCGAGTTCTGTTGTTGTTGGTATTTTTGTTGAAGGCGCTGCGACATCATCACCGGCGATGTGTTTGCTAAGTTCTCGTATATCGCTCGTCATTTGGCGAGTAAACTCGTGCGATTTCATAGCGGTCACTGTTTTGGACGCAGCGCTTTTCAATGCTTTGAAACTCCCGAATAAACCACCAACTGCTGTTGACGATTGCGCGAGCTCGTCAAACTCGTTTGGCGGTTGATGATGCGCGTTATTTCTCTCTCCAACAGCGTCTAGTACCTCTATCGTAGCCTGCTCGCTTTTCTTTGCTTCAAACGACGCAGCCTCCGTGTCGCGGCGTGCTTTTAATTCGTCAGCTTCAACTCGAGCAGCAACTTCTTTTCTCAAGGTTTCTTCTCGCTCGCGTCTCTCTTCTTCCATCTGACGCGTTGCCTCTAGTTCCGCTTTGGCTTTTTCTTCTCTCAGCCTTTTCTCCTGGTCTTCAAATTGCCTTTTCGCTTCTGCCTCTTCCTCCTCTTGTTTCTTTCGAGCAGCTGCAATTTCCGCAGCCCGACGAGCCTCCAATTCAACTTGCTCGCGTCTTTGCTTTTCTCGCTCTTCTTCGCGTTCTCTCTTTTCTTCGTCTTCTTCTTCTTCTTCTTCTTCTTGTTCATTCCTCTTCCTCTCGCGTTCTTGTTCTTGTTTTTCAACGGCATTCAAAACTGTTTCCTCTTTCTCCTCCTCCTTTTTCTTGGTATTGTCATCGTCGTCCTCGTCAGAATCTAACCAGTCATCAATCTCATCCTCATCGATTGTATCGTCGTCGTCGACGTCGTTGTTGTTATCTTTAGCGGACGACATTTTGATTCGTTGATATATATTAATGCTTTCTGTTTTCGTGCAGAGGGGGAGATTTTTATACCGCAGAGTTTTCACGCGAACACACATTACCTAATAATAATTCATTCTTCCGGTAAGAGTTGGTTTCGTAGTGCAACAGCACTAAGAACAGAACACCCGCGTGCCATTTCTCTCCTTTTGCCATCATTGTTCCGTCAAAAGTGAGAAGTTTCCTGATAAAAGTCATCAATAATGGACGATGAAAACGCGTTGCGCGCAGACATTCAGAACTTTCTTGTAACGACAGCAAAGTCATTTTTACCTAACCAACTCGTCGATGATGTCTTCCAGTTGGCAAGGAATGTCGTCACTAAAACGACGAGAAAAGGCTCCGCTGACTTCGCGTGTAAAGCGTTCGTGTGTCTTTTTGCAACTTTGAAAAGGATGGCCACGTCGGGGAGAGGAGCAGAAGATGAGGACGGGGAGGAAGAAACGGACGAAGAAGAAGATGAGAACGCTATCCGAGAAGCTCTGTTAAAATCGACGACGATGAACACTCCCAATACCACGACTTCCACTAAAAACGAGAAAAACTATTACCTGTGTTATCGTCGCAAAGCAGGCGAGTCAGATGTGCGTGTGCTTGTGCTGTATCGGGTAACCGCGTACGGTTTGGTTCACAGAAGCGAATACGCCGATAGCATCGCTTTGTGCGATGCGGTTTATGAAAATATGGACGCTTCTCAAATACACAAGGTTGGCATCGCGGATATTAGAACATGTCCTAAAAGCGGAACGATGCGAATACTGACGAAGAAACGTCTGGCAGAGCACGCGAAAATGGGAGAGTTGATGTGCTCCATGTGTGGACGATTTTTTGAAGCTTCGAAAGGTCTCGTGACTCACGCGCAAAGTGTCCATAAGCATTCGTATGAACAAGGCAAGCACTTGCAACAAACGGCGAGAAACTCACTCATAGATTTAACAAACATAGACGCGTTACAACGAGAATATTTACTGAGTCGATTTACCGAGGTACTCGGCGAAGAAGAAACGAAGAAGAAAGCCACACCAGCATTGCATCCATTGCTTGAGATTTGCAAAACAAACAACGTCGAAAACGCGAGACAATTTTTACGAGAGAACCCAGATGCTGATGTCAACGACATTTGTGACCAGCACGGTTCGAATTGCTTGCACTGGAGCTCTGGATCGAATGCTTTGGAGCTGTGTAAATTTCTCTGCGATGAAGTTGGTATGGATCCGGCGTTTGCGGAGCGCAAGAAAGGTCGAGCGGCAATTCATTGGGCGAGTAGGAACGGATGTTTAGAAGTGCTCGTATGGCTCATTGAAGAAAAAAAGATTGATAAAGATTGCGAAATGTCAGATGGTACGACACCATTTATGCGAGCGGCGTGGATGGGACATTTGGAGTTATGCGAGTATTTGGTCAAGGTCGCAAATTGCGATATTCATCGAGAAAACAAGTATCGATGTAACGCGGTGCACTGGGCGGCACAAAGCGGCGACGTGAAAATGCTCAAGTACCTCCGCGCTTTAGGTCTCGATGTCACGTCTGCAAATGTCAACGGTCACTCCATTCTCCATAAATCTGCAACCAAAGGCTTCTACGACGCGTGCGTCTATTTAGTCGAGGAGTTAGATTTGCCGTTACTTCGGGG
>Ga0206124_10004038_pt1 | contig 10076 bp, 8 predicted proteins | sample Helgoland_Spring_3_FD_148671 | JGI IMG/M metagenome (GOLD analysis project Ga0206124, IMG submission 148671) | Pelagic subsurface seawater microbial communities from Kabeltonne, Helgoland, North Sea - Helgoland_Spring_Bloom_20160321_2 | ecosystem: Environmental > Aquatic > Marine > Epipelagic ... | reverse complement strand
CGCTTTGTCGACCAACCTGCCGTGGATTTCTTCCATGGAAAGAACTTTGCTCTTTTGTTTCTCCTCGGCTTTTTTTGATTGATCGCCGTCGACCACAAGTTCCGCCGCGATATTTTTCAGACGCCTCCACTTACTGATGCCGTACGAACCAACCTGCGGGTGATCGCAAGCTTGCCTCAATCTCAGCAGAGGCAGCACGATAGAAGTCACGTCTTGCCTCGATAACTCTATGTCATCGTTGTTATTAGTAGCATTTCTCGATCGCTTCACTCGATCGTAAGTGTTTCGCGCTTCCGCGGCGCAGTTTTTGTGCTGCTTTTCGTAGAAATGTTTTTCGATGGGCGAAAACTCTAATTCGGTGACGCACTCATTTTGCGGCGGTAAATCGAGTTCGTCTATAACGTCCTCTCTAGCGTTGCGCCACATTATTGGTTTTAGGCTCTCGGTGAGCACAAACTCGCCGTATCCCGCGTACCCTGTTTTCATAGCCGCGCTGATTATTTTCTGCCACCAGTTATGCGATGTTGTAAAGTTCATCTCGTGGCCGAATGGACGCGCCCTTAAGAATTTGAACAATCCGAACGCGTCGTCCATGTGCGACTTTTCAGATGATAGCGGCGTCCCAGTCACGCACCAACGATTCACCGCGGGAATTCTCTCCATCATCTGCGACGGCGCCGAGGCGCCTCCGCCCACCATCTGTGCTTCGTCCATAATAACGCGCCACCACGTTATCTTTGTCAAAGGCGGGGGAATGTGAGGGTATCTTCGAGTTGCATTCCTTCGAGCGCGCAGTGCGCCATCGTTCACATCCGCGTTTGTCGCGTAATCTAGATTGATTTCAGCTCGCAACACATCGTACGTAGTGATAACAATATCGCATTCGGCTAGCTTATGCGAGGTAATGACTTCCTTCGCGTGTACGGCTCTGGATCCCAAGCTCGCGGTTTGCGGCTGTCCTTCGTATACCAAAATATCAAACTTATTGTCTTTATTGTCGGTCTTTCCATCGTCGTCGTTTCTACGGACGTGCTTTAAAACCTCGTCTCGCCATTGTTGCAAAATCGTCGACGGAACGACGATGAGCGTCGTTTTTGAAATGCCCGGGATTTTCTCCCCCGCTTTCGCGGCGTGGCAATGCGGACATATGAAGTCCGGCGCCTCTGTGCAGTTTTGCTTAATGCCGACGCAATACGCGTGCGACCATTTGTGACAAACTTCGCACGATACCCAAAGACCTTTATACTCTGGATCGTCTTCCATTGCACCGCAGACGCATCGCACTTGCTGCATTTCTTCGTTTTCTTCTTCTTTTTCCTCTTTTTCTAGCTTTGTCGTGAAGCCCATACCGTCTCGATTCGTAATCACTTTGTCTTCTTCTTCTTTTCCTTCCTCCTTTTCCTCCTCCTTCTCCTCATCTTTCTCGTCTTTTGGTTTCTTGTGCGCCAAACACAACATCAAAAGTTCGACAGTTTTACCTAATCCCATTTCTTCCGCTAACACGCCTCCGCGAACGCCGTCGTCTTCCATTGCCATCGACTTCGACACATTTTCCATCCACAAGTTTATTTCCTCGTGTTTCTTTTTCACCACATTTGCCTCTATTAACGTCATTTTTGCCGTCGTCGTCGTCGTCGTCTTAAACATCTCGCGCAACGCGCTCAACTGTTCCTCTCTTTTAAACGTCACCAACTTCTCAACATCCGCGTGTTGCGTTTTCCCATTCTCCCACCCAACTGGCGCGTTCGGCGCTCTCTCTCTCCCCATCATCCAACCCACCGCTCTCTTCTGATACGGTCGTAAAGTCGGTCGCAACAGGTGCGAAAGGTTTCCTAAAAATTCCGGAGCGTCCGCGTTGTTTGGCTTGCACGCTTTCAACATTCGATTTATGTTTATATTTTTCGCTTTGAAATAACACGACGAAGAAGAAGCGACGACGTTATTATTATACTCGTTGTTCTTATTATCTTCCTCCTCCGCTTCTTTGTCTTCTTCTTTGTCTTCTTCTTCTTCTTCTTCTTCTTCTTCATCATCTTCAACAAACATTTCTTCCTCCTGTTGGTCGTCGTCATCAAAATCAACATTTCCTCTGCTGCTCAACATTTTCCTCATCGTCATCCCTCCTCTTCTCTCTTCGTCTCTTTGCACGACCATAGGTTCCGGCGGGTCTTCTTTCGTTCTCTTTCGAGGAATATTTTTCTTCCTCTTCTTCATCTTGTTCTTCTCAGACGTCGTCATAATCGATGCGAGACATGCGTGTTTTTTTTAACGTTCGCCTTATGTAAATTTTTGAGGAAACAAACAACTTTTTCCACAAAAACAACAACACAACGAGAAGAAGAAGAAGACAAAGAAGATATTTTAACTGTATTAGTAGTATATTAAAGTGCGATCGATGATGATGTCAATGTCAATGTCAATGTCAATGTCACCGCAACAAACAACAGAAACAACAGAAACAACAACGAAATACTTCAATTTATCGCCACCACCGCGTAGAAAAGGCGCGTTTTTATTCACCAACACGTTCACGAAAGAAACGAGAGAGATTATGCAAAATTATGCGACCGCGGTGTGTCACGTGTGTTTAGTCGACAGAACATCGTCTGAATCCTGCGCTTTAACCATCAACGAGAACTGCGACCCGTCGGTGAGGACGGATTTGATGCGCGCTTTTGAGGAGATTGAGTTTAACGCCACGTGCATGAAGAGGTCAATATCAGTTCCAGTTTTGAGTGGCGGAGTCGCGTTCGGGACGTGGCAAGGGGTGTATATTTGCCAATTTAAAAGCGACGCGAACGAAGACGAGTCAAAAGTCGGCGTGAAAGTGACGGTGAAAGCGAGCGAGTTTGAGAAAACGAAAAGAGGTGAGTTTGTGGCGCCGAAAAGAGGGTGTCACGATGCGACGGAGCGTATTCAGAACTGCGTGGATATTACGGACGTGAAGGCGGGCTTGCTCAACGTGTTGATTAAACACACGAGCGCTTCGTTGACGGTGAACGACGCGAGGAGAGCGGAGGAGTTGGAAAAAGGATTGAACGAGTTAATTCCGGAATCTTGGAACGATTCGTTTTTGGAACACACAATGGAAGGTCCGGACGATTGTCCCGCGCACATCAAGGCGACGATTTTAGGGGAGACGATGAACGTACCAATTCGAGACGGGAAATTGGCGTTATCGGAGAATGAACAAATTTTACTCTGCGAACATCGAAACGTAGGAGGCTACGGCGGCGGGTTTAGACGTGAGTTCATCGCGAGCGTGAACGAGGCAAAAGCGCAAGAGGTTTTGAAATTTAAAAAAAAAACGACAAAGCAATCGGTAGTAAACGTTTCCGAAGCGGTTCGTGATTTCGTGACCAAGGCCGAGGATGAAACGATCGAGTTAGTGCACGTATTTTCTCCGAAAGGCGGGGTGTTTCTGAGCACCGCGGAAGACGCCGAAGCGTTCGTCGATCACGTGGATAGTAAAGTGGGTTCAAATGCAGCGTTGAAATCTTCCGTCGTCGGCGCTTCGGAAATGCTCGTCGTCGAGGATGGCGACGGACAAAAAATGTTCGCGGGAGAAGGCTGTTTGGAGTGTTTCGTCGTCAGCGGCGGCGACGAGGAGGAAGTCATCGAGGTCGTTTTCACCGCCCTTTGATGATGATGCCTCCTCAAAACAACACATTCAGAAGAGAGACTTTTTTTAATAAATAGTAGACATTATTGTGTGTACATGTAATAAAATAAATAGACAAGCATATGCGAGTTTGCCATCATCTCTCATCATCTTTGTTAGAAAACGATGAAGACCAAGAGTAGGAACAAAAACACATCATCATCATCGATCGAAGAATTCATCATCAGTTCGTGCCGTAATAATTCTTGTTCCTATTCACTTTCCAGTTCTTCGGTCTCGGCGCGAAATTCTTCGCGTTCGGCACGAACTGCGAGTGCTCTTCTTTCAACCTCACCTCCCAGTTTTTCTCGTTCCCGCAAATGTTCCCGTTCTCCGGTATCGAACACGGCGTCGTTTTCGCTTGGTTTTCAAACATCACGTCCACTGGTTTCTTCATGTGCCAGTGGCCTTTAGCGCCCCAACACTTGTCCGAAGATGGAACGTACGGTTCGTCCGGCGCGTGGATTCCATACGTCGGTGACATGATGATGTGTTAATAATACTGTTTTACTCACGTAATGTGATCAGCGCGATGTTTTTGTCTTGACTTTTTTTTTTGTTACTTGAAAAAAACAAGCGTTTCTCTCTTGTTTTCGCTTCTCTCTTTTTTTTCTCAAAACCTCTTTCTTCTCGAGCGTTTTGTTATCCACATTAAAAATTGAAAAGTTGGATGCATTCTTCTTCGGTTAGAACCGCAACGGGAGGGAGTTCGTCGACGGCGGTGGTGGCGAGAAGAAGAAGGAGAAGCACCACCTTGGCTTCTTCTTCTTCGTCTTTGTCTTCTTCTTCTTCTATGAGAAGGAAGAGTGTTATCATCGCGAGAAAGATGATGACGATGAAGAATTTCTCGTCCACCTCTGCCGCCGCGAGAAGAAGAAGGAGAAGCACCACCTTGGCTTCTTCTTCTTCGTCTTTGTCTTCTTCTTCTTCTATGAGAAGGAAGAGTGTTATCATCGCGAGAAAGATGATGACGATGAAGAATTTCTCGTCCATCTCTGCCGCCGCGAGACGAAGCGATGGATGCACGTTTCGAAACGCGACGACGACGATTCAGACGACGACGAGAAAAAGAAATCCGACGAAATTGTTCCGAATCTACTCGACGTCCATCCCGACGGAAGAAGAGAAACTCACAAACCCGACTTCATCAGAGTCCTCTTCTTCAGGAGCAAGAGGTGGTGGAGGCTACCCGTTCGCGGAAATCGAACAAAAATGGCAAAAGAATTGGCAAGAAAACAAAACCTTCCAAACGCCTTCGTTAAACTCTGGCTTAGACCAATCGAAACCGAAATTTTACGCGTTGGATATGTTCCCGTACCCATCTGGAGCTGGGTTACACGTTGGACACCCGGAAGGGTACACGGCCACGGATATTATGGCGAGATATAAACGGATGAAAGGGTACAACGTGTTGCACCCGATGGGATGGGACGCGTTTGGTTTACCCGCGGAGCAATACGCCATCGAAACTGGGACGCATCCGAAAGAGACGACGGCGAAGAACGTGAACAGATTTCGAGAGCAGCTGCAATCGTTAGGCTTTAGTTACGATTGGGATCGCGAGGTAGCCACGTGCGATTCTACGTATTATAAATGGACGCAGTGGATATTTATTCAGCTGATGAAGCAAGGCTTGGCGTATCAAGCGGAAGTTCCGGTGAATTGGTGCCCGGCGTTGGGAACGGTTTTAGCGAACGAGGAAGTCATCGATGGATTATCCGAACGAGGTAATCACCCAGTCATTCGTAAACCAATGAAACAGTGGATGTTAAAAATCACAAAGTTCGCCGATCGATTGTTGGAAGATTTGGACGATTTAGATTGGCCAGAGTCCATCAAGGAAATGCAACGCAACTGGATCGGGAGAAGCGAAGGCGCGCAGTTGAAATTTTCCGTCTCGGAAAATGATTCCTCGTTTTTGGAGGTGTATACGACGAGACCGGATACGCTGTACGGTGCGACATATTTAGTCGTCGCACCGGAGCATCCGATGTTGGACCAGCTGACGACTGCGGAAAATAAAGACGTCGTCCAAAAATACGTTAAAGATGCGGCGAACAAATCGGATTTGGAACGAACTGAATTACAAAAGACGAAAAGTGGTGTCTTTTTAGGCACGTACGCGACGCATCCGTTGACTGGGGAGAAGAACGTGCCCATTTGGGTCGCTGATTACGTCTTGGGGTCTTACGGTACCGGAAGTATCATGGCGGTCCCGGCGCACGATCAGCGAGATTTCGAGTTTGCAAAGACTTTTGATTTACCCATCGTACCAGTCGTTCAACCGAGCAAAGAGCACGATTTCGACAAAGAGGCGTACTCAGGAACCGGTAAAATGATGAACTCTCGCGAGTGTGATGGAATGGACATCACGCAGTGCGCGGATGTCATCATCAAAAAACTCGGCGACGACAACATGGGCGAAAGAAAAATCAACTACAAGTTGAGAGATTGGCTCTTCGCGAGGCAAAGATATTGGGGCGAACCGTTTCCAGTCGTGTACGACGACGAAAATCCGGACGTGGCCATTCCAATTTCCGAAAGCGATTTACCTTTGATATTGCCACAAACGGACAACTTTAAACCGTCCGGTTCAGGCGAAGGTCCGTTGGCGAACGTCACGGATTGGGTGAAAACGACCGTTCCCGGGCACCCGGAGAAATCGGCGACGAGAGAAACGAATACCATGCCGCAATGGGCTGGATCGTGTTGGTATTATTTACGATTTATTGATCCCACGAACGAAAACGCATTGATAGACAAATCTTTAGAAAAGTATTGGATGCCGGTGGATTTATACGTCGGCGGCGCCGAACACGCGGTGTTGCATTTGTTATACGCTCGATTTTGGCACAAAGTTCTGTACGACATCGGCGTCGTTTCGACGAAAGAACCGTTCCAGAAATTGGTCTCGCAAGGTATGATATTAGGTGAAGTCGAATACACCGCTTTCGTGGACGAGAAATCCGGCGAATACGTCTCTGCTGGATCAAAAGAAGCTCAAAACGCAATCGCGACGAAACTCGACGGTTCAAAAGTCACCAAAAAAGGCGACGGTTTCGTCTTGACGGAAAACCCGAAAATTAAAGTCAACTCGAGAGCGTTTAAAATGTCAAAATCGAGAGGGAACGTCGTCAATCCCGACGACGTGGTCTCTGAATACGGTGCAGACTCTTTGCGATTATACGAAATGTTCATGGGTCCTCTGACGGACGTGAAAGTGTGGCAAACCTCGGGCGTTTCTGGATGCTACCGTTTCTTAGCTCGAGCGTACCGATTGTTTGAGAACGAAAAAAGCGCGATTACGAACGAAAAAGCTACCGAAGAACAACTTCGCGACACGAATAAAATGATTGCTAAAGTCACCGAAGCGACGGAGACGCTCTCGTTTAACGTAGCCATCGCGGCGATGATGGAATTCACGAACGCGGCGACGAAATGGGAAACGAAACCGAGAGAGTGTTTGGAACCCTTCGCGTTGTGCTTGAGTCCGTACGCGCCGCACTTGAGCGAAGAGTTATACGCTCGATTAAACTCTTCTGAACAACTCCCATCCAACGCCTACGTCGCTTGGCCAAATGCCGACGCGCAATACTTGGTCGAGGATACCATCGAAATGGGCGTCCAAATCAACGGTAAAACCCGCGGATCGATTAAACTCGCCTTAGACGCTACCGAAGATATCGCCGTGCAATTGGCCAAGAGCGAACCGAGCGTGGAGAAGTTTCTGGACGGGAAAGAGATTAAAAAAGTCATCTACAAAGCCGGGAAGATTTTGAACATAGTCGTGCCAAAGTAAAGAAATCAATATATACCATACATAACTAGTATTACACAACCTAATAATTAGGCTCTAAACACACGGTAATATCCTTCTTTGATGTATAATGTTTCATCTATTATTACGTTTGATGAAACTTGAGAAATTTGTCTGTCTTTTCTTCTTCAGAATTCTTCGAAAAAAAACAGTTAGTTACTCGATACTTACACTTACACTCTCGTTTACGTCGGCATGACGACAGCGGCGATGAGAGATGTTTTCTTTTCACCCTTTTTAATGATGATGAAAACTAAACAACCCAACAAAAGCCGGGGTAAAATCACTCTCGCTGTCGTTGTTTACGTCGAAGAGGAAACGAAGAAGAAGAAGAAGAAGAGAAACGTCGGGGTAAAATCTTCTTTCGCTTCTTCGTCTCGAGAAGTGGATAAAAGCGACGACTGTTTTGTCTCCTCCTCTGTGTCCTCCTCCGCAAAGAAGGAAACCTTGTCGTCTGAATCGTCAAAGTTATTATTATTAGAAAATGTCTCGATTGCAATCAAGGACAACATCGACGTCAAAGGATTGAAAACTGGGTGTGGGAACCCAGATTTTCTTCGTGATTTCTCCCCAAAAGCGAAGACTGAAAACGCGCCTTTAGTGGAACATTTATTAAGAGAAGGAGGACACGTGATAGGTAAAACGCACATGGACGAACTCGCGTGGTCGTTACAGGGAGAAAATTATCACTACGGAACACCGAGAAACGGAAGAGCTCTCGGGCGAATCCCGGGTGGAAGTTCGAGCGGGAGCGCGAGCGCGGTTTCGCAAAAGTTGGTGGATTTAGCGGTTGGGACGGATACGGCGGGATCCGTGCGCGTGCCGGCGTCGTTCTGCGGCGTTTACTCGATACGAATGACGCATAATTTCGACGAGAGGATGTGTCACGAAGGCATCGTCCCTCTGGCGAAATCGTTCGACGTGCCGGGTTTCTTCGCCAACGATTTAAAAATGTTACTCAGAGCGACGAAAGCGGTTTTGAAAGCGTTTCCCGATAATACTAATAATTCGGAGGAGGAAAGTTCTAATACTAACAGTGACGATGATAGAATCATCAAAGACGTAGTAAAATTCGTAAAACTTGAAGACGCGTACGCATTAGCGACGGATGAGGCGAGAGGAGCGATTGATACGTATTTAGAAAAAAACGGGATTGAATACGAAACCGTGAAATTAAAAGAAAACCAAAACATTCTAGAATGGTGGGACGATTTTCGGGTGCAACAAACCGACGACGTTTGGAAAGCGCACGGCGAATGGATCCGAAAAAGAAACCCAAAGTTTGGTCCGGGAGTACACGAACGATTCTACGGCGCAGAAGAAGTGAGCGAGGATACGAAAAACGTCGAAAGAGCGAGAGAGATGAACAGAAAACGCGCCGAAATTATTCGGAATGAAGTCTTTCGCCGGCGAAAGAGTAAAACCATTTGTATCGTTCCCGCGGCCGCGTGCGCGCCGCCGAAACTCAACGAAGACGCCTCAGTCGTCAACGACTTGCGCGTGAAAACGTTATCCCTGAGCTCTATATCTGGTCTCACTGGATTACCTGAAGTCGTCGTTCCGTGCGTCTCGAACAAAAACGAGTTACCAATCGGCGTCGGCTTTATCGGTTGGGAACGCAAATGCGACGTCGCTTTACTCCAAACGCTCCTCGAGAAGAGGTTGTGAATGAAGAAGGAAGGGTATGTATTAGTATCTTATTTGTATAATATTATAGTAGTAGTAGTAGTATTAGTATTATTTAATATCAAAGTACGTGTTATCTAAGTGATGAATTCTCGCGTACCCATCTTCTCCGCCCGAGGTAAAACTCTTCCCGTCCGGGCAAAACGCCAGAGCGTTGATGGGACCGAAATGCCCTCTAATCCCGCCAATTTCCTCCTCGAAAATCTTATGATAAATCTTCGAATCAAATTTCCCTGCTTTACTCGACGTCGTCGTGACTGCCATCGCATCTTGGCCACCACCTAATATGATGTGCTCTCGAATTGGCGAGATAATCGCCGCGTTCACCGGTCTATCCGCGACGTACGTCTTCAAAAGCTCTAAATTCTGCGCGTCGAAAATTTTCGCCGTTTTATCCAAGCTCGCCGTGATCGCGTGCGTTTTATCCGCAGACAACTCCAAGTGTTGAATCGGTTTCCCTTTGTGCGCGTCTCGAGCTTCGTGTAAAACCTTCCCCGTTTCCACGTCCCACACGCGTAAAACGCCGTCCTCCCCCGCGGTTAAAAACGTTTCGTTGAGCGCGCCCCACGCGACTCTATTTAACCTCCCGTTGACGATCCCGTCCCCGCTAATCGTTTTTAAAATCTTGCTCGTTTGCTCCTCTCTGTTCTTTGTAATCTCCACGATGTGTATCGCCGCGTTCACGCCCATAAACGGATCCGTGGTGATTAACATCTTCTCGTCGCCGATTGCAAACGACACCGCTCGTACCGGTTGGTCGAATTGAAACGTCTGGAAACACACTCCACTGCCGACGTCCCAGAGTTTACAACTCGTATCTGCGGATCCAGTGGCTAAAGTTTTCGAATCTCTGGTGATATCCGCGGTCCACACGGCGCCGTTGTGTCCAACGTACGTTCCGACTCTGTTCCC
>Ga0206124_10004037_pt1 | contig 10078 bp, 7 predicted proteins | sample Helgoland_Spring_3_FD_148671 | JGI IMG/M metagenome (GOLD analysis project Ga0206124, IMG submission 148671) | Pelagic subsurface seawater microbial communities from Kabeltonne, Helgoland, North Sea - Helgoland_Spring_Bloom_20160321_2 | ecosystem: Environmental > Aquatic > Marine > Epipelagic ... | reverse complement strand
ATGACAAACTAGGCCGGGCGTATAGTAGGTTTAATGCAACGAGAGTAAGTTTTGATCTAATCGAAAACAACTGGCGGGCAAGTATATCCTTTCAGGCAAGTCGATCCGTTACCCAAAATACGGGAACTGTGCTTATCCCCTCAGGAAATTTATACGGCATGCCTAGCGTCGGGGGACCCATTCTTTACCAGCAACCACAAAGAATTGTGGTCCTAGGCAAAAACCAAAATCCAAACTCACTGATCGTTTTACCCCGAGGTCCGGCTCCGGTGTTCGTCAATCCTTACACTGGAGGAATGAACATGAATGGAGTTGGAGTGACAGGTGGAGGATACTCGGGAATTACTCACACTCATTCCCGAGGAATGGGAATCTCGATCCGAATAAATCGGTAACTTGGTTTCTTATAATTCAGTGCGAACTTTAAAACCCCACTGAAATTAACTTCAGATGGGAACATCGACTGTTTTCCAAAGACAATACCCCTCATTTAGAATTTTCAATTGAATGTGTTTTGACAGTTGAAAGATAATAGGTCGTTGCCCTTAATAGATTCTATCAGATTACAGTGATTGCACTTCCAATAGAGTGCGAAAAATAAAGCAATAAATCCAACGGGTACCCAAACTTTCATCAAAAAACTTGTATTAAAAAATGAATTTTATGAAGAACAGAATCTCTAAAGTGTTTAAGGGCCCAAGCTTATCTTTCGTTTGGCTCCTCGCATTTTTCTACTCAATCTCCCTTCACTCGGAAGAGGAAGACTTTCGAAAATACGCCATGTTTGCATCCAACGCAGAAAGGCCTGAATCTACCAACCCAATCCCCTCCAGGCTACCCTTTATGTTACAGGCGAATGCCCGCATTGCACTCTTAGGAAACACCCTTTTTGATCGAATGCGAAATTTTGGCCATTTCGAGGCAATCCTACAAAAAGCACATCCCGATCTAAATTTGGTGGTTAGGAATTTGGCTTGGTCAGCGGATGAGATTGACCTGCAACCAAGGCCCGCCAATTTTGCCGATACTGAACAACACCTTACTGCAATGAAGGCAGACATTATTATCGCTGCTTTTGGGTTCAACGAATCGTTTGGTGGAATAAAAGAACTTTCCTCTTTTGAAACTCGCCTGGCAAATTATTTGTTAAATTTAGGGTCAAAATCGTACAATGGGAAATCCGCACCACTTCTGGTGCTGGTCTCGCCAATCGCAAACGAAAATGTCAACGGTGTTTCCGCAGCCAACCTGAATAATGAGAACATTAAGGCTTACTGTAAGTCCATGAAAAAAGTTGCGGACAAACAAAAAGTCGGCTTCGTCAATGTGTTTGATGGAACTGCTGCAGAAATGCTCCTGAAAAAAAACGACCTAACCATAAATGGAGCACATTTAAATGCCCTCGGATATTCTAAGTTTGCAAAAATTTTATTCGAAGGAGTTTTTCAAAAAGAGGCTCCCTCTGTAGATAAGGATATACGCGCCGCGGTGATTGAAAAAAACAGACAACATTTTTATCGATACCGCCCACTCAACACATTTTATTACACCGGTGGAAGAAAAGGGAGTTATGGGTACCTCGATTTTCTGCCCGCTATGAGAAATTTTGATCTGATGACCGAGAATAGGGATCGGCAAATTCACCGCCTTGCCCAAGGCAAAAAGCCTTCCCCCATCATCAATGATTCTAATGTCCCTCCCTTGCCCATCACCAAGGAGAGTAGGGGTGCTAACAAATGGATGTCACCCGAGGAGGAAAAAGCGGCTTTTAAGGTTGATCCCAGATTCGAGGTATCTCTTTTTGCAAGTGAAGAGCAATTTCCTGACATTGCCTGTCCTATTCAAATGAGATGGGACGGAAAAGGTAGAATGTGGGTATCCTGTTCAACCACTTACCCTCATGTCTATCCGGGACAGGCTCCAAATGACAAGATAGTAATCCTGGAAGATTTAGACAAAGACGGAAAAGCCGATCAATGTTCAGTCTGGGCAGAAGGTTTGAATGTTCCTCTGTCATTCGAATTTGGGAATGGGGGAGTCTATGTCTCAGAGGAACCGCACATGACTTTTCTTAAGGATACCAACGGAGATGGAAAAGCGGACTTCCGAGAAATCCCCCTCACTGGATTTGGGTGTGAAGATTCTCACCATGCACTTCATGACTTTGTCTGGACTCCGGACGGGGACCTAATTTTCCGGGAATCTATTTTTCACCACACTCAGGTGGAAACCCCCTACGGCCCAGTTAGACAACAAAATAGCGGCTGGTTCGCCTGGGAACCCAAGCTACACAGACTCACTGCTTTTGGAACTCACCCCAGTACAAATCCATGGGGGGTTACCTTTGATGACTGGGGCCAGCATGTTGCCAGTTACCCAATTTTTGCCTCTGCCCATCATGCACTCGACCCTCCTTACCCAAAACAACACCCAAAGCCTAGTGGGATGCAGGCTTATTCAGGAGTATGCGGACAGGAATTTATTGACTTTCCAAACTGGCCAAAAGAATTACAGGGGATGATGGTTAAAGTCCGCTATAAATCAACCAACCGGGTGGAGCTATTAAAGTGGAAAGAATACGAATACGGATACGAAGAAGAGTATGTTTCAGATATTATATTTTCCTCTAATCTCAGCTTTATTCCAGTTGATCTAAGATACGGCCCAAGAGGTGCGATGTATGTCTGCGATTGGTACAACCCGGTAAAGGGACATGCCCAGTATTCTCTCCGAGATGAAAGGAGAGATCGAAAGTCCGGTCGCATCTGGCGTATCCTGCCAAAGGGAGCAAAAGAAGTAAATCCACCGAAAATTACTGGTGCTACTCTTCCTCAATTGCTCAATCTGCTTAAACGACCAGAATATCGCTACCGTTACTGGGCTAAAAGGGAGATTCGAGAGATGGAACCAATTCTAGTTAAAAAAGCACTCGACCAATGGGTCAAGAAACTCGATACCAATGATCCACGTTTCAGGCATCATCAAGTCGAGGCATTGTGGACTTACCGGAATGTGGAGCAATCTAATATAAAACTCCTTGCGGAATTGCTTCAATGTGAAAACCACAACGCTCGGGCAGCAGCCACACGACAACTTAGACATTGGCATTCATTGACCAATAGGGGAGATGATTTATTACTAAAAGCGGCTCGAGATAAAAATGGGCTTGTAAGATTAGAAGCAGCAATTGCTTGCAGTTATATCGGTACCAAAAGTGCGTTTGAAGCACTGAAAGTTGTAAGCAGTAAACCCAATGATAAACACTTAAGCTACGCCATTAAAACTTCCCTTGGTTCAGCACCCATGAAAAAATTTTGGGATTCGGAAGAATTGGAAGAAAAACAACCACTCCTTTATGCTTTTTTAAACAGACAAAAAAATGTTTATAAAAAAGCAGAACAAACAAAAGAAGATAACAAATTTGACCGACAAAAAAATCTAGTTAAAGTCAAAGTTTCCTGCATGAAGGAAAGAATGCTTTATTCCGTTGAACTTATGGAAAAGACAAACCTTGGAGAATATAAGAGGTCCTTGAAGGGAGATATATATGCAAAAAGAAATCAACCGATACGAATTGAATTCAGAAATCCTGATGCCACGCCACATAACTTTGTTCTTGTTAAACCAAATTCTGTAGAAGAGGTTGGTCTTGCTGCGAACAATATGGCAAAGGATCCAATTGCAGCTCAAAGCGGACAGTTTATTCCGAAATCCAACAAGATAATTGTACATACTAAAATGCTCAAGCAAGGAGAAAGTGAAATACTTCGCTTTAATGCACCTAAAAAAACTGGGAATTATCCTTTCCTTTGTAGTTTTCCTGGACACTGGACAATTATGAAAGGTAATCTTATCGTAAAATAAACAATAATTATACGCTTAATTAAAAATGAAGATTTTAATAATTAATCTTTTTCTGAGTTTTTCTACTCTGCTGCTGTTAGATGGAAAGACAAATTTTGTTCTTGTCATGACAGACGATCAAGGGTGGGGACAAACTGGCTATTACAATCACCCTGTGCTGAAGACGCCCAATTTAGATAAAATGGCCTCGTGCGGATTACGATTGGATCGATTCTATGCAGGAGGTCCAGTATGTTCGCCAACACGGGCTACCGTATTAACCGGCAGAACCCATGATCGAACCGGAGTGTTTGATCACGGCTATGCATTAAGAACACAGGAAAAAACACTTCCGCAAGCCCTACTTAAAGCGGGATATTCTACTGGACATTTCGGAAAATGGCACCTTTCTGGACTACGAGGAGCGGGTGTTCCAATACTAAAGACAGACCCTCATGGGCCCCACGTATTTGGTTTTGAGAGATGGCTCTCAGTTACCAATTTTTTTGACCTCAACCCAATTATGAGTCGCCAAGGAAAAATCGAAGAGTTCAAGGGAGATTCCTCCGAAATCATAGTTGAGGAAGCCCTTAAGTTCATGGAGCAGGAAGCAAAAAAGGAAAAACCATTCTTCTGTGTCATTTGGTATGGTACTCCACATAGCCCTTGGATGGCACTTGAAGAAGATAGGAAAGAATTTAAAGAGCTAGATAAAAATTCTCAGGATCACTATGCGGAACTTAAAGCGATGGATCGAAGCATAGGGACTCTTCGCAAAGGACTTAAAGATATGGAAGTCGATCGAAATACACTAGTCTGGTTTACCAGTGATAACGGGGGACTACCCAAAATAAACCCGTCCACCACGGGTGGATTGAGAGATTATAAAGGTAGTCTGTATGAAGGTGGGATTCGGGTTCCATCAATAATAGAGTGGCCCAGCAAAATAAGGACGGGCCGAATCAGCAAATATCCTTCTGGTTCAGTAGACATATTTCCCACAATAGCAGACATTGCCGGTATCCAAGAATCTGCTATGCTCAATCCTATGGATGGCGTAAGCCTTACTCCGCTTTTCAGCTCGAAGATTTCAAAAAGGGAAAAACCCTTAGTTTTCAGCAGTCGTGGACGAATGGCAATAATTGACAACGATTGGAAAATGATTTCTCAACCAAAAGATATCGGAAGAAAAATAGAACTGTATAACCTGTTAACCGACTCGACAGAATCTACCAATGAATTTCGACCCAAACACCCTCAAGTAATTCATTTACGAAAAATCCTTGTGGAATCTCGCAAATCCATTGAAAAAAGTGTTAATGGAAAAGACTACCCAAGTGGATCAGTTCGTCCACAACCACCGAGAATTTTCTGGACTGAACTTCCAGAATATAAAAAATATTTGCGGAAATGGAAAGACCGACCCGAATATAAATCAATACTTAAGAAGTTTTAATTAAATTTAAATAAATCAATAAAAAGTATTTTCACAATCCTTGTTTTTGGGCTTATTTATCCCTTTCGGCCAAAAGACCTAATATTGTGCTGACCATGGCAGATGACTTGAGGTTTTCTGAATTAGGGTGCTATGGCTCCGAAATAGAGATCCCAAACTTAGATCATTTAGCAAAAGAGGACCTTATGTTTGGCTTTCAAGTGAATACATAACCTGCAGTATGAATTCCCTGTGATCGCCTGGCAGGCTTTCGGAAACTCTTTTAAATTCATTCACTCGAGTGGGGGTAATCTGTAATCTCTCTGTGCCAATGGATTGCTTAACCGTTCGACCCGGCTTGGATATTCCATGATCAATATTGACAAATCTTGAGGGTGCTTTTTTGGAATACAGTAATGCTACTTCATTCATTAAAAGGTCAAAGATAACCTCGAATGCAAATATTGAATTATCTTCGTCAAACCAAATTGTAACCGAAATCGAGCCATCTGTATATTTCACTCTATCTTCCTCCGAAGTAAGGGAATGATTTGGTAATTTCTCTAACATCTTCTGCTGAATAAGGATTGAATTTTTTCTTAATCAATATTTTCTATTTTCTATTGATGAAGGACACTGAGAAGAATGCGAATATAAAATGTACCGAAAACTCATGCAAATTTAAGCAAACTTGCAAGTGGAACAACCGTTGTATGCAGGAAGGACTAAATCTTAGTATTAACAGTAAGAAAACTGCGATGCAGGCAGTAAAACCTAAGCAGAAGCCTAAGAAATAAGCTATTGATTCTCTCGCCTAATTGAAACCGGTTGGTCTAGAATTTCCCTTAGCACAAAGGCACTTTTTAAGGATGCTTTTGAAGAAAGTTGTTTCTTGTAGGTGATTCGCTTTCTCGGTTCAACCTTACTCTCAGTAGAATCCCAAATAGAACCTGAAATGGAATCGTTCAGGGTAGAGTCAATAATTGACTCTATTTCAGGAGAAGCAGAAATAACAGGAAGTGGTGGTTTTTCAACTTCAGTAATTTTGAGAGAAGGTGCAGTTGGAAGGGGTGGGGCGGTCTCCGTTTTCTCTTCGGGTTGCTTTGTAACTTTTTGCCAAGCATCCTTGAGGGCATCTTCAAGTGAAGTATCTGAATCAATTTTCTTTTCAACCGAATCGTCAGGTTCTTTTTTCTTAAAAATCTTACCGATCAACGATGCCAAGATTAACCCTACGATAAATAGGGTATCTAGGTTAATATCAGGCATATTTTAGGAATTAGTCTGTATCCTTAGAAATACTCGATCGCATGTCAGTATCAGCTTCCACATTTCGTAATCGATAGTAATCCATAACCCCTAAATTACCACTACGAAAAGCTTCCGCCATTGCTAACGGTATTTGAGCTTCCGCTTCCACAAGTTTTGCCTGCATCTCCTGGACTTTTGCCACATTTTCTTGCTCTAATGCCACAGCAGCCGCCCGACGGATTTCAGCATGTGCTTGGGCTACCTCTTTATCTGCGGCAGCTTGCGAGGAACGAAGTGCAGCTCCTCGGTTTTCCCCGAGATCCACATCTGCAATATCAATTGATAATATCTCGAAAGCAGTACCTTGATCTAAGCCTCGATCCAGTACTTTTTCTGTAATAGAGTTTGGATTCTCCAAAACTACTTTATAATTTTCAGAAGAACCTATTGTGGATACAATACTCTCGCCAACCCTAGCAATAACAGTCTCCTCCTGCGCACTCCCAACATAACGATCTAAATTACTTCGAACGGTTACTCGAGCTCTCACTTTTACTTGAATGCCATCCTTCGCTACGCCATCAATAGTATCTCTACCTTCGATCACACAATCAATTACCTTGGGGTTAATTGAAGTTCTGACAGCCTCCAAGACCGATTTCGAAGTTCCCCTGGTTGCCAAATCAATTGCGCAGGCACGATCCCAATTTAAAGTGATATTTGCCTTCGATGCCGCAATAATCGACTGAACAGTTTGAACCACATTTCCCTCTGCTAAGTAGTGGGCTTCAAGTTGATCCGTAGTAAGGGGAAGACTTGCCTTAACCGCGGTTACTCTTGCATCGACAATTAACCCAACAGGTACACCCCTTAGGCGCATTGCAAGCAGGGTTGTAAACCCAACTGGAGCTTTTGCAAGAAGTGCCTTCAGCCAGGTACTGAAAAAGGAAATCATTATCAGTGCTATTACAAGACCGCCAATTAGAGCGATTCCGATTCCTATCCATATAATCATGTCTGCCATAATATTATTTGTGTTAAATTAGTTATTTTGTGAGTGAATTTGAAAGTGAGTTGAATACTAGTTAATAAATCGTTTGATTCGAATGCGAAAGTCATCTCTTCCGGTTACAACAATTGATGTTCCTTTCGGTAAAAAACCGTCTTCGCAAAAGGCATCATAATTTTTCTGATTGAGCAAAGTTATTCCTTCCGGTTTGTGTTCTGTTAAAGTTTTTCCTTTTTGTCCAATTATCTCCTCTCCTGGTAATTCCTTATTGCTAATTCCATCAGTAGAACCGGAAAGAAAAAGGTTTTTACCCAGCCTACTTTTGGAAAGCCATTTAAATTCTATAAATACGATCAATAAACCGCCAAATGCCCCTAATATGAAGGTTAGCGTAGGTGCCAGCAAGCCACCGTATTCCAAATATGCGAAGTAAGATGCTAACCCGACGCAAAATGCTCCTGCAAGTCCCAAAATTCCTCCCGGCAAAAAACCTTCTACTAAAATTAATATGTATCCAAATAACAGAGCTGTAAGAATAGATTCCATCAGTTAATTTTTGTCACCGTTAATTCATAATCATTAAAACCGGTTACTTCTACAGAAGCACCCCTTTCGATCTTCCCTAGACTAGATCTTGCATCGTAACGAACTCCGCCAATCTCAACTTGTCCAGTTGGGAAAAGTTCGGAAACTGAACAGCCCCTACTCCCATTTTTAATTTTTTCTTTACTGTCTATTGAATTTGTTTTGGACCCACTCAAATTCCCCACAGTCTCCGCTAATATTAATTGATTCCATATCGAGGTATGCGGCAGAATTCGGGAAAGGAGTAGACCTAAACCGAGCGCAATCGCAATTGCCAGAAAAAGATCCAAGAGTGGTTGTCGAAATAATTCAATGTTCCAAGAAAAGTCAGAGTTGGGCCAAATGTCGACCATCGCCCATAAAATTGACCCGAAGATCATAAAGGTGCCTAAAACAGCGGGGAAAATTAACCCAGGAAACAAAAAGAGTTCTATCACGACCAAAGATACTCCAATAAGAAAAAATATTATTTCTTCTTGTCCCGCTAGGCCTGAGACATATTTGGAGCCAAAGAAAATCAGTACAAAAATAATTCCAGCAACCCCAAAAAACCCGAAACCGGGTGTCTTGAATTCTATAAATAAACCCAGTAAACCAATTCCTATTATAATGGGTCCAACCGAATTGAGCCATAAGCCTACATTCTCTGCCCAATTGATTTCCATTTTAATTAAGCGGTATTTTCCCTCGCCCCATTTTTCATCTAATAATTTATCAATGCTTTCATAAATTCCGGTCCCCAAAAGAGGTTGTAGTGGGTCGCCGTATCCCTTAATTGCTTCTTCTGCAGTCAATGTTAGAAGCTCCCCCTCTTTTTGAATCACAGAACCATCGGCAGCAAGTGGACGCTCACCTTCAATCAAAAGAGTTTCATTCGAGTCCATCATCGAGGCCATGACTCGTGACCGATACCTATATTTTCCAGTGTAACTTCGAATTTTTGCTTTCAAATACGAATTTAATTTCCTCTTCATGGATGAATCGATATCAGCTCCTCCTCCACTCACGGCTTCTGCAGCACCGATCTGGGCAAAGGGGGCAAAGGCAATTTCATTGGTAGCAATTGCAATGTAAGCTCCTGCAGAAATTGCTTCCCTGTTAACATAAGTAATGATTGGGCCATCAAATCGATCAAACGATTCAATGATCTCCTGCATAATTTCAAGAGTAACCCCGAGTTCGCCGCCCGGAGTGTCCATATCAATCACTACAATATCTGCATTTGCTTTAATCGCGTTTTTAAGCCCTCTTCTCAAAATATCTAATATTGGAGATCCGATTTGATCCCGAATGGGAATTTGAAAAGCAATCTTTTCAGAAGTAAGGGTGCTAGAATTTGTTTCTAACCATTCAGGTTGGCTTTCTTCTGAGTCCACCCCAAGCAAACATGAGAATGTGATCGCAAAACAACAAAAGGTAATTAATTTTCGGTATGTAAGCATGGAATTATTCTAAAGTTTAAAAAGCTTATGCTGTTTACACAAATATATTGCACTAAGTTCAAAGAACGGGCAATTGATATCTTATGGAAAGTGTTATTTACCAAAACCAAGAAATTAAGCGATGGGATGTGGGCCCATCTACTTTTCTTGCCTTACCTGAAAAGGGAGCACGTCTTTTAAACTGGCACATTAATATGAGCGATGGTTCCGTTCGCGATATTATCCATTGGCCAGAAGAGAATAATTCAACAAACTTTGAACAAACCCACGGAGGAATCCCCATTCTATTTCCCTTTGCAGGAAAATGTTATGATGCCGGTAATGAAGATCATTGGAGGTCTGGGCAAAACTCACTCCCCATGCCCATGCATGGCTTTGCTCGTAGCTCAGATTTTCGAGTTCGTTCGATGGATCAACACGGATTTGAAGTTGAGCTTAAACCGTCCGATGCAACAAGAGAATGCTATCCTTTTGATTTCACTTTTACGGTGATTTATCATTTTCTTGAATTAT
>Ga0206124_10004036_pt1 | contig 10079 bp, 8 predicted proteins | sample Helgoland_Spring_3_FD_148671 | JGI IMG/M metagenome (GOLD analysis project Ga0206124, IMG submission 148671) | Pelagic subsurface seawater microbial communities from Kabeltonne, Helgoland, North Sea - Helgoland_Spring_Bloom_20160321_2 | ecosystem: Environmental > Aquatic > Marine > Epipelagic ... | reverse complement strand
TCTCTTTCTCTCTTACTCCCGTCTGCAGTTGTTTGTAAGTCGGTCCGAGTTGGTCTATTAAATATACGCCTTTTGGAAATAGTGTCAACACTTTTTTTTAAAAAAATATAATTAATTTAAAGAAATTGCTATGAGATTAAATTAGAGTGAATTACATCTGCATATTTGGACTGCAAATCATACAAATTTGCTTTGTGAGCATCTAAATCTCTGTCTCCAACGCAATCTTCTGCAATGGTAGTTGGAAAATTATTTTGCAAAGAATCTACAGCCGTTGCCCTTACACAGCCGCTTGTTGTGACACCGCAAATGACAACAGAGTCAGCCTGTATTTTGAGTAGAGAGTCTGTCAGTTTGGTTTGGGGTTTGGTTTGAAAGAATGCACTTGCAAATTTTTTTTCAATTAGGATTTCATCTTTCAACGGAGCTAAGTCATCTATAAAAGTAATGGCATCGGATTCTGGTTCAAGAATATTTAGAGCAGGAATCTTCGATCGAAAGACGCTAGCCTCAGATGCATTCCTATAAATTGTTGTAGTAAAGATTACAGGAAGTTTATTTAGCCTAAATTTATTTATTAAATTAATGTTAGCCTGAATTAATTCATCGCATTCAAAACCAAGGGGTGAGGAAGAGTCAATAAATGCTTTGCACATATCAACCACAACTAATGCTGGATAGTCACCTATCCCAGTTGAATGCGATTCAAGCTTGCTCAGATTCAAGCTTGCTCAAAAGCTACTGATTTAGAAATGTTGGTGAGACAGGCGCTTCAAGATGCGTTTCTTCAAGGCATTTAGATTTAATTTCTTCAATGGTACCTCCGAAATTAAACATTTCATCTGCTACTGTGCCTTTAGACATCTCCCCTCTCAAAGATTCGGTTTCTTTTTGATTTAAAGTTAAGTCATCATTTATTACCACGCCATATCTTCGCGCGCCTTCAACAGAAACAAGTTTCTTTGAAACGTCTGAAACAACAATATCTGGATCACGCTGAAGAGGGTCTCCCCAGCCTCCTCCGCCCCAGGTATTAAAATATAAGAGGTCTCCTTTTTTCACTTTTACACCCTCACATTTTGCAGGGATGTACTCTTCAGAACCATCAGTTCTTACTAGTCGTTTGGTAGAGCGCATTCCAGGTTTGCCACCATTTACTCCCCAAGGATAAGTAAGCCACCTATCATCATGAATGCCTATATGCCCATCTACCAGAAATCTATAAGCAACAGATAAACCGTTACCACCTCTATGAAGACCAGCTCCACCTGAATCAACTATAAATTCATACCTTTCAACTCTCAGTGGAAAGTAAGCCTCAACAAATTCATTTGGAACATTGGTAAAAGACGGCCATAAAGAATGTCCATCAGGTCCGTCTCCTATTGGTCTACCGGGCACGCCACCAAAACCAATTTGAAATAATTGAAACCATTCACCCTTGTCATCATATCCAGAGAAAAACAAATGCGGAGAATCAGAGAAACCTGCTGCATTCAGCATTTCTCCTGGAGCACCCATTCCTAAGAGAGCTCCAAGCACATCAAAGATTCTGCCTAATGCATGCGTTCTTCCAGACAAAGCTGCTGGGTAGTTAGGTTTTAAAAGTGTGCCTTGGGGAATTCTGACGTCCACAAGATCATAAAAGCCATCATTAAAAACAATCTGAGGATCAACCACATTAATAGTGAATGAACCAAAGAACATCTTGAACATATCTTCATTTAAATAGAAATTAACAGAGCTTTGGGCTTGGGGGTCCGTTCCCTCAAAATCAAAAATTGCCTTTTCTCCTTCTCGCCACATCTTGCAATGAATTTTATATGGCCCCATGCCCATACCATCATCACAGATATAATCAGAAAATTCTCTCGGTTCTTCTGGGATAAACATAGAAATAATATGCTTCATAGCATCATAATTGCGCTGCAACATAATTTTCATAGTGGAGCAAAAAACATCATCTCCAAATCTGTCTGCAATTTCATTGCAGCGCTTGGCCGCTGTATTGCATGCAGCAACTAAAGCATTTAAATCAAATCGATTCCATTGAGAGGTTCTTACATTATGAAGAATTAACTCCAAAACATCTGATTGCAACTCACCCTTTTTATAAAGTTTGATTGGCGGGATTCTTATCCCCTCTTTTGAAAAATTGTCGTTGCTTCGGTTGGAATAGATCCTGGCACCATGCCACCATTATCAGACATGTGACCAAACATTGCAGACCATGCAATGTGCCTACCATCTCTAAATACTGGTTTTAAAACCATCCAATCTGGAAGATGTGAAACTGCTGCATTGCACATATATGGATCGTTGGTAAGAATAATATCTCCCTCTTCTATCTCTTCATCATAAGCCTCAGTAAAGCCATGGATGAATGAGCCAAATTGACCAACAACCATTTTTCCCTCTCGATTAGCAATCATTGGAAAACAGTCTCCCTGCTCTCTAATGCCAGGTGATAAAGCCGTTCTACTTACCAAGGCATCCATCTCTTCTCTAGCATTTTTTAAAGCATTTTCAATCAAATCAAACGGTAATTCCATCTACCTCTATCGGATTTAATGGGGACTCGTTTGTTTCAATAATTCTTGCTGGCATATTTATTTTGTTGGATTAATAATTAGATTACCTACTTCGTCAACGACAGCTTCGTGTTCAGGCAATATCACAGTAGTAGAGTCCATTTCAGACACAATTGCTGGTCCTGGAATCAAATGCTTAGAGTGAAGTTTATTGCGATCATATATTTTTGCATCATGCCACTGGGCCTCATGATAAAAACGAGAGTCCTGAATAACAGCATCTTCCAAAGATGATTCAGATGAGGTGTTTGCAGAAGATTTAATTTCAGCTTGTGCAACTTTTACAATTGCTCTGATCATTAAAATTTCATGCCCGTCATTTAATTTAAATGTAAACAATTGATAATGCTCATCATCAAAAGCATCTGTAATTAATTGAATCCCCTTTGTTTCATACTCCTTCTCATCAAACTCCACTGTGATTTGAAAAGCTTGGCCTGCATAACGAACGTCAGCTTGATAAGTTACCTCAAGATTTGAAGCGCTCACACCATCTTTGATTAAGGATTGGGATGCTTTTTCTCGCAGGTCTTTCAAGTCGTTAAGAAATTTATCAGTTGTAATGTCTTGAGCCATTGCTAAATATGACCTAGATGCTTCATCCTGAATTTGAGTGGTTGCATCCCCATATGCACAAAGCACTCCTGGGCCAGGCGGAATGATTACAGGGAACGAATTTGAAAGAATACCCAATGCATTTGCATGAAGAGGTCCTGCGCCCCCAAAGCCAACTAGAGCAAAATCTCTTGGATCAAATCCTTGCTCAACTGAAACCAGTCTCAAAGCACCAAACATAGACTCATTTACAATTCTAATAATTCCTTCAGCTGCTTCCATCAGATCTACTCCAATCCCATCAGCAATCGTTTGAACCGCCTTTTCAGCAGCTTGTTTATCAATAACCATATCTCCACCAAGCTGAACATCACTAGGAAGGAGGCCTAGAACAATATTTGCATCACAAACAGTAGGCTGGTCTCCGCCTTTCATATATGCAGCAGGGCCAGGTACTGCTCCAGCAGATTCAGGGCCTACCCTCAAAGCTTTTGTTAACTCAGGTACAAATGCTATGGAGCCGCCACCTGCACCAACAGTTCTCACATCCACAGAAGGAGCTTTCACCCTAACATCTCCAACCAAAGTTTCTCTTCTAACCTTTGCTCTGGAGTTTTGAATTAATGCAACATCCGTCGAGGTTCCACCCATATCAAAAGTCAAAATATTTTCATACCCTGCTTGATTGCAAAAATGTATTGCGCCAGCCACGCCTCCAGCAGGCCCAGACATTAAATGATTTACAGGCGAATCTCCTGTAGCGCGACTTGATGCGAGACCTCCATCGGAACGAAGAATTGATAACTGCACGTCACTGCCAAGAGATTTTTCTAAATTAGCCTGTAAATTATTTACATAGCTTGAGACTTGAGGCCTAACATAGGAGTTCAGCACTGTCGTTTCAGCCCTCTCATACTCTTGCATTTCAGGGATAACCTCACTGGAAATGGAAATAGAAGAATTGATAACTGCACGTCACTGCCAAGAGATTTTTCTAAATTAGCCTGTAAATTATTTACATAGCTAGAGACTTGAGGCCTAACATAGGAGTTCAGCACTGTCGTTTCAGCCCTCTCATACTCTTGCATTTCAGGGATAACCTCACTGGAAATGGAAATAGGAATATCGGTAAAAATTTCAGCCGCAATTTTGGCTGCCTTGATTTCGTTTTCATTATTAATATATGAATTTACAAAACTGATAGTAAGAGCCTCTACTTCTCCTTTACTCTTGAGGCTATTTAATTGCTCTTTTAAATGGTCTTCATCAAGCTCAATAGATATCTCTCCAGAAGCATCAGTCCGCTCTTTGACACCATAAGTTAACTCTAAGGGAGCTAATAATGGCCCCTTCACAAAACTGACCCATCCCCCTAAGCCTCCTGGGCAAAAAGATCTAGCAACTTGAAGAACGCTTTCATAACCTTGTGTAGTTAAGAGACCTACTTTAGCTCCATTGCCAGTTAGAACTGCATTAGTCGCTACGGTTGTGCCATGCATAACAAGCTTTATATCTTTTGGATTTACACCTGACTGATCGCAAATCCTTGCCACACCATTCAAAACTCCAATAGAAGAATCCTCAGGTGTGGAAGGTACTTTTGCGGTATGCGTTGATCCATCAGATTCATTAATCAATAAGAAATCTGTAAATGTACCGCCAACATCAACGCCTAATCGATATGACATAAAAGCTTTATCCCTTATCTATAAAATTAAAAATTATATTTTAAATCTATTCCATAAGTAGCATAAGGTGCTTCATGGATAAATGATCCACCAAATTCTGGGGCTGGAATTACCTCAGCAAGGTATTCTTCATCAGTGATGTTTCTTCCCCAAAGAGTAAGACTTAATTTTTCTCCAATTAGCGATGCTCTAAAATCAATTAATTCATATGGATCTCTCACTGATCTTGTCATATCTGAAGCTACTGGGAAGCCTAACAAAGCTGTCCATACAGAAGGCTGTTGATCATCTTGTACAGTATGGAACCAAGTTTCGCCAACCTCCATGTAATCCATTCTAAGCACTAAGTCATAGTTAGCTGAGAAGGAGGTTTCATATTGCAGTCCTAGATTGTAAGTATGTTCTGGTGCTAGTGGAGCATTATTACCAACGGTATTTGGCCTATGAGCATTTTTCTTGATTTCTCCATCAGTAAAGCCCAATCCACCATCAAGAGTTAAATTATCAGATACAGCATATTTAAAATCTAACTCAGAACCTGAAATATCAAGTTGATCAATATTTGTTACAACCCTTAAGAGGCCCCAAGGTCCTGCAAAAAATTCAAAGAATTGATTGTCATCTACATCGGTTTCAAAAATGGCTCCATTAACCTCAAGCCTGCCATCAAGATACCTACCCTTGAAACCAAGCTCAAAAGATTTTGAGACTTCTTTCTTGAATGTATCAGATACACCTAATTGAGCGCCAACTACGCCTAGACCAAATGGATTGCCTGAGTTTAGCCAAAATTCTGTTGTAGCAGCACTTCCGGAAGAGTTAAATCCACCAGACCTAAAACCAACCCCATAGGATGCATATACGGTCGTGTTTTCACCTGTAGTTGTTAATGAAATTTTTGGCTGGAATTGATCAAATGATTTATCACGTGATGGAATTTTACTGCCACCAGCTGTCATTGCTGGATTGATTGGGGCCCCTCCACCATAATATAAAGCTGATGATCGCTCAGGAACATTATTATTTACTGAGCGTTTTTCTTTATCATATCTACCTTCAAGAGAAAGCTCTGTTACATCTGAAAGATCAACAGAATATTGACCAAAGATAGAAAAAACATCGGTGTTAAAACTATCGTCAAACATTAAATCTGTTGGATTCTTACCTGAAGCTGGAACATAAGATTTATATTCAAACCCCTGCCCAAGATCTGCGCCATATGAGACAGCAACATCTCTTTCAATTTCTGCATAATAACCCCCAATCAACCATCTGCTAGATTGATTCTGATCACTGCTTAACTTAACCTCAATAGAGATATCATCCTGGTCTCTTGATTGAAACTGGTAACCATCACAGGTATGAGGAAGATATGGACCTAAAACAGAGTTTGCTGCAGAGGGTGCTGTGCCTGGCGCAGCGAAAGAAAAACCTGGAGGTAAAGAGTTGATTAATGCTAAGTTGCTAGCTGTATTAGAAGCAGCGCATGATGGGACGCCAAAGTATCCTCCAAAGGCTCCTGAAGTTCCATCTGATAATAAAAATTCCTCTAAATGGTTATAAGCAAAAATAGCAGAAAATTCTCTACCATCCCCCATATCTTCAGTATATTTTAAAGAGATATCTGCTGTTTCCTGCTCATTAACAGGGGGTACATTAAACATATAAGAGAATTGATGTGAGTTAACATCTTTGTAGAACTGATCAGCTCCAGGGGTCCCAAAACCCTGAAAGGCAGGAAGCGCAAAAACAGCATTAAAGTTTATGGTTCCTCCGCTCGCCTCACTGATTCCAGCTCGTAGATCCCATGAACTGTCTCCGTTATCAACTAAAAATCTTGATCTAATAGTTGTATCTTCGAAAAAATCCACATTATTTAATCCTGAGTAAACATTAGTGTGCTCTCCGTCAGTTTCACGTGTGCTTATAGAAAAACGCGTGTATATGTTATCCCCCATTTTTCCAGAGTTTACGAATTGGAGTTTAGTTGTATCATTTACACCCAAACCAACAACAGCAGTGCTTTCTGACTCTTCAGAAGGAGCTTTTGTAGTGATCAATATGGCACCAGAGGTTGCGTTTCTTCCATAAAGCGCTCCTTGAGGTCCCTTCAAAACCTCAATTTGGGCTATATCAAGCAATTCCCTGTTAAATGCATTCGGGTTTGTTTGAAGAACACCATCTACCACAAATGCAAAATTTGATTCAGCATCTCTTGTTGATGTTAGACCTCTAATAGTTACCAAGGTGTCACCGACATTCACAGTGTTTGCCATCACAACATTAGGAGTTAAAGCTATAAAGTCTTCCGGTCTTTGGATACCGGCATCTTCAATATCGCTTGAAGTAAAGACACTCATAGCAATAGGTACGTCTTGTAAATTCTCATCAACCTTACGAGCAGATACAACCACCTCTTCTAAAGTTGGTTCAGCAATAATGCTAAATGGAATAAAAAGAAAACTAGCCGCCAAGGCTAATTTGGTGAAAGTGTTATTAAAAGTCATGATTTACCCTCAGTAAAAAACTTATGTAATTAAGTTATACATGAAAAAAACTATTTAAACAAATGCTTTAACAGCAACAATTAGTGTGTTGAAACATATAAAAAATATGCTTTTTTTTAACTAATATTTTTCTTACATCCAATAGATATATAATAAAGTATGACAAGCACAAAAAAACCATTAGGGAGCGTTAAAGTTCTTGACTTGACGCATATGCTATCCGGCCCTTACGGAGGTATGATTCTCGCTGATTTAGGTTGCGAAGTTATTAAAATTGAGCCGCCTATAAAAGGTGAAGGGACAAGAAGATTGCTAGAAAATGACCCAAACTACTCCGTGAATGGAATGGGTGCGTATTTTTATACCCTTAATCGCAATAAAAAAAGTGTAGCTATCGATCTAAAAAAAGATGAGGGTTTACAAATATTTTATAGGCTAGCTGAAAAAGCTGATGTGGTTTTAAGTAATTTTTCAGCTGGTGTGACAAAAAAATTGAAGATAGATTTTGATACTCTGAAAAAGATTAATCCTAAAATTATTACTTGTACAGTCAGTGGTTTTGGTGAATCAGGTCCAAATTTTCAACGTCCAGCATTTGATCAAATTGCTCAGGCTCTTGGTGGGGGTATGTCAATCACAGGTCTATCAGCTCAAGAACCTATGCGAGCAGGTATTCCTATTGGAGATTTAGGTGGCGGCATGTTCGCAGTGATGGGAATACAAGCAGCGCTAATTAACAGAGTTAGCTCTGGAATTGGACAAAATGTTGATATCTCAATGCTGGATTGTCAAATTTCTATGCTGAACTATATGGCTACCATGCACACAATGTCCGGGATTATTCCTGAGCCTATCGGCAACTCACATTTTGTTCATATGCCATACAATTCATTTCTCACTAAAGATTATCCTATTGTCATAGCTGCGGTGGGTGATCAATTTTGGCCAAGACTATTAAAAATATTTAAAAACCCCGAGTTACAAGATCCTATCTATGAAACTGCTTTTGAAAGGCAGAAAGATAAGCAAAAATTAGAAAGCGTTATTCAGACAGAACTTTTAAAAGAAAATTCTGATTATTGGCTTCACGAACTGGAAAAGGAATCAGTGCCCTGTGCTAGGGTTAATAATCTAGAGCAAGCTATCCACGACGAGCAAGCTCAACATAGGAATATGCTTGTAGATGTTCCACATCCTGAAGGCGGCTCTGCCAAAATTCCGGGCAATCCAATTAAACTTTCCTCAGTCGAGAATGAAGAATTTCTTGCGCCACCTCTTCTTGGAGAGCACACTAAAGAGGTTTTAGTAGATTGGTTAGGATTTTCTATCGAGGAATTAATTAAATTGGATGAACAACAAGTAATTGAGATAAAAAAATGAGTGCAGATTTTGTTTTTATAAATGAAGTTGGTCCAAGAGATGGTCTTCAAAACCAAAAAACCATCCTCGCTGCTAATGATCGTTTAAAGCTAATTGATCAATTGATAAAAGCAAATATACCTGGAATTGAGGTTGCAAGCTTTGTTAATCCCAAGGCTGTTCCAGCAATGGAAGGAGCGCACGAAATCATGCAGGGTCTTTTAGATATCGAAGATTGTGAAATTTCTGTGTTAGTTCCAAACCTTAAAGGTTTTGAGCTTGCAAGAGATGCAGGCGCAAAAATTATTACAGTGGTGCCCTCTGCTACCGAAACAATGAATCAAAAAAATATCAATATGAGTCTTGATGAAACCATCTCGAGTTCTTGCAATATTTTAAAAGAAGCAAAAAATTCAAGCTTAAAAACTCGCGCCTATGTATCTGTTGCATGGGAGTGCCCCTATGAAGGAAAGGTTGATGGCAAGGTTGTTTTAAATATTGCAACCCAGCTTCTGGCTTCGGGGGCTGATGAAATTATTCTTGCTGATACTATTGGGGCTGCTAATCCTGCCAGTGTAGGGTTATTGTTTAAAGATTGTGTCAATGAATTCGGCCATCAAATCTTGTCTGGTCATTTTCATGATACTCGAGCTATGGCTTTAGCAAACGTGTGTGCTGCTCTATCTGAGGGTATAAGAAAATTTGATAGCTGCATAGGCGGATTGGGAGGATGTCCTTTTGCTCCAGGTGCTGCTGGCAATCTTGCCACAGAGGATCTAGCTAATATGCTTGATCAAATGGGATTTACAACCAACATAGATCTTAAAAAATTATCTGAAATTGTTTTATTTTGTGAGAGCCAGCTTAACGCTACTCTTGGAGGCAGAATGTCAGCCTGGTTAAATAAAAATAATGCATCTAGCTAAAAGAATTTTTTAAGAAACTCTTCCCCACAATTCATTCCAATTTGATAGTCTGCTTTCATGATATCGATGTTCGTTGTGGCTCGTTTAGTCGATAATCTTTGGGGAGGGCAAATTTGCATAATTTTACAATCACTTGGTGGATTATGAATAAATTCAAGCGCAGAATTATAAGTTGCAGTGTTATTTTTTAACGCCTTGGAGATATTGGGATATGATCTTGTTGCAAAAGCAGCAATATAATTCTCTAGTTTGGTTTTTCTGATGAAGGCTTGTTCATATGTTCTAATGACTACTATTTCTTTGGCTCCCATCTCGTAAGCTTTTTGAACTGGAATGGGATCAGTAATCCCTCCATCATATTTTCTTTTACCATCCAAATAAATTGCATTCTTCATCAAAACAGGTAAAGAGCCGGTAGCAAGCATTTCGTTAATATAATTCTCTTTAGACAGC
>Ga0206124_10004033_pt1 | contig 10081 bp, 8 predicted proteins | sample Helgoland_Spring_3_FD_148671 | JGI IMG/M metagenome (GOLD analysis project Ga0206124, IMG submission 148671) | Pelagic subsurface seawater microbial communities from Kabeltonne, Helgoland, North Sea - Helgoland_Spring_Bloom_20160321_2 | ecosystem: Environmental > Aquatic > Marine > Epipelagic ... | reverse complement strand
CCCCATCATTAATAAAATCAAGCCAACCTAATGCATTACAAAATTTTTCAAATTCATGATTTTTTACTATAATTATTTGAATCCAGCCATCTTGTGTTTTAAAAGTGCCTGAGGGTGATGAAGCATGAGTATAAGGTCCTTCCATGTAACCACTCATTAACCTTATAGATTGCATTGCTGCAGCAGATTCCATTAAACTAATTTCAATTTTCTTTCCAACTTTTTCAGTCAGTCTTGCATATAAAGCTGTGCTTACTAATTGGGTTGCATACAAAGCTGTAGTCATATCAAATATTATGACAGGAGTTCTATGAGGAATGTTATCAGGCCCTTTATTTTCAGACATAAATCCAGTAAATGCTTGAAGTACAGGATCCATTGCTGGTTTATGGCTCATAGGACCTTTCTGGCCAAACCCTGAAATAGATAAATAAATTAATTTAGGGTTTATATTTTTTAATCTTTCATATCCATATCCTAAACGACTTATTACGCCAGGCCTAAAGCCTTCAATAAAAATATCGCAATTACTAATGATTTTATCTAAAATAGATTGACTATTCTTATTTTTTAAATCGATAACAAAACTTTTCTTTCCTAGATTAGCTGTTACTGAAAATGCTGAATGCTGGCCATATTCTTGCCCAAGATTTCGTGCCCAATCCCCATCTTTAGGCTCTATTTTAATAACCTCTGCACCATGTTGAGCCAAAAGCATTCCACAATATGGTCCAGCAACACCTTGTGAAAAGTCTATTACTTTTAGTCCTTCGTAGGGTTTTTCGTATGACATTAAAAATCTCTCTTATTAATAGTTAATGTTAGTACTTTAGGCTTTTAAAATACAACTATTATATTTTATGATTTTTGAATTAGTTGAAATTAGTTTAATTTAAACATATTAACTTAATGGAATAATTTAAGTTTAATATTTTGACAAAAATAAAGAGAAAACATTGATAAACAAAGCTAGTATATACTGGATTAGACAAGACCTTAGATTATATGATAACCCAGCATTAATTGAATCAGTAAAAAACGGGACTATCATTCCAATATATATTTTGGATGATATAAATGCTAAAGAACATAAAATGGGACAGGCAAGTAAAATTTGGCTTCACCACTCATTAAAAAAACTTAACAAACAAATGAATAATAATTTATTAATTTCAAGAGGAAATCCTGAAAATATTTTGTTAGAAATTTGTAAATTAGAAAAAATTAAAAATGTTTTTTGGAACCGAGTATATGAACCTTGGGCCATTTCAAGAGATAAGAAAAAAAGAAAATTTTAATAAAGAAAATATTGAAGTTGTATCCTTAAACGGTTCTTTGCTTTGGGAACCATGGGACGTATTAAAAAGTGATGGTACTCCTTATCGTGTGTTTACCCCCTTCTATCGAAGAGGATGTCTCAATGCCAAAGAACCAAGAAGGCCTATAAAGGCTCCTACTAACATAAATTATTTTCCTATTAAATATTTTAAAAGTTTAACGATCGATGACCTTGATTTATTACCAAATCATAATTGGAAAGATAAAATAACAAACTCTTGGAATGTTGGTGAAGAAGCAGCTCTTTTAAGGTTAGATAACTTTATAGAAGCTGAATTAGATGGTTACAAAGAAGGTAGAAATTTCCCTACTAAGAAAAATGTATCTCGATTATCTCCTCACTTACATTGGGGAGAAATTTCACCAAATACAGTATGGTACAAAATTAAAGATTTAAGTGATATTGGATTAAGGCATCAGCAAGATACAGATACATTTTTATCTGAGATGGGTTGGAGAGAGTTTTCTAATTCTTTATTATTTTATTTTCCAGAATTACCAAAGAAAAACTTACAAAATAAATTTGATAGATTTAAATGGGACAATAACAAATCAAAACTTAAATCATGGAAAATGGGTCTAACTGGTTATCCAATAGTAGATGCTGGTATGAGAGAGTTATGGTCAACAGGGTACATGCATAATAGATTAAGAATGATAGTTGGATCATTCTTGGTGAAAAATCTTTTATTACATTGGCATGAAGGAGAAAAATGGTTTTGGAATTGTTTAGTGGATGCTGATTTGGCAAGTAATAGTGCTAGTTGGCAATGGATTGCAGGATGTGGAGCTGACGCAGCACCATATTTTAGAATTTTTAACCCTGTTACTCAAGGTTTAAAATTTGATATTGATGGAGAATATGTTAGAAAATACGTACCAGAACTATCTAAACTCCCTAATAAATATTTGTTTAATCCTTGGGAAGCTTCACAAGAAATACTTGATAAAGCAAATATTGAATTAGGTAAAAACTATCCAAAACCAATAGTGGATTTAAAAACTTCAAGACAAGAAGCACTGTCAGCATTTGCAGAATTAAAAGTCTCTCAATAGATGGTTACAAAATTATATAAATATTTTTTTTTTGTAGTTTTATTTATTATTACTTATTTATTTTATATATTTCCATTTGAAATATTGAATAAATATTTATTGAATGAAAGTGTCAACTTCCAATATTCTTTAATAAATACTGCTATATTTTTTACACTTATAATTTATTACTTAAAGTCTCATAATACATTTAAACCTCTTAAAATATTTGTATATGAAGGTTTAGGAATTGGCTTCATTAGTTTTATGGTCATTTCATTCAGTATTTTGGTAAATTTACTTGGTTCGTTTAATGAAACTTCAATTGGCATAACTTCATTAATTATAATATTTGTCATATCAGCCTATGGAATGATTAATGCAAGAAATATTTCTATCAAAAATGTAGAATTAACTTCAGCCAAAATTCATAACAATTTAAATATAATATTTATAAGTGATGTTCATCTTGGAACTAACACCACAAAACATTTAAAAAAAATCCTAAATAAAATAAAAACCCTTAAATATGATTTAATAATAATTGGCGGTGACTTAATTGATTCAAGTTCTTTTAACATAAATGATTTAAATATTTTAAATGAAATCAAAAAAGACATCTACTTCGTAAATGGAAACCATGAATATTATTTAAAAAATTATAAAAATAAAATATCACAATTAAAAAATTATAATATACGCATTTTAAAAAATACCTCTAAAGAAATTGATCAAATTAATTTAATTGGAATTGATGATATAGAATCTAAGACTTCTAAAATTAAATATGTAACTAAATTAAAGAAAGATAATTTATTTAATCTAGTGATTTCACATAAACCTGATATTTGGGATGATATAAATAAAAAGGTAGAGCTTATGGTTTCAGGACATACTCATAACGGACAAATATTTCCATTTAACCTTATTGTTAAGTTAAAGTTCAAATATATTTATGGATTATACGTAAAGAACAAATCAAGGCTTTATGTGTCTTCAGGCTCTGGATGCTGGGGACCAAAGTTAAGAATTGGATCTTCAAATGAAATAATTAACATTAAGTTAACATCTGATAATTGAATTTTATTTTAAAAGTAAATCTTTATTAATTTCATAAAATTTTGTAGAGGAGTGTTTAAGAGAATTTGCGGTTAATTGCCCTACTCCATAAACTTCTGTTAAGACATTATTTTTATTAATAATTTTTTGTATTAAAAGGTCAAAATCACCGTCACCGGATGCTAAGACTACTATATCTGATTTTGGTGCATAATCTAAAATATCAATCGTAATTCCTACATCCCAATCCCCTTTTGAAGAACCATCTGCGCGACTGATATAAGGTTTTAATTTTACGTTAAAACCTATACCTCTTAATATATTCTGAAATTGTATCTGCTTTGCATCATTCCTATTAGTAGTGTATGCAAAGGCCACGACAACTTCTCTATCATAAGTTATCTTTTTCCAGAACTTATTATAGTCAAAATTTGAGTTAAAAGCTTGCTTTGTTGTATAATATATATTTTGCACATCAACAAATATTGATACTTTCTGCATCCACGACCTTTTTAAAATTCTTCAATTACTTTTTAGACTAAGCCTTCAATTTCTACTGGTAAGTCATTTCTTTCTATTTCTTGAATAATTTTTTTTAAATGCTCGGTGTTTTGTGTCTCAATTGTAATATTTAACTTAGCAACACTAGCCGATAAATCCATTGCAAATCTACTATGCTCAACCTCAAGCACGTTTGCACCTTCATCTGCACAAATTTTAGAAATAATTTGTAATTGCCCAGGCTTATCTGGCATCGTAATTGTAAGTGTAGTTACTTGACCTGACCTAACTAAATCTCTCATTAAAATTGAAGATAAAACTTTAGAGTCTATATTGCCTCCACAGAGGATAACTCCAACTTTTTTACCTTTAAACTTTTGACTATTTTGAATTAATGCAGCTAGACCTGTTGCTCCCGCACCCTCAACAACTACTTTTTCATGCTCAGCTAACATAGCAATAGCTCTTTCTATAGATTTATCAGAAACAGTAATTACATCATCAACAAAATTTTTAATAAAAGATAGAGGTACTTGTCCTATCTCAGATACAGCTATTCCTTCAGCTAAAGTTGAGCCCTTACATTTCATTTTTTTATTAAACATAATGTTTGTTAATGACGGATATAATTCAGATTCAATTCCAATTACTTTTATATTTTGGTTCATTGCTTTTGCAGCTAATGAACAACCAGCTATTAAACCGCCTCCACCTACTGGTACTAAAAGTATGTCTATATCATTGCAATCTGATAACATTTCATATGAGATAGTTCCTTGCCCAGCAATTACATTTAAATCATTATAAGGGTGCACTTCTGTATACCCTCTTTCATTTATAAGCTTTTGAACATGTTCGTATGATTCACCTAAACTAGTGCCCTGTATTATTACGTTTCCACCAAAATTTTTTGTTCTTCTAATTTTAGTAAAAGGAGTACCTTCTGGCATCACTATATTTGAATTAATATTCATTTTTTTTGCGATAAACGCTAGGCCTTGAGCATGATTACCCGCTGACATTGCTACCACACCTGACTGTTTTTCATGATCCGAGAGAGATAAAAGCTTAGAGTAAGATCCCCTTACTTTAAATGCTCCTGTATATTGTCTGTTTTCAAACTTAAAAAAAGTATCAACTCCTATTTTTTCTGTTATTGAGCTCGAAAAATTAGTTTCAGTCCATTTAACATTATCTGTTATTTTTTTATGAATATTTATGATACTTTTAAAATCTAAATGCATTATATTCTCTTTTTGTTTAGGGGTATAAAGACATATCTATTAAACTAATTTTTTGTATAATCATATTGATAAATACAAAAATATTTAAAATTTTGTGAGAAAAAATGACTGAGTTTAAATTAAATAAAATTATGAATGGCAGTCCTTTACCTAAAGAATATCAGGTAACACTTCAAAATTGGAGAAAGTATCCATATAATTGTTGGGCATTTGTTAATGTAAGAAATTTAATTCCAACTGCAGAGATTGATAATGATCCGAATACAAAAATCAAAATAGAAAAAAATATAACTAATCTAGATGATATGTTGATTAAACATGAAAACTCTTCGGCTAACCTTCAAAATATTTTAAAAAAATGTGATACAGATGCTTTTTTGGTAATGCACAAAGGAAAGTTAAAATTTGAATTTTTTGATAAATTTACTAACCAAAATACTCCACATATAATTTTTTCAGTGTCTAAATCTCTTACTTCATTATTAGCTGGTATTTTGATTAATAAAAAAATTCTTAATTTAACTGACACTGTTTCTCATATCATTCCTGAAACTAAAGGAACAGCATATGAAGATGCAACTATAAGAAACGTTCTTGATATGAATGTAGCATCTGGTTTTATAGAGGATTATGCTGGAGAAGCTGAAATTTTTAAAAAATACAGATCTTCTACTGGATGGGATTTACCTGATGAACATTCAAATATTGAAAATACTGGATTACATGAATTTCTTTCAACAATGCCTAAGTCTAAAGAACTACATGGGAAAAAATACCATTATTGTTCTCCACATAGTGACTTATTAGGTTGGATAATTGAGAGAGCTTCAGGTCAAAACTTTTCTAAAATCTTATCTAATTTATTATTTAAACCATCTGGCATAAACTTTAGTGCTAACGTTACCTTAGATAAATGGGGTGCGTCTAGAGCAGCAGGAGGTATAAGTATTTCTCCATATGATTTACTATTAATTGCTGAAATGGTGCGTTGTCTTGGCTCTAATGATAACGGACAAATAATACCTGAATCGTGGATTAAAGATTTTCAAAACTACAAAGATAATACTAGTTATCTTAATCAAGATCATTTAGAGAGATTCCCTAGGGGTAATTACAGATCTAAATGGTATCAAACAGGTTTTAATGATGAAGAGTTCTGCGCCATTGGAATTCATGGACAAAATATATGGATTAATCCAAAAAAAGAATTAACAATAGTTAGGATGTCTTCAGCTTCAGACCCTATAAATATTGAAACAGAAGAGCTAATGTTCTCAGTTTTTAATGAAATTGCTAATATAATATAATTTTAGAAAAGAGATTAAACATGAACATATCTATAATATATTTTAATTTTCCATTTTGGAGAGCTGAGGTCAGTAGAATTGCTCTAGATATTGGAAAAATTAAATATAATGACATTAGAATAGATCGTGATGAATTTACTAGAGCAAGGAGTACAGGACAATTAGACGATGGAACTGTAATACCATTTCATCAACTCCCATGTCTTATAGTTGACAATGAAAGTATTGGGCAAACTGCTGGAATAGCGAGATTTTGTGGTAAATTGTCAGGACTGTATCCTAAAGATGAAAATCTAATGGCTGCTAAAATTGATCAGTTTATAGATTTATTAACAGATATAACCGTATTAATTTTTAATGCTGGAAGAGACCTTGAACCAAGAGAAAAAATTATTAAGCGTCAAGAATTTTATGAGCAAGAATTTACTAGAAAACTTAAAATGCTAGAAAAAAATATTTCAAATAATGAAAAAACTATTATAGATAACAATTTCAATATATCAGATATAGCTCTTTGGAGTTTTGTAAACTGGATTAATTCCGGAACAGTGGATGGTTTTCCTAATAATATTTTAAAAAATTATCCTAAAATTGAAAAAGTATTTAACTATGTTAATGAGCTACCTGAAATTAAAGAATGGATTAAAAATAAATATACATAAAACTAAAAAGTAATTGGAAATTTTTTATATAATTTATTGATGTCTGACATTAATTCCTCAGACAAGACAACATCTAACCCTTTTAAAATATTTTGCAGCTGAAAGTTATCGGTGGCTCCAAATATAACAGATCCCATAAAAGGTCTTTGATTACAAAAAGCAAGTGACATATGAACTGGGTCTAAGTCGTATCTTCTAGAAAGTGAGAGATACTCTTTTACTGCCAAGGTAGAGTTTTCATTAATTCTTCCAAACAAACTTGGTACTCTTGAAAGCCTTGAATTGTCAGGCACATTGTCATTTATATATTTACCAGTTAAAAAACCTCCTGCCAGAGGAGAATAAGATAACAAGCTAATATTTTCATGATGGGACATTTCTGCCATGTCAAGGTCATATAATCTGCAAAGTAAACTGTATTCATTTTGGATTGATGCAATAATAAGGTTAGAAAAGTTTTTTAATTGATCTAAAAAATGTGAAGTTCCCCAACATGTTTCATTTGATAAACCAATATGCCTAATTTTACCTTCTTTTTGAAGATCTGATAAAGAATTAAGTACCCCATTTATATTATCTTTTGCAATTTCAGTATCTTGATTGGTTGGGTTATAGTTCCAATTTTGTCTAAAATGATAAGAACCTCTATTAGGCCAATGTAATTGATATAAATCGATATAGTCTGTTTTAAGCTTTTTTAAACTTCCTTCTATAGCTATTTTTATAGACTTTTCATCTATACCTTCACCATTTCTTACAGCTTTATAACCTTTACCTGATATTTTTGTAGCTAGAACAAAATCAGCTCTTTTTGATTTATTTTTTTCAATCCAATTACCTATTATAACTTCTGTATCACCTGTTGTTTCTTCACGTAGAGGACAAGTAGGATACATCTCTGCTGTATCAATAAATTACCTATTATAACTTCTGTATCACCTGTTGTTTCTTCACGTAGAGGACAAGTAGGATACATCTCTGCTGTATCAATAAAATTAATTCCAGAATCAAATGATTGATCAATTTGCAAATGTGAGTCTGTTTCAGATGTTGCTTCACCGAAAGTCATAGTGCCTAAGCAATATGCAGATACCGTTAAATCAGATTTACCAAGTTTTTTAAATTCCATAAAAAATCCTAAATTAAATTAACGTAAAATTAAGACTTAAACCTATAAACTATATATGCATAAAACAACAGTCTAAAAATAAGCTCTTAAAACTTGAAGCGGCTTTGAAAGGATAAGTTTTAATGTTTTTAAAAAACTAAAGATTGTGACAATAATTGGAACCATTAGAGATAAAAATATTAAATTGTAGAAACTAAAATAAAACTCAATATTAAATACATAATGAACAAGAACGTAACTCACACCAAAGCCAATTATTAAAGAAATAAATGACGATATTAACCCAATTATAAAATACTCCTGCAACCATAAATATGAAATTTTTTTAGGGTTGGCACCCAATATTTTAAAAATAGCTACTTCATAAATTTTATCTTTTTTACTTACATCCAATATTCCAGATAATACAATAACACCTGAAAGAAGCGTTAGAAAAGCTATAGCATTGATAATAATAATTAATAAATTGAGTATTGACTTAACAGCCTTATAACTTTCCTCAACGGATATAGTAGATATATTAGAAAACTGAGAAACTATCTGTTCTATTAAATTATTATTTTCAATCTTATTTTTCGATTTTGTTGTTGCAATCCAAGTATGAGGTGCACTCTCTAAATTACTTTTACTTAGAATGAATATAAAATTAATATTCATATTTTCCCAAATAATTTCTCTTGTATTAAAAACTTTAGCTTCAAAATTTCTACCTAAAATATTGAATGTTATTTTGTCTCCAATATTTATATTGAGGCCTTTAGCTATTTTATGTCCAATAGAAACTAGAAGAGGTCCATCATAATCATGAGGCCACCACTTACCAGTAAGTAGTTCGGTTCCCTGTGGTAATTCATTTGTCCAAGAAAACGCTCTATCTCTTTTTAACACCCATTGAACATCCTTATTAACAATCAAACTTTCTACTTTGATATTATTAATTTCAGTAATCCTACCTCTTAACATTGGCTGTGCATTTAAGTTAATATTACTAATGGATTTTGACGCCATTAAATTAATTTCTTTAATTTGATTAGGCTGTATATCAATTAAAAAATTATTAGGTGCCTCTTGATTTAAAGTGTTGGTTATTTTTTTACCCAAACTGTCTTGAATTATATTCAAAGTTATTAGTAGGATCAAACCAACACTGAATGAAATAACAATAGGTTTTGCAAATGAGTTTCTTACAAGAATGGAATTTCTTACTATTTCAATTGAAGAACCAGTTTTAAATTTAATTGTCTTAAATAACTTAAAAAACAATGAGGTTAATGCTTGCAATATTAAAAAAGAAATTAATATAGAAGCAATAATATAAAAGGATAATCTGAAATCATTTGTTAAATTAGTTATTAAAAAACATAACAAACATACCAATGTAAGGATTAAGAACTTAATTTTTTTAGAATAAAAAATTAAATTGTTATTAGCAGACAGTCGCAGAAGTTGTATTGGTTTTATTTGATAGGTTTGAGATATAGGAATAATTGTAAATAAGATACATACTATCATGCCAAATGAAAAGCTTATGATAAGTGGCTTAACAAAAATAGATGGTTCAAACAAATTTATTAAATTAGAACTTATTAATGGAGACAATAAAAAAGGAATGGACGCTCCAGCTAATAATGCAGGAATGATGCTAGCTAAAAATATAATTATAATTTGAAAGAAATATATTGTAAATACTTGTGAATTTCTTCCTCCTAAAGATTTTAAAACTGCTATATTTTTAATTTTTTTTATCAGATAACCTTTAACACCATTGGAAATCCCAATACCAGATATTAGTAAAGCTATTAATCC
>Ga0206124_10004030_pt1 | contig 10086 bp, 8 predicted proteins | sample Helgoland_Spring_3_FD_148671 | JGI IMG/M metagenome (GOLD analysis project Ga0206124, IMG submission 148671) | Pelagic subsurface seawater microbial communities from Kabeltonne, Helgoland, North Sea - Helgoland_Spring_Bloom_20160321_2 | ecosystem: Environmental > Aquatic > Marine > Epipelagic ... | reverse complement strand
TAGTAAAGCTAAAGCTTTCTGCGTAAAACAACCCGCGATTATAAAATAAAAGTCTTCTCACGAAATCAGAGAGAAAGAAGAAGAGAGAGGACAACACGCGGAGAAAGAGAGATCGAGAGCGGTTTTGGCCTCTCGCGTTGTGAAAAGGAGTAAAGAAGGTTTTGGTCTCTCACATCATCATCTCGTTGAGAATTTGAGCGAAGCGTCTCCAATTCAATTAAAAGAGTAGAGAAAAGAGAATAACACGTTTAAGAAGAAGAGTTTATTAAGAAGATGTTGCAAAAAGCAAAATCGATCAAAAAAACGCTCAAAACCGAGGCGAAAGCAATCGCATACGGGACAGAACGCGTCGATAAACGAGGGAAACCGCAAACCTCGATCGCGGATAGGACGAATGTACGTTGCGTGATTTTGATTTGATTTTTGCGCTGGGTTTTGAGATGCCTCGCTTTGATGGGTTGACAAGACTTTTCAAAGCGCTTTCGCGCTCGGGTCGTTTTTAATGCCATTTTTTCTTTTCTTTCACGCCGCTGACACTCTTCAATTCTTTCTTTCTTTAACACTCTCTCTCAAATACGAATAATAACAACAGGCGTTCGTGTCGAAATCGATGGCGCCGAAAGAATACTTGGAGCTCGAAAACGCGTGCGTGAAAGCGTGCAACAACGACCTCTCCGCGCCGAAGGAGAAACACGTAAGGACGTTACTGTTAGCGTGCGGAGGCGGGCAAGGGAATTCGCCGGATCGAGTCTCCGTGGCGGATATTAACTACGTCTTGAATTCAATCACGAAAGTTATCGGGAAAGCGACCGGGTGGATATCTATGCTTAAATCGCACGTGGTGTTACACCGCTTGTTTCAAGAGTGCGGAGGGAAGTTTCAGAGGGAATTTTTCCACCACGCGGAAGCTTTGAGAAACGCGCGATCGGGTGGGAAAGAACAAGATTTGTTTTCGTTGAGATATTGGAAAGATGACTCGAGTCAAACCGCGTTCGAGTTGTCCGGTTGGGTGAGGGCGTACGCGTTGTATTTTGAAGAGTTTACGTGTTGCGCAAAGTTTTGGCCGTTTTTGTGTTCGCAAGGAAGCGGCTCGACGCCGATGCAAGCGTATAACTTCGATCAATTGTTGCAACACGTTCCAGTGGCACAAACGCTGATGCGACGATTGACGGATTGCGATCCAACTGGAGAGGTTTTACGGAGAAACGACGTTCCCGTGAGAGCCGCGACGGCGTTGATGTTCAAAGATTCTTTGAAAGTGTTCAAATTAGCCAACGAAGGCGTGTGCGCTTTGGTCGGTTTGTTCTTCGAACAAGATAAGTCGAAAGCGAGGAAAGGGTTGGAGATTTATAAGCGGTCGGTGATTCAACACGAAGATTTGCAGCGGTTATACGCGACGTGTCAAAAGATGCAAATCGTCAACCAAGCGCCGGCGTTGGAGGCACCGCCGGAGTCGTTTTTAGGCACGATGCAAGAGTACGTGGATACGGCGAAAGCGGGGGAAATGCCAGCCGGAGTTGGCGCGAGACGTTCGAACAGAGGGACGAGTGGTGGTACTGCGCCTCCTTCTGAATCGTCGCCGGGAGCGGCAGCGGCGGCGGCCACGTCGCCGAGTGGCGGAACGGCGTCGCCGCAACAAAACGCAAACGCAACCTTGGACGCGTTGTTTGGAGAGATGAACATTCAAACGCCTCCGCAGAATGCGCGAGAAGCGCCGAGTAGCGTAGTAGCTGGGAGGAATTTTCTTCCCGCGGGTACAACCGCATCGGCCCCAAACGACGATCCGTTCGGTTTAGCGACGATTACTCACACGAATGGCACCGGAGGAAACTCTAATCGAGGTCATCAACCCGCCGCGTCCACGAGCGCGAATCTTCCGCCGGCGCCAGTTCGAGCCCCAAATCAGCAACAGCAACAACACGTGCGAAACGGCAGCAATAATCCGTTCGGCGACGATCTCTTTGGTACGCCTAAGAAAGCGGTCGCGGCTCCGGTTGATTTGAACTCGTTATACGAACAAGCCAACACGCGACAACAGCAACAACACCAACAACCGCAGCAGCAGCAGTACGGAGGAGGAATGATGCCGCCGCCGATGGGCGGAGGTATGCCGCAACAGATGATGATGGGTGGTAACCACCCTGGATATTATCAACAACAGCAAACACATCATCATCATCATTCTTTACAGCAACAACAACAACAAACGTCTCCGCCACAATACGGAGGCATGGGAGGAGGGTATCCCCCGCAAGCGGCGGCGGCGCAGAACATGGGGTACCCCACAATGATGGCGGCTGGCGGGCAATATCATTCGCCGCCGGGGCAAAACTTTCATCCTCAACAACAACAACACTTTAATCCTCCTCTTCAACAACAACAACAACAACACTCTAGCAACAATAATAACAACAACAACAACAACAACTTTTTGATATAAATTATATATACTACCATCACATACAGTACTCGTTCTAAACATCATCGTCTTTCGTTCGCGGCGCGAACAAAAGTAAAAATTCTTCACACGAAAAGCGTCCCTTGGGGAGAGCAGACGCATCATCATCATCATCATCATCAGTCGCGCAGACAGACCCCACCAAGAGATCATCACGCGGCAAGGAGGAGGACAACTGCTCCCGTCATCAAAACGCTCACACTCTCCCTTAAACAAAGTTCGATCATCATCATTTAGCAGATCTGAGATGAAAAGTCTGCGTTCTCGTCCAAGCGGCGTAACTGTCGTCTCGGGATGTGTTCGTAACTGTCGTCGTAATCATCATCATCATCCTCGGCGGAGGAGGAAAAGAGAAGACTTTCAAGAAGATACACAAAGAAAACAGACGAGAACGATGCGTTTTTTTACATTCGGAGGTGGGAGGAGGTCCTCTGCATCATTAAACTCCGCAGTAAACTCTTTCGACGCAAAATCATCAGACGAGGAGGACGAAGACTTTGACAAAAATGTTGCAAAGAACGAGACAATCATGGGGATTGAATGTGAATCCGGGATATCGTACGACGAAAACTTGGTCGGTTTAACCAAACCGATAGCGTTTGCGTTGTTCAAACACAAGACGCAAGCGGTGATTACGCTCGGTATCGTGTTACTTTTTAGCACCGCGGATCGGACGATTTTCACGCTGACGGCGTTACCCATCGCCAACGAGTTGGGTTTGTCCATCGCGCAAATCGGGTGGATACAGAACGTTTTTTTGATCGGGTACATGAGCACGAACGTTATAGGTGGGCAACTGGCGACGAGTAAGAAGAGCGGGAGCATAAGTCCTTCGAGTTTGTTATTTTTGGCGCTGTTTTTTTGGTCGTTGGCCGTCGCGGTGTTGCCGACGTTGTTGTGGTTGAAACGCGGAGGCGGTTTGCTTTTCGGATTGGAGACGATTTTGACGCCGTTTGCGATATTACTCATCAGTAGATTATTGTTTGGGTTAGCGTCTGGGGTCGCGTTACCCGCCGCGGCTGGGTTTTGTGGCACGTCCGCGTACTTTCTCGACGCGGAAAGAGGAGAAACTTTTACGACTTTATTGAGCATGTTCAACGTCGGCTCTGGGTTCGGGATGTTGTTCGGAGGATTTTTAGTTCCCGTGATTGGTTGGAAAGGCGCGTTTTTCGTGTTTGGTTTGAGTGGGATGGTGTACGCCGTCATCGCGTTTATGCGTTTGAGAAGGTTAGATCGTTTCATAGAAAAAGTAGAGGAGCGGCATAATCCGTTTTCCTCGTCCATGGTTGGCGATATCCCCATGCTCTCCGAAGACGAGTGCGTCGCGTTAGACTCTTCTTTGACCGAGGAGACGAACTCGAACGAGGAACAAGCGCGTTTTGACATCGCCTGCGAAGACTATAGCAATCGAACGTGGCTGAAGAATTCCCCGCTCTCCGTCAAATTCCAACTTTTAGTGGTCACGCTCGCCCACATCATGACGAACATCGGCTTCTTCACCTTTCAAAACTGGCTCGGAATTTACATGCAAGGCAGTTTAGGCTTTTCCGTGTCAGATACCGGCGCGTATTTGTTCGTCCCTTGGTTCATGACCGCTTTAGTCGCGTATTTCGGCGGGAAATTCTGCCAAAAAGCCATTCGAGACTTCCAAACGCCTCCTTGGAAAACGCGACAAATCGCCATGACCGTCGCGACCATGATCCCCGCATTCGGCTGCCTCCTCTTGGCGTACTTCTCCCTCGCGCTCTCCTCCACGCCTCTCTTCGTCAGCGAAAACATCCAAATCCTCCCCGTCTCCATCATCGCAATAATCGTCGGTGCTCAAGCCGCTAGCGTCGCCGGCGTCCACGCGTACTTACAAGACTACGCCTCCGACCGCGCCGGAAGCATCCTAGGCGTCACCAACACCGCTGGCGTCTTCAGCTGTCTCGTCGCTAACAAAGTCATCGCCAAATGGGTCGGCCAAAGCGCGACACTGGGGTTCGCCAAAGTCTTTCTCGGATTGGCAGGCATGTACGTCTTTTGCGGATGCGTTTGGATACGGAACATGAAAGGAGATAGATTGGACGGTAAGGTAAAAATCTAGAGTATTTTTGAATGCATTACGAGTACTCACCACAAGTTTTGGATAAACTTCGCTACAAATTTCGCACACGTTTGCTTTTCTATTTATTAGTATTTAAAGAAGATGATGAGAACGAGGACGGTACCATCATCATCGCAATCGTTGTTTTTTAGGAGGAGGAAGTTGTCTCCTAAAGTTCTGCATCGCACACAGGCTGCGAAAGCTTCTTTAACTTCTTTAAAAACAACTGAATCTTCACTCTTTCTCGCGTTGGACGAATTCAACGCGGAATGCATCGCGGGCGAAACAAACGCGGTAAACGGGCGCCTGTACGCACACGCGGATATATTTCGACAGGCACAAACGAAAACGAACGAAATGAAAGAAGATTTAGCGCGAGAAATCGAAAACGAGATACGCGCGAGCACGAAGAGAGAACACATCGAAGCGGCGAGAGCGAGGAAAAAAATAGACCAAATGCAGGAGGCGTTTCAACTGTATCGGGAGGACGTGGCAGCGCTGACGAGGATTCAGACGATTCAGACGACAAAGAGAAAGTGCGATGATGATAACGATGATGTAAATGGAAACGACGACAAAACTGATGCAGATAATATATATAATACGATAGACGTGATGCAGACGATGCAGACGAAAACATCCGGTAACATTCAGACCAACTTTTTCATTCGCAAAGACGACTGCGACGAGTATGGCCGAGCGGTTCGGCTCGTCGGAAGCTGCAAAGAACTCGGCCAATGGGATGTGCAGAAGAGCACGGAGTTGAAGAAAGTGGATACAAAAGATAACTTATACGCGTGTTCGTTGGATATGAGCGCGAAATCCATAGACGACGGGTTCAAGTTTAAGTTTTTTACGTGCTGCGCGAAGAAAGAGAACAACAACGTCGAAGACGTCGATTGGCAAACGTGCGAAGACGGTTCTTTCCGGAACGCCATCGACGGAAGCGGCGAAACGATTGCGTTGAACTTTACGGTAGATTGGATGGGAAACAAAGAGGAAGAACGGGTATGGGTGTGTCAATCGTTAGAACGATGACGACAGACGCTGCGGTGTATGTATTGTATAACGTTATTAGGTAGATGATATTTATTTTAGTCCCGCTCGCGGTGTTCGATTACAAAACAATTCTCTCTTTTGTTTGCTTCATATAACTGTGCGTCGTATTTTTCTCCGCCTGACTTACAGCGAACGCGAAAACCATCGATTCGATTGGATTCTTTCGCGCTCTAATCGCCAGATTGAAAATTCAAACACTCGCTCTACTACTCTCTCCTTTTGATTTATACTTTTGATGATGAATAAATAATTAATGTTCTGCGTCGTCGTGCAGATTTTCGTGCGAACTCATCACGCAATGGCGAATAACACACTCAGTGCCGTCGCGATTGAAACGCCGAACGTCGCAACGATCGCGTCTCTCGTCGTGATTGCGCTGGAATCCGCGAATAAAGCAGAAGGCGTCTTTCTCTCCGCCTCTTCTTTCAAATCGGTCACGCACTTCTTCTCGTTATCGGCATTCTCCAACGCCGCGCAGTTTTCGTGCGTCACGTAAATCGCACTCTCGTCCGCATTTCGAAAGTATTTCGGACACGCGTCGTCGTTGGACAACGTTCCACCGTACACGTTGGTCACGAGATCGTTCAACAACAGCGCCGGTCGAACTTCGCCGGATTCTTTGAGATCGTCCGTCATGCCGTTGCCTCGCGAAGCGTCCACCCGTAAGAGCAAACCGCCGTTGCCTTCTTTCGCTTTGATCGTTTGGCCAGAGAGTTGGTCGAACGCCAAGTTGCTTTCGTAAGCAGAGCGATTTAACGAGGAAACGTCGTAAAAGTAGCTCTCGTCCACGACCACGTCGTAATCGCGAATGGCTGAATGAAACGCTTCCTGTTGCGTGTCGATGGCAAACGCCTTTTTCAAAAAACCCGCTTCGCCTTGGTACGCAAGCATCCCTGCATCCACACACAACGAAGTGCGAAAGGTGTCGTGTAAGATTTCGTAATACGAGCCCATCTTTTGCACCCAAACGCATGTCTTTTTCTCAGACAAACTCGCCACGATGCCCTTCTCCACGTACGTCTTAATAGCCTCCACGGCGTCGCTTTCCAAGGCGAAATAATCGTTCGCAAACTGTTCCTTATCGAAGAACAAGCTCACAAACTTCACCCATTCGGCGCGTAAAATCGCGGTGTCGTCCGCGTTCCCGTGAAACAAGACGTTCACTTCTTCTCGGTTCCCGCACTTACCGGTGCCGTACTCATCCGTGAACGTCAAATCGACGTTCAACTCGTCGCACTTCGCCGACCACGCCGTCGTATCCACACTCCAATCCGCTCCGTATACAGCATATGCATGATCGATAATCTCTCCATTTTGCACCGCCAACTGCATGCACGGCGAGTGCATGTACTGCGAGTCGATCAACTTCAAAGTCTCCGCGTCCACATCCAACGCTTCCAAATACGCCAACGCGAACGTCCCGCCGACTGCAATCGACGTCGCTGGAATTTCAAAATGTCTCGTTTCTGTGCCATCTTCGCTCACGAGTTCAATCATTTCGTTCGTGTTCGGATCGATCGTCGGTACGTCCGTCCCTCGTTTCCTCAACACGTACGTGTTTTTCGTGCATTTGCCTGGATTTTTCACCGCGTGGTCAAACCCGCACTTCATGCGTACGATTTTAAAATACGTGCCGTACGTGACTTCGTAATCGTTCTCGATTAAGATTTTGCGTTCGTTCGAGCCGATATTGGTGGTATCGGAGGATAAGCGAACCGAGCGGGACGAGTAATGGTCCGTGCCATCATGATCAATCATCGTTTGTTTTTCGTCGTCGTTCTGTTGTGCGCTCGTTGGTGTTATCATTGAAAGCGTTGAAGCCGCCAACATCATCATCAAGAAGACAAACGTTCTCATCGTCGTTCTTTTCGATGATGTATTATTCATCATCATCGTAATCGTCGTCGTTTACGGACAAAAGACAAGAGATGATGATGATGATGTCTCTCTCTAGGGTAAAAGTGAGGAAAAACAGAGAGGTTTGTTTTCTCAAAGTGGCACACGCCGCCGGGCCTCCCCTTCACGCAGAGCCGAAAAAACAGAAAAAGAGGAGAGAGACTCTTTTTTGATGAGAAAAGAGAGAGATTCCATCCTCGTCGTCGTCCTATTTTTCGCTTTCACAGCTCAGCTGACGATGTGAGAAAGAAAGAAAAAGAAAGAGAAACACTTTTTCAAAACGCCAAAAAATCCAAAAATGTTCGCGTCTCTCCTTTTTTGTTCTTTTTGTTCTTTAAAATACAGCAGGTGTTGTTTTGGTAAACGCTCGTAATCGTCTCATCGCTCAATACAACGACATCGCAATACTCTTAATGATATCGGCGTAATTGATTCTGGGCACCAACCTTTCTTTTTCTCTCTCTCGAGGAGGAGTAGTGTACGCATAAGTCGTGGTACTCTTTGTTGTAACGAGTCCCGCCAAAGCGACGCGTCGCTTTGGCGGTCTGAAGCTTGCTTTCTATATACGCTTCGTTTTCGTCATCATCGAGCGATGAGGATGGATCTCTCTAACGATGCCAAGGCGTCTTTAATCGCGCTTAGTTCTCTTCTAAAAGTCGTAGTTTCTTCTTCGGCGTTTGTTTTCCTCCTCTCTCTCGTATTATTCTCGTTGTCGTCGTTTACGTCGACGTGATGAATACTACTTTCTTCGTGTCGTCTCTTTTCGCTTTCGATTTCCGCGAAGGCTTTCTGCATGATAGACACGAACGTAGAAATGATGGTGTACACGAAGATGACGACGAAGATGATGATATAGACATGACCGATAATGCCTCGTTTCATGTCTCGAGCGCTTTCGAAGATGATATCGCCATTCATCACGGAGAATAACGTCAGAAATCCATTCTCCAAGTTTTTAAATTTTTCCGTCTCCTCGGCGAAGAGCGCGACGCCTAACGTCGTAAATCCCATCAAAAGCGGCGCAGAACCTACGGCAAATTGTAAAACAACCGGTAAACCTCGACTTATGGCACGAAATGCGACGTCGTACGGAGGAAGATTTGTCATGTGTCTGCCTAAAGACGCCCATATTAAAAAACATCCAAACCCGTTTAATCCTCTCGCGAAATTCCGTCCTAACCCGAAACCTTCTTGCGGAAGCACTTGCCACGATATCGACGCCAAGCACCCGACGAACAAAACTAAATTCGCGCACGTTTCTAAAGCTATCGAACGGTTGAACAACGATTGCGAAACGAGACTCCTCATCCGCCGAGGAAATCGAACTCTCGCGTACCCACCATCGCCGTCCGTCTTCTTCTTCGCGTTAAACGTCGATCTCAACACGGCGACTTGCGTAAACGCTATTAAACTCAACAAAAAACAATCCTCGAAAACCGTCTCGACGCTTTTAAAGCTCTCCCCGCCGACGTGATTGCCACCTATTATAATTTCAATTTGCACTCGCCCACCTCGGCTTTCTAAACTGTAATTCACGCTCACGTCAAAATCAAACAAGACCAGTTTATCCATCTCCCGATGCAAACTTCTCGCCTGAAACTTCAACTCGAGCGATAACAGCGAGCGTAAAAAATCTCTCTTCGCCGTCTGCGCTCCATCCACATCCGTATCATCAATACCTAAAATACGTTTCTTCCACTCTTTCGCGGACGTTTTTGAGGTTATTCGGTACGACTCTTCGTATTCGTCCACGTTAATCTCGTTCCCGGGAGCAACCCCTAATCCTCCTTTTCCTTCAAAATTGAGATTTTTCAACGTTTTTACGCGCACTTCAATCCCATCCTTTTCGATCAATTCGAGTTCGTTCAAGGCGAGTTCCGGTAAATGAAAATACCTCTCCACGGTAGATTCGATCGACCGTATCAAGGCGTTTGAGTCGTACACGAACGCGACGTTTCGCTTCGTGTTCGACACTCGAACGCCACCATTGGATTCGGGAAAGAAAAACAATTCGACGAGAGCAGCTTTGCTCGAAACGACAAAAGGGCGGTCCTCGGCCACGTCTTGAAGGACAGATTTCGTCGACAACACCGCTAATAAAAGCTGCAACCAAACGAGCGGATTTGTCTTTGCTTTTGTCTTCTTCTTCGCGTAAGAAAGGAGCATAGAGTTTGTATATATTAGGGGTGTTAATGTGTTCTAAATTTGTGTGGTACGAAGCAAACGTTTACATGCCTGAATCTCCAACATCTGACGCAACACACGTAACTGTTGCTAAAAGAGCTTCATTCTGGATGGAATTTGATTTCGGTCACTCTATGCGGCCGATGTGTTGGCCATCTTCGAAAGTCTCAGTCTCTCGTACGACGCTCCTCTCTCTGCGTGCGAGAGCGAGCGAGAGAACGCTTTCGCCGCCGACGATACACGCGCAGTATTCAAAAGCCCCTCAAAACTCCGAGCTCCTCTACACCCTGTTCTCTCTCGTTCTCTCCCTTTCTCTTTTTGTTCTCTTCGCATCAAAATCACTTCTTCGGCGGTTTCGTTTTGCACGTGATATTGATCGTATTCTCCGCTTCGCTCTCGCTCA
>Ga0206124_10004029_pt1 | contig 10089 bp, 6 predicted proteins | sample Helgoland_Spring_3_FD_148671 | JGI IMG/M metagenome (GOLD analysis project Ga0206124, IMG submission 148671) | Pelagic subsurface seawater microbial communities from Kabeltonne, Helgoland, North Sea - Helgoland_Spring_Bloom_20160321_2 | ecosystem: Environmental > Aquatic > Marine > Epipelagic ... | reverse complement strand
TCCAAAAGGCAGAAATGTTGTAATGGATAAGTCTTACGGTGCACCAAGAATTACTAAAGATGGTGTTTCTGTTGCTAAAGAAATTGATCTTGAAGATAAGTTTGAAAACATGGGTGCTCAAATGGTTAAAGAAGTTGCTAGCAAAACAAACGAAGAAGCTGGTGATGGTACAACTACTGCAACTATTTTAGCTCAAGCTATTGTTAAAGAAGGAGTTAAATACGTAACTGCAGGTATGAATCCAATGGATGTTAAAAGAGGAATTGATGCAGCCGTTGAACATGTTAAAGAAAACTTAATTTCTTCAGCAAAAAAAGTTAAAGATAGTGATGAGATTGCTCAGGTTGGAACAATTTCTGCTAATGGTGATAAAGAAATCGGAACAATGATTGCAAAAGCAATGCAAAAAGTTGGAAACGAAGGTGTTATTACTGTTGAAGAAGCAAAAGGAATTGATACCGAACTTGATGTTGTTGAAGGTATGCAGTTTGATAGAGGATATCTATCTCCATACTTTATTACTAACAGTGATAAAATGACAACTGAGTTAGACAATCCTTACATCTTATTACATGAAAGCAAATTAACTAACTTACAACCAATGGTTCCATTATTAGAAGCTGTTGTACAATCTGGAAGACCTTTAATGATAATCTCTGAAGATGTTGAAGGAGAAGCATTAGCTACTTTAGTTGTAAACAAACTAAGAGGTGGACTAAAAGTTGTTGCTGTTAAAGCTCCAGGTTTTGGTGATAGAAGAAAAGCTATGCTTGAAGATATTGCTATATTAACTGGTGGCCAAGTAATCTCTCAAGATCTTGGAATTAAACTTGAAAACGTTAAACTTGAAGACCTTGGATCTTGTAAAAAGATTAAAGTTGATAAAGATAACAGTACAATCGTTAGCGGTAGTGGTAAAAAATCTGATATCGCTGCTAGATGTGATTCAATTAAAAAACAAGTTGATGAGACAACATCTGATTATGATAGAGAAAAACTTCAAGAAAGACTTGCTAAATTAGCAGGTGGTGTTGCAGTTATTAAAGTTGGTGGTGCAACTGAAGTTGAAGTTAAAGAAAGAAAAGATAGAGTTGAAGATGCATTAAATGCAACTAGAGCTGCTGTTGAAGAAGGAATAGTAGTTGGTGGTGGTTGTGCGCTTTTATATGCTTCACAAAGTCTAGACTCTCTTAAAGTTAAAGGAGATGATCAAAAATCTGGTGTTGCACTAGTAGCCAAAGCTTTACAGGCTCCTATTAGACAAATAACTTTAAATGCTGGAGTTGATGGTTCTGTTGTAGTTGGAAAACTATTAGAACAAAATAAAAAGAGCCAAGGATATGATGCTCAAAATGAAGAGTACGTTGATATGTTTTCTAAAGGTATCATAGATCCTGTTAAAGTTGTAAGAACAGCTTTACAAGATGCTGCTTCAATTGCTGGGTTACTTGTAACTACAGAAGCCATGATTGCTGATAAGCCAGAAGAAAAAGATGCTGGAGGCGGAATGCCTGGTGGTATGCCTGGTGGAATGGGCGGCATGGGTGGAATGGGTGGAATGGGAATGTAATCCCCTACTCTCAAACAAAAATTCAAAAAGGGCAGTTTTTACTGCCCTTTTTTTTTATTAAGATGTTATAAGATTAAAATATGTCAAAAAGATATAGTGGAAAATCATTTAAAGACTCAAGTGCTAGCAAAAAACCGAAATTAAGCCTTAAAGAAAAAAGAAAACAAAAAAAAGAAAAAACTAAAAAATCTTAGGAACTAGCTCTCTTTTGACTATGTTTTTTAAATGTAAAGTTTTTAGGTCTACTGTTTCTACTTTTAAATTTTTTCTTACCTTTAAATCCAAAGCTTTTTTTTTCATCTTCTGTAGATGAGTTTTCTGAAGGTTTTTTTCCAAAATACTTTGGATTATTTGTAAAACCTGAAGGTTTTATATTATTTTTTTTTGCAAAACTTGATTTTCCTTTAAAGCCAAAAGGTTTTTTTTCTCCATCTCTTGAAGGTCTATCTGATCTATCTTTGCTAAAAGATTTAGGTTTATCTCTGAAACTTGATTTTCCTTTAAAGCCAAAAGGTTTTTTTTCTCCATCTCTTGAAGGTCTATCTGATCTATCTTTGCTAAAAGATTTAGGTTTATCTCTGAAACTTGATTTTCCTTTAAAGCCAAAAGGTTTTTTTTCTCCATCTCTTGAAGGTCTATCTGATCTATCTTTGCTAAAAGATTTAGGTTTATCTCTAAAGCTTGAAGTTCGATCTCGTCTACCTTTTCCATAAGATCTTTTTTCATCTCTAGCTTTACTTTTTTTATTATTTGGCCTCTTACCTCTTCTTTTATTTTTTGAATCTCTTCTTAATCCACTTGGTGCTGATTTAAAGTTTGGATCTATTAATTTATTTATTGAATTCCACATTGATCGGTCATCCGATGTCAAAAAAGTTAATGCGGAACCCTCTGATCCAGCTCTTGCAGTTCTTCCAATTCTATGAATATAATCCTCGGGAACTTGGGGTAGATCATAATTGATTACATGCTGAATCAATGGGATATCAAGGCCTCTTGCAGCAACATCAGTTGCTATCAAAATTCTTTTTAATCCTTTTCTAAATGAATTAATAACACGATCCCTTTTGCTTTGTCTTAAATCTCCATGAATTGCATCAGCAGAATGGCCTTCTTCCTTTAATTTCTTAACCATCTTGTCAGCACCTCTTTTGGTCTTAACAAAAACTAAAATGGAACCTTTTCTTGCCAAAAATTGATCTATTAACTCATCATATTTATTTTCTTTAAAAACTTGAAGTGTTTCCTGTTTAATTTTTGCAATTGGAACTGAAGTATTTCCTGTAGAAATTCTTTCAGGTTTATTGAGATATCTTTCTGAAATTCTTAAAATATCATTAGGTAAAGTTGCAGAAAATAATAGTGTTTGATGATCTTTTGGCACAAATTTTAAAACCATTTCAATTTGTGGAGTAAAACCCATATCCAACATTCTGTCTGTCTCATCTAAAACTAAATACTTTGTTGCCGATAAATTTAAGCTTTTTCTTTTTAAATGATCATTAATTCTACCAGGTGTTCCAACTATTATTCTTGATCTATTACCTAACTGTCTAAGTTGTTTTTGCATAGACTCACCACCAATAAGTAGAGCCGTTTTAATGTTAATTTTGTCAGATATAATACTTTTAATTGCCTCCATAACTTGGGTGGCTAATTCCCTTGTTGGGCACATAACTAGTGCAAAAGCATTTTTATCTAAAATCAATTTATTAATTAATGGAATGCTGAATGCTAATGTTTTTCCCGTTCCTGTTTGTGCTGTTCCTAGTATATCTTTACCTTCTAATGCAGCAGGTATGGCCATTCCTTGTATAGGAGTTGGTTTCGTAAAATTCATTTTATGTAATGAATTTTTTAATGAGTCTTCTATTTTAAGTAATTTAAAATTTTCCATTGAATATTTAGAGAACTAGATAATGATTCTTTGTTGCTTCTAATTTTATTGCGATATCTATACGTTTTTAAAACAATCACAAGAAATGAATTTTTTATTAAAGCTTATTTATCAAGCAATTACTGACTTTTTTTAAGTTTTCAATTCAAAGAATTAATGTATAAGAGCCACAATTTATGAGCAACAATATCAGAAACATCACCATCATCGCCCACGTTGACCATGGCAAAACAACCATGATTGATAATTTAATGAAACAAAGTGGATCATTTAGAGACAATGAAGTTGTTGATGAAAGATTAATGGACTCTGGTGAGTTAGAAAAAGAGAGAGGAATCACTATTCTAGCAAAACCTGCATCAATTAATTGGAAGGACTCAAGAGTAAATATTATAGATACACCTGGTCACAGAGATTTTGCTGCTGAAGTTGAGCGTGTTTTAAGTATGGCAGATGGTGCATTACTTTTAATTGACTCTGCTGAAGGTGTTATGCCACAAACAAAATTTGTATTAGCTAAAGCTCTTAAACAAGGATTAAAACCAATTGTAGTAATCAATAAATTAGATAAAGCAGATCAAAGAGCTAATGAAGTACTAGATGAAACTTTTGATTTGTTTGTAAGTTTAGATGCAAATGAAGAGCAATTAGATTTCCCTGTTTTATATGCAAGTGGAAGATCTGGATGGGCAAGTAAAGAAGTTGATGGTCCAAGAGAAAATCTTCATCCATTACTAGATCTTATAATTGAACATGTTAAACCGGCCGAATTAGATAAAACTAAACCCTTTGCTATGCTATCTACTCTATTATATGCGGATAGCTTTTTAGGAAGAAGTTTAGTTGGAAGAATTTCTCAAGGAACCGCAAAAGCTAACCAACCTATTAAAGCGATAAATCTTAAAGGTGAAAAAGTAGATGAAGGTAAATTAACAAAAATTTTTAGATACGAAGGAACAAAAAAAGTTCCTATTGAAATAGGTGAGGCAGGTGACATTGTTGTAATTGCTGGATTAGAAAAAGCTAATGTTGCCGATACTATTTGTGATCCTGAATTAAACGAACCAATCCCTGCAACTCCAATAGATCCCCCTACTATGTCTATTACAATAAGTGTTAACAGTTCACCTTTAGCAGGAACAGAGGGAAAAAAACTAACAAGCACACAAATTAGAGACAGATTAGTTTCAGAAGCACAAAACAATGTTGGTATTACATTTTCTCAAAATGCAAATGTAGATTCTTTTGTAATTAGTGGTCGAGGAGAATTAATGCTTGAAATTTTACTTACACAAATGAGACGTGAAGGTTTTGAGATGACAGTAAGTCCTCCAAAAGTACTATATCAAAAAGACGAAGCTGGTAATAAGCTTGAACCTATTGAGGAAATCACCGTTGATCTTGATGAAGAGTATTCTTCAAAAATAATAGACTCGATGAATAGAAGAAAAGGTAAACTTTTAGATTTAAAAGATACCGGAAAAAATAAGAAAAGATTAGTTTTTCATGCACCTACTAGAGGATTGATGGGCTACACAAGTAGATTTTTAACTTTAACAAAAGGTACTGGTGTAATTAATAGAATTTTCCATGGATATGGAAAGTTTGAAGGTGAAATGGATGGTAGAAAAAATGGTGCATTAATTTCAATGTCGACAGGAAAAGCAGTAGCATTTGCAATATTTAACCTTCAGGCTAGAGGTGAAATGTTTGTAACTCATAACGACCCTGTATATGAAGGAATGATTGTAGGATTAACTCCAAAACCTGGTGATATGATCATAAATGTCATGAAAGGCAAACAATTAACTAACATGAGAACTCAAGGTACAGATGAAAATGTTGTGCTAACCCCAGTAAGACAGATGTCTATTGCTGAACAATTAAGTATGTTAAATACTGATGAAGCTTTGGAAATTACTCCTAAATCTCTTAGATTAAGAAAAGCTATTCTTAATCCTCATGATAGAAAAAAAAGTGAAAAATCTGGCGCTGCAGCCTAATTAAATAATCTATTAACTAAAAATAACCCTAGAGCTACGCAAGGTCCTATCCCAAAAGCAAAGATTAAAGTTCCTGCTCCAACAGTTCCACCAAGATACCAACCAGCTAATACTGCAGAAATTTCTAAAAAAGCTCTTACTAAAGCAATTGGAAGATTTGTAAGTTTTGTCAGTCCAGTCATTAATCCATCTCTAGGACCCGGACCAAGGTTTGCAACAAGATAAATTCCACTACCTAAACCAACCAATAAAACTGAAAAAATAGCTAAAAAATATTTCATCCAAACCGACGACGGAGCATCAAAAAAATTTAAAGTAATATCAATCATCCCAGCTATAATAATAATATTAAAAATTGTTCCTAAACCAGGTTTTTGTTTAATAAATATCCATAAAAAAAGTACTGACACACTTATAAAAAAAGTTGCAGTTCCAATAGATAAATTTGTGGTATTAGATATTCCTTCAGCAAGCACTGACCATGGAGAATTTCCTGTTGTCGATAAAATTAATAGCCCCTCCCCTAATCCAAAAATTGCCAAACCAAAAATTAAAAAAAAAGATGTAGATAATTTTGGCTTAAAATTAAAAGAGTTATCTGAACTCCAAGATACTATTGGTATATTTTTAATTTTTAAAAACATATTTAATAAATTACTTCTTTTAAAGTTAAAGTCTATTAAAGTAATTATTTATGAAAAAATTTTTATTATTCTTATTTTTCTTAACCTACTCATTTAATAGCATGGCACATATGGCTCACTACAATAAGTTTAATAAAATAGAGATGGAAATTTTAAGGGATGGTGAAGTTATTGGTTACAACTACTATTTTTTTAAAAAAGATAAAGATAATACAATTGTCACAAATCAATTAAAATTTACAGTTAAGTTATTTGGAGCAACTATTTTTGAAGTTGAGAGTTATGGTGAGGAAAAATATATCAAAGATAAATTAATTTCTTTCAATTCAAAAACTCGTCAAAATAAAAAAGATAAATACGTTCAGCTAAAATTAAACGAAGGAAAAAATGAATATGATATTAAAGGGTCATCTTACACAGGAAGTGCATCAATCGAAAACGTTATTGGAAACTGGTGGAGTCATAAAATTCTTCAAACAAACTCTCAAATAAGTCCAATTTCAGGAAGCATTAAAGAGCAAATAGTTACTTTTATTGGAAAAGAAAAAATTCAATTATATGGAAAAACATATGAAGTGGAACACTTTAAACTAACATCAAAAGACATGTCTATTCCTAAAGATAAAAGATTAAATTTTGATATTTGGTTCGATAAAGAAAATGCTTTAATTCTTAAAGTTGCTTATTCTCGAATGGGAAACTGGGAATATAGAGTTAAAAAATTTGAATAAATTTATTTTATAATCTTTTTGTAAAGATCATTGGCACTTATCCAGCCAGCTTCGAGTCTCGGTCCCACAAACCAATCTGCACATACCCCTAAATTTAATGAAGAGTTCCAATAACTTTTTATATTAAGAGGATTTGAATTTGATGAATATTTCCATCCATGATTTAAAGAAAATAATACTTTGGTTTTTTTAATACCTGTAAGTTTAAAAAAATGATCAATAAGAGTTTTGGAATTTATATCTTTATTTTCTCTATTTTTATTAATCATCTTATTTGCCCAATTATGAGTACTTTGTAAAGTCCATAAATCTTGGTGACTTTTAAATCTTTTTTTACTATTTTCTTTTGCAGCCCAGCCCAAAATTTTATCATCAAATAAATAGCTACTCACATTTTTATTTGTTTTTTTTATTACAAACATAACTGTAATATTAGCGTCCATTTTAACTTTCATTTTGATGAATGGAGATTTTATAAATTTTTTTGATAATTTTTTTAATTGAGCAAATGGACAAGTTAGAATTAATTTTTCATAAATTTTTCTACTTCCATCAGAAAAAGTAAGGACCCATTTTTTTTCATTATAATCAATTTTTTTTAATTCTGTTTGAAAATAACATTTTATATTTTTTAAAAGATATTTGCTGATATCGTTATTTCCTTTTCTACCTATTATTTTTAAATGATTTTTATTTTCTTTTTTAACTTTATTTAAAAATAAATGGTTACCGCTCCACTTTTTTAATGTTTTTTTATTTATTAAATTATTAATAAACTTTTTAAATGCTGGGCTTTTAGGTGAAATATATTGTGTTCCATGATCAAATCCTTTGGTTTTATCTAATCTTTTAAAAGAAGATCTGCCACCTGGTCCTCTTGCTTTATCAAATAAATCAACAGAGTGTTTTTTAGATAAAAGATGAGCAATTGTTGCGCCTGAAATTCCTGAGCCGATTACGCAATATCTGCTCATTTACCAGCAACGGTCATGCCATCAATCATCATCGTAGGTGAATTTACTGAGTATTTAAATTCTAAATCATTTGATAATGTAATGTTTTTAAACATTTCATTAAAGTTTCCAGCTATTGTAATTTCATTTACTGGATATTTAAATTCTCCATTTTCAACTAAAAACCCAGTAGCACCCACTGAATAATCTCCAGTTACAAGATTTGTTCCATGACCTATGGTTTCAGTAACATATAAAATTTTAGAATGACTTTTTAGCAAGTCATCATAATTGATATTTCCATTTTCAAAATAAAGATTAGTACTTCCACCACTTCTTCCATTTGATTTTAATTTCAATTTTTTTCCATTATAGGTATCCACCAAGTAATTAATCAAAACTCCCTCGTTAACTAATTTTAATGTGTCTGTCTTAACCCCTTCAGAGTCAAAACACTTTGAGCCCATACCTTTAATTAGATCAGGTTTATCAATGATATTAATTGAATTTGAAAAAATTGGTTGGTTTAATTTATCTTTAAGGAACGATGTTCCTCTTGCAATAGATGATGCTGATATTGCACCTGCAAAAGAGCTAAGAAATCCTTTTGAAATTCTTTTATCAAAAATAATGCTCAGTTTATCACTACCAATTTTTTTAGGATTGAGTTTTTTTATGGTTTGATCAGCTGCATTTTTTCCAAGTTCAGAAGGATTAGAAATATCATTTAAATGACATTTACTTGTAAATTCATAGTCTCGTTCCATACTATTTTCATTTTTTGCAACAGTGACACAAGAAGCTGTAAATGAAGAGGACTTGTACCCGTTACAAAAACCGTCACTATTAGCTAAAATAAAGTTTGATTTATTTTCTGTAAAACCTGACTCTGTATTTATAATTTTTTTATCAATTGAAGCTGTTTCTTCTAACTCTTTTAAATAATCTATTTTTTTATCATTTTCTATATGAGATTGATCATACAAATTAAGATCTTTAATGTTTTTTGCTAATAACTCTTTATCCGGAAGAGAATTAAATTCATCATCAGGAGTAATTTTTGTAGTTTCGAAACATTTTTCAATTAATGTTTTTAAATTTTCATCTAATAAATTTGAGGAAGATATTGATGATTTTTTTTTACCTAGATAAGTTTCAATACTTATCGCTAAACTATCAGATCTATTAGACTCATCTAAAATTTTATTTCTAAAACTTACTGTCTCAGAAATTGAATTTCCAACAGTTACACTTGCATCTGTCGCTCCAAGTTTTTTGGCTAAATCTAAGCAATAGGAAGCTTTTGATTTTAAATATTCTTCATCTTTGATCATGATTTACAGTTTTGTTCCACCCACAGTCATTTTATCAATTAGAATTGAAGGTTGTGCTACTCCAACTGGCACACCTTGACCTGCTTTACCGCAAGTTCCAATGCCTGGATCCATCATCATGTCATTTCCAACCATCGATACTTCCTTTAAAATTGAGGGACCATCACCTATTAATGTCGCCCCCTTAATTGGTGAACCAATTTTTCCATTGATTATCTCATAAGCTTCTGTGCAATTAAAAACAAATTTTCCTGATGTAATATCTACTTGTCCTCCTCCAAAACTTACTGCAAATATTCCCCTGTCAACTGACCTAATCATTTCATCTTGAGTTTGCTTTCCACTCAGCATCATAGTGTTTCTCATTCTTGGTAGCACAATATGTTTGTAATTTTCTCTTCTACCACTTCCTGTAGATCTAGTACCCATTAGTCTGGCATTTAATCTATCTTGCATGAAATTTTTTAAAATTCCATTTTCAATTAAAACTGTTCTTTCTGTCGGAGTTCCCTCATCATCAATAGTTAAACTACCTCTTCTTTTATCTATAGTTCCGTCATCAACAATTGTAACTCCATCACTAGCAACTTTTTCTCCCATTAAATCGTGGAATGCTGATGTTTTTTTTCTATTAAAATCACCCTCTAAACCATGACCGATCGCTTCATGAATTAATATCGCAGGCCAACCAGGACCCAAAACAACTTTCATTTCACCTGCAGGCGCTGGCTTACTATCTAAATTGACTGAAGCAATCCTTAATGCCTCTTCACAAACATTTTTCCAATTATCATTTTTCAGATATTCATCATAAGACTGTCTGCCACCTATTCCATAAACACCTGTTTCTTTTCTGCCATTTTTTTCAAGCATTACAGAAACATTAAACCTAATTAAAGGACGAACATCTGTTAAAGCTTCCCCACCTGAACGAATTATTTCAATTGATTTTTGGGG
>Ga0206124_10004020_pt1 | contig 10105 bp, 9 predicted proteins | sample Helgoland_Spring_3_FD_148671 | JGI IMG/M metagenome (GOLD analysis project Ga0206124, IMG submission 148671) | Pelagic subsurface seawater microbial communities from Kabeltonne, Helgoland, North Sea - Helgoland_Spring_Bloom_20160321_2 | ecosystem: Environmental > Aquatic > Marine > Epipelagic ... | reverse complement strand
TTTTACAGATTCTACCAGATCATAGGCTTTTGATTGCGCTTCTTGAAGATCTTTACCTAAAGCAGTAGCGCAAAAAACTCTACCTCCTGAAGTTAAAACTTTTTCATTGTAAAGTTTTGTTCCCGCATGAAATAGTTTTATTCCATCCATACTTGGAGATTTAAATGAAACCCCATTATTTTTTGAGTAGTCCTCGGGGTAACCCTGACTTGCAATGACAACACCACATGCATGTTGTTGAGACCATTCAATTTGATAAGAATCTAACTGGTCATCAATGGCAGCCAGACAGAGCTGAACCAAGCTTGATTTTAGTCTGAGCAAAATAGGTTGAGTTTCTGGATCTCCAAATCTGCAATTAAATTCAAGGACTTTTAATTCTCCGTTATTTATCATGAGTCCAGCATACAAAAATCCAAGATAGGGTGAACCTTCAGTAATTAAACCTTGCATGGTAGGTTTCATCACTTCATCAATAATTTTTTGATGCATCTTTTCATCAACTATTGGTGCGGGTGAATATGCACCCATTCCGCCAGTATTTAAGCCCACATCACCATCACCCACGGCCTTATGATCTTGGCTGGTTGCAAGAGGGATAATTTTATTTTTACTCACCACCGCGATAAAACTTGCCTCTTCGCCAATTAAAAAATCTTCAATAACCACTCTTGTCCCAGCATCTCCAAATGCTTGGTCTTTGAAAATACTGACCAAGGCTTCCAAAGCTTCATTTTCAGCTTGGCAAATAATCACTCCTTTACCTGCTGCTAAACCATCTGCCTTGACAACTGTTGGATATGAAATCTTTTTTAAGTGCTCTTTTGCGCTATCAAAATTATCGAAGGCCGCGTAGGTTGCTGTAGGAATACCATATTTAACAAAAAAGTCTTTTGAGAATGTTTTGGAGCCCTCTAACTGAGCAGCAGCACTAGAGGGACCAAAAGTTCTGATGCCATTGCTTTGCAAATAATCTACTAGACCATCAACGAGAGGTTGCTCTGGTCCAACAATTACAAGTTCAATATTTTTTTGAATACAAAAATCTTTGACTGCTGCAAAGTCATTAATATCAATAGAGACATTAGATACTTTATTTTCTAATGCAGTACCTGCGTTTCCTGGGCAAACAAAAACTTCAGAGACTGATTCATCCTGAGCAGACTTCCAAGCTAAAGCATGCTCTCTGCCTCCTGATCCAATGACCAAAATGTACATTTTTAATGTCTAAAATGACGGGTTGCAGTAAAGACCATTGCAATGTTATTTTCATCGGCAGCTGCAATTACTTCTTCATCTCTTATCGAACCACCAGGCTGAATAATTGCTGCAATCCCACTTGAAGCAGCTTTATCTATCCCATCCCTAAATGGGAAAAAAGCATCTGAGGCCATTGCCGCACCTTTGACTTCTAAACCTTCTTCATGCGCTTTAAGATTTGCAATTTCAGCACTTATGACTCTGCTCATTTGACCGGCACCAATACCGATGGTCTGTTTATTTTTGACATAAACAATAGCGTTGGATTTAACAAATTTGGCAACCTTCCATGCAAACATCAGATCGTTGATTTCTTGATCGGTCGGCTGTCTTTTTGTAACACATTTAAGGTCTCCTTGGGGGACAATATAATTATCATCACTTTGGATTAATATCCCACCAGATACTTTTTTAATTACCCCTGGGTAAGGATTGTCTTGCTCCAAGTCAACACACAAAACCCGAACATTTTTCTTTTTAGCTAGTTCCGCCAACGCAGCTTCTTCAAAACCTGTAGCCAGAACAACTTCAACAAATTGACGAGTATTTATTTCTTCAGCGGTTTTTTTATCCAGCTCTCTATTGAAAGCTATGATGCCACCAAAGGCAGAGGTTGGGTCAGTCTTAAATGCTAGATCATATGCATCAAAGACAGAGCTTGCTTCTGCAACTCCACAGGGATTTGCATGTTTTACAATCACACACGCTGGCTCATCGAATGCTCTGACACATTCCCAGGCAGCATCAGCATCAACAATATTGTTGTATGAAAGCTCTTTGCCTTGAAGAACATCTGCATTGGCAATATTTTTATGTTCCAAATTAGAAAAAGTTAATAAATCTGCAGTTTGGTGAGGATTTTCTCCATATCTTAATGATTCACTTTTGCTGAAATTATATTGATGTGCATTCGAAGAGATATCTTTTAAATAATTTGCAATAGCAGAATTGTATTCAGCCATAAGCTGAAAGACTTTTTTTGAAAGCTCCTTTCTAAATTCGTAACTGATTCCGCCTTGATTTTTCCATTCCTCAATTAAATTTTTATAGTCAGCAGGATCAGATACTACCGCAACATCCTTGAAGTTTTTAGCCGCTGATCTAATCATGGTGGGCCCGCCAATATCAATTTTTTCTATAGCCTCTTCAAACGAACACCCTGACGCGATTGTTTCTTGAAATGGGTATAGGTTAACAACCACCATATCAATAACCTCATACCCGCGGTCAGTTAAAACCTCTAAATCTAAATCTCTTCTGGCTAAAATCCCAGCGTGAATTTTAGGATGTAAAGTTTTAACTCGACCATCCATCATTTCTTCAAATCCCGTAAATTCAGACACCTCTATGACCTTATCTGTAATTTTTTTTATGGCATTGTAAGTTCCGCCAGTGGAAATTATTTTGACCTCTTGGTCAAGCAGAAACGTTATCAATTCATCTAAATGAGATTTATTTGAAAGGCTAATAAGAGCAGTTTTTGGAGTAATTAGACTCATGATTTTTCTATTATATTGTGCCGATATAATTTTTTTCTGAGGGTGGCTCTATTTAAGCCTAGAACATTTGCAGCCTTAGACTGGTTATTGTTTGTGTACTCCATCACTGCTTTTAAAAGCTCAGGCTCAACCTCAACCATTACCATTTCATAAACATTTGCTGGAGCTGCATCACCAAGAGCGGCAAAGTATTTCTTCATAGCCTTTCTTACTTGTTCACTTAGAGGCTTATTTTTTGGTTTTTGTGAGACTGTTTTAGTCATTTATTAGATATTTTTCTGCAAAATATAAATTCTACAGCTGATTAAAAATTGCTCAACTGATTTCATAGATTAATTACAGTTTTTTTATCATCACCCAAAATTAATTGAGTCAATTCTCCGTTCTTTATAAAAATTTCCGTCCTAGAAGCATAATCAGGGTGAAAATATGAGATGGCATCATTACTTGTAATATATGAGACCAATGCATTAATCACCATGAAGTGCGTGGTCACAATAAAATTGCCTTCAGCATCTTTTAGCCAGTTTATTAAATTACTTCGCCATTCTTTTACAGCTTCAGGAAGCTCTTCTATTGGGGTTGTAAAAATCCTTGATAGCCACTCCCTTTTTTTATTAGCATCAATATTGTCTGATGGTATTTCAATAAATCTTGAGTCTAATTTAAAAGGGAATTTATTTTTTGTATGCATTATTTCCATAGTTTCAACAGCTCTTTTTTTTGGACTAGAAAGAAGCTGATAGGAAGCAATTTGATTGATTAGGCCTTTGCCAGAATTTTCTGCTTGCATGCGACCCAGCTCGCTTAAACCAGGGTCTGGGTGAACGGACCATCCTGAGGATGCCTCTCCGTGTCTGACAAGAATGATATGACTTTGACTCATTATAAAAAATACCAATTATAATTACTTGATGAGAAAGCCTAGAATTTTTTGCCCTGAATTATCTTCATCAAGCTATAAGTCCACCAACATAAAACAAATACATCATCTTGCCAAGGTTCTTAGGTTGAAAGCGAATGATCCTGTCGAGCTATTTGATGGCCAAGGAACTATAGCGAATGGAATCATTCAAGAGATTGAAAAAGATTATATAAATTTTCATATCGATGATATTTCATTCATGCAAAACCCTTACCAGAAATCGTATCAAGCAATCATCCCATATATTAAAAAAGAAAATTTAATCTATTCATTACAAAAGCTTATTGAATTGGGGGTTAACTCAATTCTAATTTACAAACCTGATCATTTAGATCAATCATTAGCAAAAAAGGATTTATCCAAATTAAATCTTCGATTGGAAGAGGCAATGATAAGTGCATGTGAGCAATCTGGCTGTAATCATGTCCCAACTATTCATTACTTTAATGAGCTCAAAGAATGCCTGCATAGCATAAAAATAACTTCAGATACTGAGGGGTTATTCGTTCTTGATACAATTGCTAATCGATTCATCAAAGATCATGAAATTTTGAGTTTAAATAGTATTACCCTTATCACCGGCCCCGAATCAGGTTTCTCAGAAACTGAGCGCCACATCATTAAGGAATTAGGATTGCAGTCTCTTAAGATAGGGCATTATGTATTGCGCGCTGAAACAGCTCCAGTTGTTGGATTATCTAAGTTTCATAGCTTATTTGGAGAATATTAATGCAAGGCACTTCTTCACTATTTATTACCGATCCTTTAGACGAATTAAATCCAAAAAAAGACACAACTATTTTGTGGATGCAGGAGGTTTTTAGCATGGGCGGTCAAGTTCTCCAATGTGAGATGAAAGATTTAATTTATAAAGACCAAGAAACTTTTGCTAATTTCTCTGAAATCAAAGACCCTATCACCAACCCACAAAACAGTGAGATAGTTCATCAGCCTCAACCACTTAAAGATATTGATTATGTTTTTATGAGGAAGGATCCGCCAGTAGATGAAGATTATATGAATGCGTTGCATTTGCTTTCTCAGGCTGAAGCCGAGGGCGCCAACATAGTTAATCGACCTTCAGCTTTAAAAAAGTTTAATGAAAAGATTTTTGCCCTTCAATTTTCGCATTGGATGCCTGATACAAGCGTTATCTGCAAAGAAAAAGACTTCGAGTTATTTAAACAAAAATACTCAACTATTATCCTCAAGCCTCTTGATGGCATGGGTGGAGAATCAATCTATAAGTTTGATGAAAATTCAGAAGACCATTTAAAAATTTTTAAGTCATTAACAAATAATTATCAAACCATGGTCATGGTGCAAAATTTCTTGCCGGAAATATACGATGGTGATTATCGAATACTCATTATTCATGGCAAACCATTTCCCATTGCATTGGCAAGAATACCTCAAGGTGGAAGTTTCAAAGGCAATCTTGCAGCTGGCGGCAAAGGTGAGGCTCGGGAATTATCTGATGATCAACTTGAAGTAAGCATAGAGATTGGCAAGCTGCTTGCAGAAGAAGGCATTATGTTTGCTGGAATAGACATGATTGGAAATTATTTAACTGAAATTAATATCACAAGTCCTACAGGTGCAAGAGAGATTCTGTCTCAAACTGGTCAAAACCCAATTAAGACCTTGCTTGAATCAATATAAGATGCAGCCACTGATTTATAAGCAGAGAATTCAAAGATGGGGATTTAGAAAATCCATGCTAGCTTCTTTAATATTTCATGGAGTGATTATCTTTGGAATTAGTTTTGTTGTCATTAAGAAACCATGGGACTTTAACAAAGAAGCAATTGTGAATATTAAATTTGCCAATGAAGAGTTTGATATGCAAGGCAGTGCGCTGAATGGCTTTGAGCCTCTGCAACAAAATAGTCAACAAGCTGCAATGGTCTCTCGAGATATCAAACTTCAAGATCAGTCTCAACTTAGCGTTAGGCGCTTAGAATCTAATTCAACCTTAGAAAGTTTTGAGACTATTTATCTGAATGCTTGGCAAAGACAGGTTGAGACAGCTGGTTATTACGAAATTTCACGCTCAGATATTATTCAAGGTAATTTTAGAGTCCAAATTAAGTCCATAATCGATCATATGGGTAACTTAATAGGCGCTGATATTTTGCAGTCCTCAGGGAATTCAATCTTGGATGCTTTAGCCTTGAAAATTTTGCATCAATCAGCTCCATTTGAGCCTTTTCCTGAAGATATGCTGGCAAACTATCAGCAGCTTGAAATAATTCGAGACTGGAATTTTACAAACTCTTAACAATGCAGATTTTAGCTTTTGATTTTGGTACCCAACACATTGGAGTAGCTGTTGGACAAACTATCACAAAGACCTCTTCTCCATTAATTGTAATAAATGTAGCTCGCGAGGGTAAAGAAATCTGGAATACAATTTCTAATCTTATTGATGAGTGGAAACCTGATCAATTGCTGGTAGGTAAGCCGTTAAATATGGATGGAACCCCAAGCGACATGATGAAAAAAGTTGACCCATTTTTTCAGAAATTGCAAAAGATTAGTGACATCCCTTGTGAATTAGTGGATGAGAGATTAACCTCATTTGAGGCAAAGCAGCTAATGCAAAAAGATTCAAAAGATGATCGCATCGATGATTTGGCAGCTAAAATATTTTTAGATAATTGGATAGAGCATTATGTCAATTCCAACTAGTTTCATTGACCAGTTATTAGACCAAACCGATATTGTTGATGTCGTAGGTCGACGCATACCTGTGAATAAAAAGGGATCAAATTTCTGGTGCCAATGCCCATTTCATGATGATTCAAACCCTTCCATGGCAGTGAATCAGGAAAAACAGTTTTTTTATTGTTTTGTTTGCCAAGAATCTGGCAATGCTATCCACTTTATCAGGCGTTACGAAAATTTAGAATTTGTTGATGCAATAGAAGCTCTTGCAAGTTCAGCAGGGATGACCGTTCCCTATGAAAATAACAGGCTTGAAAAATCTAAGCCAAGCGGCTTGGTTGAGAAAGCAGTTAAATTTTATCAAGCAAATTTAAATGAAAAAATTGCTCCCAAGGCAGTTCAATATCTAAAAGATAGAAAGATTACTGGAGCCACAGCAAAGAAATTTAACATTGGCTATGCACAAGATAAATGGGACGGTCTTTTAAACCATTTGGGGTCTGATACGCCAAGCAAAGAGTTGGATGAGTCGGGGTTATTTAGCAAGAAAGATGATCGATTCTATGATCGATTTAGAGGCAGAGTTATCTTCCCCATTAGAAATATAAAAGGTGATTTTATTGCTATGGGTGGGAGAATCATAGATGAGGGAGAGCCTAAGTATCTTAATTCTCCTGAAACCTCTTTTTTTAATAAATCAAATGAGTTGTTTGGTTTGTATGAGGTCAAAGAGTTAGAAAAAAATATTGCATCTTTAATCGTTGTTGAAGGGTATATGGATGTTATAGGCCTTTATGAGCATGGCATCAAAAATGCAGTGGCAACACTAGGAACAGCTGTTACACCAAATCATGTTTCTAAAATCATGCGTTACACAAATAAAATATTTTTTGCGTTTGATGGTGATCTGGCTGGAGGTAAAGCAGCTTGGAAAGCAGTTGAAAACACTTTTCCAATTATAAGAGAAGACATGAATATTCATTTCGTCTTTTTTGAAGCAGGCCATGATCCAGATTCATATATTAATGAATTTGGTTTAAAAGCGTTTCAAAAATTGTTAGATGAGTCCATCTCTCTCTCATCCTATTTTTTATCGAAAGTTAAAGAATTTAATTTAGAAACATTGGAGGGTCGCGCACAAGCCGCAGCATTTGCTATACCCATCATCAATAAAATACATAACACTGTCATTAAAGAAGTTTATGCCAGTGAGGTTTCAAAATTATGTGGCATGGATATCAAAAGCATGGACACACCTTCAAGTCCTTCTGCCCGAGATGACCACGAGCGTGTGATTAGATCAAGTTCTAACACCCCGGTAAGAGTAAAGGCAGTGATTAATATTTTTAGCGCTTTATTAGCATTCCCAACAATAGCTCAAGAATCTATCTTTGATGAATTAAAAGATGATCCCAAATTTAGCTTTTTATTTGTAATCCTAGATTTATACAGGCAAACACCTGACATCAAACCATCGAGAGTAATTGAAAGCTTAGAATCAGAGCAAATAAAGGGATATTTTTCAGAAGCGGTGGTTGCAGGACTTGAATTATCAGAAAAGAACGCATTAAAGCTTGTAAATGACTGCATGGATATTTTATTAAAAAATCAAAAAGATAGAGAGCAAACACTCAAAGACAAGTATAATGTCAGATCGATTACGCCAGCAGAAAGAAGAGATTTACAGCAAATCATCTTAAAAAAGCAAGAAATCACTGACGATGATCGAAATTGGTTAAAAAAATTAAGTTCAAAACAAGATTGAAAAAATCAAATTTGGCATCACATATAGTGGACGATTTAGAAAGAGGCATTGAGTGGATAAGTTAAAAAAACAAGGTTCAAGGATTGCAGAGTTAATTGAAAAAGGCCGTGAGCAAGGCTATTTAACATATGCAGACGTAAACGATCATCTCCCAGAGGATATATCCGATCCAGATCAGGTTGATGAAATTATTGGGATGATCAACGATCTGGGTCTTCAGGTTCATGAAACTGCACCAGATGCAGATACTTTAATGCTATCTGAGTCATCTGACGATCAGGATGATATTGCTCTTGAGCAAGCAGCTGAAGCTTTGGCTGCTGTTGAGAATGAGACTGGCCGAACAACTGACCCCGTAAGGATGTACATGCGCGAAATGGGCACTGTCGACCTTCTTACTCGAGAGGGCGAGATTGAAATTGCCAAGCGCATCGAAGAGGGCATGCGTGATTTGCTAGATGCCAGTGTGCATTATCCCGGAATTGTTGAGCACATTATCGATTTTTATGAGCTGGTCAAAAGCGAAGATAAGAAATTAAGCGAGCTATTAACGGGTTTTCTTGAAGAGATGGAAGAGGTGCCTTCAGCTGGACCAGGCAGTGAGAAAGCAAAACAATTAGAAGAGAGTGATGAAGAGGTTGACACTGGGCCGGATTTAGCCGAAGTCCAAAGACGTATGACAAACTTAAAACGTCAATTTAATAAAACTTATAAAGTCCTTGAATCAAAAGGCAGGCACTCCAAAGAAGCTAAGGCAGAATTTGCAAAGCTGGGACTAATCTTCCAATTCCTGAAATTTTCACCAAAGATGTTTGAGGACCTAGCTTTCTTTGCACGAAGTGACTTAGCAGAAATTCGTTTGCATGAAAAAAGAATTCAGTTCTTGTTTGTAAAGTCAGCACGAATCCCTCGAAAAGATTTTATTGCGATGTACAAAGACAACATCACTAAGGTGAAATGGGTCGATTCTTTGATGACTAATAAAAAATACTCCAAAAAATCTTTAGAACACATTAAGCCGGATGTGGTAATTGCACAAAAAGCTATAAAAGCTGTTGAGGAGAGAGTTGGTTTAAGTGTTAAGGACATAAAAGAAATTAATCGCGCCATGTCCATGGGTGAAACAAAGATGAGACGAGCTAAAAAAGATATGGTTGAAGCCAATCTTAGGCTTGTAATCTCAATTGCTAAAAAATATACAAACAGAGGTTTGCAATTCCTAGATCTAATTCAAGAAGGCAATATTGGGCTTATGAAAGCAGTTGATAAGTTTGAGTACAGAAGAGGATATAAGTTTTCTACTTATGCAACTTGGTGGATTAGACAGGCAATTACAAGATCAATTGCTGATCAGGCAAGAACAATAAGAATTCCTGTTCATATGATTGAAACCATCAACAAATTAAATCGAGTATCTCGCCAGATGATGCAAGATATGGGAAGGGAGCCTACTCCAGAAGAGCTAAGTAAAGAGTTGGATATGCCTGAAGATAAAGTCAGAAAAGTACTCAAAATTGCTAAAGAGCCGATTTCGATGGAAACCCCTATAGGTGACGATGAAGATTCAAACTTAGGTGATTTTATCGAAGATACTGTGATTCATTCACCATTGAAAAATGCAACTGAAGGCAGTCTTCACTTTGCGACAGATGACGTGTTGTCTTCATTGACCGCTAGAGAAGCTAAGGTCTTAAGAATGAGGTTTGGTATTGGTATGAATACAGATCACACCTTAGAAGAGGTTGGAAAACAATTTGATGTTACTAGAGAAAGAATTCGTCAAATAGAAGCTAAGGCTCTTCGAAAATTGAGACATCCCAGCCGCTCAAGTCATTTAAAGAATTTCTTAGACGAGTAAGCGGGTTATTTCCAATTCCCATTGCGGCCGCTTAGGTCCCAATGAATTCTGCTCCACATAAGTTCTATGCGTCTCTCTACATAGATTTTTGCAAAAAACTTGCTGTATTTGGGCAGTGGTATAAATGATTT
>Ga0206124_10004017_pt1 | contig 10108 bp, 7 predicted proteins | sample Helgoland_Spring_3_FD_148671 | JGI IMG/M metagenome (GOLD analysis project Ga0206124, IMG submission 148671) | Pelagic subsurface seawater microbial communities from Kabeltonne, Helgoland, North Sea - Helgoland_Spring_Bloom_20160321_2 | ecosystem: Environmental > Aquatic > Marine > Epipelagic ... | reverse complement strand
CGTAGATTCGAATCGGGCCTCGACTCAATTCCAGTGAAGAGGTTCGGCAGCCATCGATAAGACTCTCTTTATAAAAGGTGTCGCGCTCGAATATCGGGCGCTTACTTTTATATTCCTGTCAGTTTGCATCATGTTCGCAGATGCCCGCTTCGGCTATCTGGAGCGAATCCGCTATGGCCTGGGCTATGCCACCACTCCAGTCTATTGGGTGGCCGACATACCCACTCGAGTCTCTTTCTGGATCGATGATGTGTTCGTATCCCGCACCGACCTCTTAGAAGCAAACGATAATCTGCGCGCCGATCTGCTCATCGCGCAACGAGAGCTGCAGCTAATTGAGAGCCTGGTTAGTGAAAATAATCGACTGCTTGCGCTAAACGAGGCGACTCAGGGTATCAACGGCGATGTTCTTGCCGCAGAGATTATCAATATTTCTCCCGATCCCTATTCGAAGAGAGTGCTGCTCAACAAGGGCGCCCGCGACGGAGTGTTCATCGGTCAGGCCTTGCTCGATGCAAACGGCTTGATGGGCCAGGTTGACGAGGTGCTGCCCTATACTGCCTGGGTTTTGCTGATTACCGATTCTCATCACGTAACGCCGGTAGAGGTGAATCGCAATGGCGAACGCGCCTTAGCCCGGGGTAGTCGCACCACCGCAACCGAGTTGGAACTGGAGTTTGTGACACAGACCCAGGATATGAGAGCTGGCGACAGACTGGTTAGTTCTGGCATGGGACAGGTTTATCCCAAAAACTACCCAGTGGCCGAAATTATCAGTGTCTATGCCGACCCCGGTCAGGACTTCGCCACGGTCAGGGCAAGACCTCTGGCGCAACTTGAGAGCACGCGCCATGTGATGTTGGTTTATAATAATGCTCCGGCGCAGTTCAGCGATCTTCCCGTAATATCGCCCCTAGATACCCCATTAGAAGTGCCTCTTGATACGGATACAAGCTCCCTCGAGGCGGCTGCAGAAGCAGTCGAGAGTGCCACAGCCGCGTCCGAAGAGGACCCAGTGGTCAGAGCGACGGTGGAATAGGCGAATCGATGCAAAATAGAGCACATTCGATATGGGTAATTCTCCTGAGCTTCTTCATAGCCTATCTGTTGGCTATTGTTCCCTTTCCCGAGTGGGCCATGAACTATCGCCCGGAGTGGGTGCCCATGGTTCTGATCTATTGGGCTATGGCCCTGCCTTATCGCGTCGGTATTGGTTCTGCCTGGGCGGCGGGGCTGGTGCTGGATGTCCTTGAGGGGTCCACTCTGGGGGTCAACGCGCTAGCCTTGGTGGTCGTTGCCTACGTGGCGCTCAGTCTGCATCTGCGTATGCGCATGTTTTCGACGCTGCAGCAGAGCGGCCTGGTGCTTGCCTTGGTTGGCTTGAATTTGATGCTGTGTAACTGGCTGCAGATCGTAACCGGCCAGAGCGTATCCTCCAATCTGATGTTCTTGATGGCGGCGGCAACCAGCGCGGTTATTTGGCCCTCTTTGTTCCAACTGCTGCGACAAATTCGCCGCAGCTTCGATGTGCGCTAGCCGAGGTCTGTAATGGAGCCGATCATATTAGCTTCCGCCTCTGCCAGACGGCAGGAGTTGCTCTCTCAGATTGGCGTTAGCTTCACTGTGCGCAGCCAGGATATCGATGAGTCGATTCGAATAGCTGAGCTTGCAGAAGACTATGTCATGCGCATGGCGATGGAGAAGGCGATGTCAGCGCTTAGCCAACTGGCTGCAAGTCAGGGTGGCGACCACACCTTGGTACTGGCGGCGGATACCAGTGTGGTCTGTGACGCCGACGTGCTAGGTAAGCCCAGGAGCGAGAGCGATGCGCTGGACATGCTGCTGCGTCTATCTGGCCGCGAGCACCGCGTATTGTCCGCGGTCATGCTTGCCACGAAAAACAAACAGGCTGCGCTATTATCGGAGTCGCGAGTTACGTTTCGTGAAATCAGCTTAGCCGAAGCCAGACGCTACTATGCTAGCGGAGAGCCCGAAGGAAAGGCCGGGTCCTATGCGATTCAGGGCTACGGGGCTGTCTTCGTGGAACAATTGCATGGCAGTTACAGCGGCGTCATGGGGTTGCCGCTGTTTGAGACCGCGCAGCTGCTTACCGAGTTCGGTGTAAGCGGGCAGCCACCTATTCAGTCGGATTAGAAAAGACCTATGAGCGAAGAAATTCTAATTAATGTAACGGCGCTGGAAACGCGAGTCGCGCTTATTGAGAATGGCTTGCTGCAAGAGATATTCATCGAGCGTCATAATCACCGCGGACACGTGGGGGATATCTTCTATGGCAAGGTGGTTAGGGTAATGCCGGGGATGGAGGCAGCCTTCGTCGATATCGGTCTGGACAAAGCCGCCTTCATTCACGCCTCTGATATTGCCGCAATCGATGCAGATGGTTTTGAGGTCCGAGATGCGCAGCCACAATTGATACAGCAATTACTGCGCGAAGGGCAATTCATCGTGGTGCAGGTTGCCAAGGATGCAATCAGTACGAAGGGGGCCCGGCTCACTACGCATCTAACCCTGCCCTCCAGAAATCTCGTCTACCTGCCCCGCAGCAAGCACGTAGGGCTCTCACAGCGTCTCGAGGATGAGCAGGAAAGACAGCGTTTAATGGAACAACTTGAGCAGAGTCTAGAGCGAGAATCCTGGGAGCAGCGGGGTGGTTTTATCGTGCGCACCGCGGCTGAGGGAGTGACAGCAGACGAATTCAGTGAAGACATACGTTACTTGCATCGACTATGGCTAAAGGTCAATCAGCGTATCGAGAAAACAAAGAAGATCAGTGCGGTGTATCGCGAAGAACCCTTGTATATGCGGATCGTGCGCGATCTCATTTCCCCCCACGTGGAAAAAATTCGTGTCGACAGTGGGCAGTCGCAGAAAGAGATTAAGCAATTTCTGCAGGACTTCATTCCCGAGTCAGTTGCGAAGCTGGAAGCTTATGCAGGTGACCGCCCGTTATTCGATCTATTCGGTATCGAGGACGAGATTAATAAGGCCTTAGGTCGGCAGGTGATGCTGAAATCCGGTGGCGACCTGATAATCGATCAGACCGAAGCGATGACAACTATCGATGTCAACACTGGAGGATATATTGGCAGCAAGAATCACGCGGAGACGGTTCTAAAAACGAATCTTGAAGCGGCCGCCGCTATCGCGAGGCAGCTTCGTGTCAGAAATCTAGGTGGCATTATTATTTTAGACTTCATCGACATGACCGATGAAGAGCATCAGCGTCAAGTTCATCGTGCGCTCGTCAAGGCGCTGGGAAAAGATCCGGCGCAAAGTTCCATCACAGGTATTTCTGAGCTCGGTCTGGTTGAGATGACACGCAAGCGGACCAGAGAGAGTCTGGGGCAAATTTTGAACAGCCCCTGTCCGGTCTGTGAGGGTCGCGGTACGCAAAAGTCTCCGGAAACGGTGTGCTATGAAATATTTCGAGAAATCATGCGTATCGCTCGTGCCTATGAGAATAAAGTATTACTGGTCATGGCCTCGGAAGTGGTGGTTGAGCGATTGCTCGATGAGGAGTCAGCAGCACTGGCCGAACTACAAGAATTAGTGGCGAAGACGGTCAAATTTGAGGTTGAACCCATGTATACTCAAGAGCAGTTTGACGTTGTTCTCTCTGGCTGAAATGCTTGAATTTTGCTGGCTTGCCGTTAGCTCACTTTCAGTTACGGTTAAGCAAGCCTGCGTTATACCGTGTTGTAAGCAGAGAAACCTCCAAGTCCACCTAGAGTGATGGCGGCAGAACATCTACCAAGAGCCGTAACAGTAGCCGGGCATGCTAAGTTCAATTCTTAAAAAGGTTCGTCAACAACTCATACTAATGCTGGCAGTTGCATTAGTACTGGTGGCAGCCTATGTCAGCGCGGGTCGTCAGTTCATGCCGGCGGTCTCCGGTTATGTCGGTTTCTTCGAAGAGCAGGTATTTCAGCGTAGTGGCGTCCCGATTCGCGTGGAAGCACTCACTGGTGGCTTCGAGGGTTTCAATCCTATTTTCCATGTTGATGGCTTGTCGCTTCTCGTAGCCGACACTGGCAGGTTGGCAGCGGAAGAAACCGCGCTCTATTTGCAGAGTGCTACAGTAATTGTCGATATCCCTCAGAGTATCTGGCAGCGTACTTGGGTCTTGGAAGATTTTATTGTCGAATCATTGGAGCTAAATCTCAATCAATCTGAATCGGGTGCCTGGCAATTGAGCGGCCTGTCTGGCAACAATTCTGAGGCCGTAGATTTTGATAGCCTCTACCGCTCGCTACAGCAAGTTTCTCAGCTTAGTCTGCGCAATGTCGTCATCAATCTTCATACCTTCGAAGGCGATACCCTGAGTTTTAGCAACGGCCAGGCTACCATCACAAACAGAGATGACACACACTATCTTCACGCCAATCTGACCCTGGCAGGTTCTGTAGAACAGATGGCGCTCTCGCTGGAGGTGACCGGTAACGAGTTCGCCGATATGGATGGGCAGCTTCATCTTGAGCTTCCCGATGCGAATTACGGCGACCTTTTCAGTCGACAGAGTGTCGCGGACATGAGTGTTGAAGAATTATTTGGCGGCGGTAATTTTTGGCTCACGTTTTCCCGCGGCGAGTTGAGCGAATTTGTCTCTGAGCTTGAGCTAGAGACATTGGCGCTACAGAATAGCGACTCAGACACTCTGTCGCTGCAAGATGTTGTGGGCAAGGCGAGTCTAAGCAGGCAGTCGGACACAGAGACCTGGCAGCTGGCTCTGTCTGACATGGGGCTCTCATGGCAGCAGTTACAGTGGGCGCCATTCAATGTGCTGGCCTCCCTAAACCCCCAGACTAGTGCAGAAATCTGGGCCGACAATATTGATGTCTCGTTAATCGCCCAATTTATCGAGGATAGCGGACTGTTGAGTGTAAGTGCGCAGCAGCAACTTGCCGAGTACGCACCTAGAGGTAAGCTTGAAAACTTCAGTATTTCAGTGCCGTTAGAAGAGCAGACTCAAGAGCATATGCTTATCAAAACGAATCTGAATGGCGTAGATGTAGGCTCGGTTCGTGGCTCACCTAATATCTGGGGCATTGATGGCTATGTCGAGATCGACTACGACTTAGCGGGTCGCAGTGCCTCTGGATTTGCGGATGTTGAATCCGATCGATTCCGCATAAAAATACCGACCGTGTTTACCAGCATTTGGGATCATAATTACGTCAATGGCAGCGTCGGGTTTAGCTTGGATCTCAATGAGGGAATGCACCTCAGACTGAAGAGTAACGCTGTCGTCGCTGAGACGGACATTGTCGATGGGCGGGTGCAGTTTACATCGATAATAAATAGACCGAATGAGGGTGAGCCTAAAGCCGAGTTGGAATTGCTTGTTGGCGCTCTGCGCTTCGATGCGGCGGGCAGGGCTGCCTATCTTCCCGATGCACCGCAGGTCGAAGCGGGTCTGGCGAGTACCATGCAGTGGCTGAATGGCGCGATACTCGATGGTGAGCTAGTCAATAGCGGCGCACTCTTTCGAGGTTCTACTCTGCCGAATTCCCCGGCGCAGACGAAGACTTTTCAGAGCTTCTATCTGATGAATGACGGCGAGCTCAATTTTAGTGATGAGTGGCCAAATCTGCGGGAAGTGACCGCCTTTGTAATTACCGATGACAGCAATATAGATATCGAAGTGAACAGAGCCACCAGCCTCGATGTCGTCGCTACCTCGGTTCTTGGTACGGTGAGAGTGAATGACCAGGGGGAAAATTGGGTATCCGTTCAGGGCTTGGCGGGTGGTGCCACGACGGATGGTCTTAATTATTTGCAGAACTCTGCGGTAGGCGATGGCCTAAAGAACGCCTTCGCGAACTGGCAGACTGAGGGAGACTTCAATGCGGATATAAGTGTAGACGTGCCGTTGAACAATCCCCAGTTAGAGACAGAGGTTCGCCTAGAGATGCGTGTGCAGGACAATAGCCTGCTAATCCCGGATTATGCCCTGCAGATAGAAAATTTAACTGGGCCGGTAATTTTCGATACCCGCACAGGGGTAGAGGAGAGTGAGCTATCGGGGCGGCTGTTTCAACAGTTGGCGAATATACAGCTTTCTTCCACAAGCACAGAGGGCTCGCTCGAAGAGATTCTGGTTCAAGCCACAGGCTTGGCGACCCCAGAACAATTGATAGACTGGCCTATGCAGAGTCAATTCGTGAAAGACATAATGGCCCGCATGGAGGGGCAGTTGGCCTATCGGGCCAACCTAAGTATTGATCAGAGTGGTGCTGCGGATGCAACGAATCGCCTGCTCATCGATTCCACGCTTCTGGGAGCCTCGCTCGCCTTGCCACACCCTTTTACCAAGCCGGTGGAGGTCGCCTTGCCATTGAATATTGACATGTCGTTTAGCGGGAACAGGCAAATGATAATTGGCACGCTGGGTCCTACATTGAGCTTCGATCTCGACCTGGAGGATGGAGAGATACAAGATGGCTTGGTCTTTGTGGGTGATACTCAGGGCAATTTCGAAAATCTGCGTGACAACGAATCGGAAGGCTTGGCTGTGCTAGGCAATATGGATCGGTTTGAGTTAGAGCTGTGGAGTGAATTTCTGGCAGAGTTTAATAGCGATGAATCGGTCTCCGAAGGCCTGGGTTCTACCAGGGGCTTCGTCGATTTGCAGATAGAAAATTTTCGCTTCTACGGCGAGGAATTGAGTGATGTAAATATGCGTATCACTCCGGCTCTCCTGGAGCAGCATTGGGAGATTGGCCTGCAGAGTAATTCGATAGCAGGGCAGGTGAGGCTTCCTTTCGATAGTGACGACTACCTGAGTCTGGACTTGCAGTATCTGTATCTGCCTGGTGAGGAGAGTGATCGTATCGGTCCTCCTATGCGGGCCGATGTGGAGTTAGCGTTGCTGGAAGAGGAAGTTCCAGTCGATGTGCTGGCAGACATCGATCCGCGGGAATTACCGCGTATGCATTTCTCAACTAACGAATTCCGTATCGGAGATGTTCCTTACGGAAGCTGGAGCTTTACTCTTAACCCCAATAGGGAGGGTGCGGAGATAGACGATCTCGCCTTCGATTTTCGCGGTCTGCGACTCGGCTTGGATACAGCCGTCGCAGAGCCCGATGCTGACAACGAATCGAATCAGGAAGTCGAATCTCTGCTGGTTCCGCACTTTAGCTGGCGCTTCGACGGGGTCGAACATAGCAGCGCCTTAACGGGTGTGCTTACGGCGGATAATATGGCGGAAGTATTGACCGCCAATGGATATGCACCGAGCCTGGAGAGTAGCTTCGCCGAATTTGTCGCCGATATCAGCTGGCCTGGTAGTCCAGCCTTTTTCCTCGCCGCTAATCTCAGTGGTGATATTGCCATTAACATCGAGGATGGAAGATTCTTGCAGCGAGCGGGAGCGGCGGGCGCACTCAAGTTGATCAGTATTCTAAACTTCGATGCGATTATGCGGCGACTGCGTTTCAGTGATGACTTGCTGCGCAGCGGTCTAGCCTACGATGAGATTACGGGTCAGTTGAAGATGATCAATGGGCAGGTGCACATCGAAGACCGATTGGTAATTTCTGGGCCATCGAGCCTCTATCAGATTACTGGCGACCTTAACCTTAAAGACGAAACAATTCTGGGTGAGATGTATCTGACCCTGCCGGTTAGTAATAATATTCCCTGGCTTGGACTGCTAACGGCGAAAATACCGCTCGCGGTTGGCGCCTATTTGGTTGATCGTATTTTCGGTAATCAGGTGAATAGTTTAACCAGTGCTGTTTATACCCTCGATGGGCGCTGGGAAGATTTGGAGCCTCAATTCAAACAGGCATTCGGCTCGCCGGACAGCCCAGAGCGAACTGAAAATGCTGTCCAATAAGCACCTCGAATGAAACACATTAGAGATGTTATGAAAAACAAGTCAGCAAAAGTCCTAGTCATCACCCTGTTGTGCTATCCGTTGTTAGTGCTGCTATTCGAATCTTCTCTAGGCTATTTCCAGCCGGAGACTGTGAGTACCTTGCAAATAACGACGGTGGGCAGTGATGGCAGCCTCAATGGTCGTGTACTCGCCAGGCTCGAAAGCGACGCACAGCTGTATGTGGCTGCCAATCACTGGCCCCGCGCCTGGTACCGAGAGGCGCTGGCAAATCCAGCGGTTCAGGTGGTTTCGAGCATTGAGCAGGGTAACTATGTTGCGGTTACGGTGGGTGCTGCCGAGCACGAGCGTGTGGCGGCGGATAATCCTGTCGGGCTCATGTTTAGAATTCTTACCGGATTTCCGCCACGCTATTTCTTGCGTCTGGATCCAGTAGACTAGATTCCTTCCGCACGCGCTCCGCGCAGTATATTCCGAAGCGCATAGTTGCCAGCATGACAGGCGTATTCGAAAAGCCTTTCGTCAACACGCGTCATAGGCATAAGGATCACAATTCGATCTTGAAATGTGTCGGGGTCATCGATGGTGATTTCATAGTCCAGAACGCCCTCAGCAGTCGGAGTGAACCGCTCAATGAGCAATCGATTCTTAGCGCTACCGTAGGCAACCTCCCGTATGCCGATACTGGCGATGGCATCGCTAAAGTTTCGAGTCTCAACGACTAAGCTGGAGCCTTCGAAATATCCTCGAGAGTCCCCAGACCATGAAGTAATGGCCGCATCGACATGATCGGTTTTCTCCAGTGGCACGATGCGGGCATCGAAACCCATCTCAGTCAGGATCACGACATGGTCCCGGTTCTGGAATATCTGCATATTATTGTTGTAGGGGCCGCTGAACATCGGCGGGCCAGAATTAAAAACGATGCAGCGTTCGGACAGGCCTCTGTCCTCCGGGCCGTCGCGACCAATGCCACCGTGGGTATAACGAACAGGTCGCTCTCCTGGTATCTCTGTAACTCCATTGGCGTCGCTACGCTGGACACGGGTTCCGGGGACAACCTCTGGAATGCGGCCATTGGCGGGATAGACGACCAGAGAGGTTCTGCCATTTTCGCCCAGAGCATCGGATTCGAACCAAAAATTATTCACGGCACCCACCGAGCTTGCATTCTCTGTACTTAGAATGCGCTGCGAAGCGATGGCCTCGCTGCGCTGTGTTGCCGCTGCTCTGTCTGCTCGATTTTGTAGCAGGGTTTCCATCTCTTCATCGTTCAGGAACTCCTGGCCTGCGAAGCGTTCAGGTCTCTCCAGCGGGGTCTTATTGGAGAAATTCCAGACGCCGCGGAAGTCAGGATGGCCAAATTCGGTGAGATCCGGGCTGAATTCCTGCGCATGGCTGCTAGCAGAAAATGTATATAGAGTGCTGATAAGCGCGAGGGTTGAGATTTTTACTACTATTTTCATATGGTTGCGGAGGCTTCAGGGAACATCGGCCCATCATAATATAAATCGATCTCGGTCGGTAGCCTCACTCCTGTGCATCTATTCACAGCTCTGTGTGCATCTCATAGTTGTGAAAGGCTGTAACCTTTCTACGGCAAGTAAGTCTTATATAGGTAAGTGCGCAACTTATCATTGGGGAATGGAGACAATCAGATGATTCGACTGAAAGACCTGAGCAAGGTGTACCGAACGGCCTATATGGAAACGGTGGCACTCGATAAGATCAATATTCATATTCGCAAAGGCGAGTTCGTGGCGGTGATGGGCCCGTCGGGATGTGGCAAATCTACCCTATTGAATATTGTTGGTATGATCGATACGGCCGCTAGCGGCGAATATTTCTTCGATGGAGAGGAAATTGCCAGTCGCTCCGAGAATGAGTTAGTCGATCTGCGCAAACAAAATATTGGCTTTATCTTTCAGAACTTCAATCTGATCGACGACCTCAGCGTGCAAGAAAATGTAGATCTTCCTCTTCTCTATCTTGGTTTGTCGAAAAAAGAACGTCGCGAGAAAGTTGCACAGGCGCTTGAATTGGTGGGTCTGGCGGGGCGTGCCAAGCACAAGCCACAGGAGCTCTCCGGCGGACAGCAGCAGCGTGTCGCCGTTGCGCGTTCAGTAGTGGGCGACCCAAAACTGATTCTTGCCGATGAGCCTACGGGAAATCTGGACACCAAGAATGGGGATGATGTGATGAACATGCTGGCGCTCTTGAAAGAGAAGGGCGCCACCATTTTGAAAT
>Ga0206124_10004014_pt1 | contig 10111 bp, 5 predicted proteins | sample Helgoland_Spring_3_FD_148671 | JGI IMG/M metagenome (GOLD analysis project Ga0206124, IMG submission 148671) | Pelagic subsurface seawater microbial communities from Kabeltonne, Helgoland, North Sea - Helgoland_Spring_Bloom_20160321_2 | ecosystem: Environmental > Aquatic > Marine > Epipelagic ... | reverse complement strand
CGGCGCTTTAATCCTGATGTCATTATTCGCGAAATCGCCTTCGTTGTTTTGAAGCAACTGAACCGTAACGCGCTCAGCTCCGGACATCGCATACGCCGCGCGAAAATCTTGATTGATACGAACCAATTGATCGATCAACGCCATCTTCACCTCGCGCTCGTCAACAGCATCCCAATTCATACCTTCTTTCGCCTCAAGTCGAATTTCTAGGGTTTTATCGCCCGTCGCATCTTCGCTCGTACTTAACTGGAATGTATTACAACGCTCGACTAAAATGGGCACCTCAAACATGGACTCTTGCACATCCACAGGGCTAATGTTCGCACCAAAGAAGGCGACGGTCATATCTGCACGGCCATAATGGAATAGCAGTGGCAAATCTGTCCTCGGTAATGTGATTTCAGATTTATCAATACCCAATTCCTCGAATAGCTCGAACAATTCTTTTATAGTCACTTGATGCCCACGATCGTGGATGTTATACCGCACTTTAGGCGCGACATAATGAAATCTACATACCGTTATGATCAACTCGCCTTCCTCCGAATTCTGAACTAGAAAATCAGAAGGGTTGTACTGAAATATCATAGGCAAAGCACCTTCATGCCTCATTAATCGTGCGCGCAGCTTTTCGTTCGATCGCATCAAACGTCGAACACTGATTGTAAAGTCATTTTCAGATCCAATATTTAATTCTAGATCTGAAGCACCTAAGGAACTGTACACCTTTTTTATACCTCTCGCGTACAAGAAATCACGCATCCCTTCAGACATGGATTCACCACCAAAAATGAATGAGATGTCGTAATCCTGCCATGGCACTGTATCGCCCTCTACCAACTGCTTCAAGAACGGAGGATAGCCCATAACCACATATTTATATTTGGTCCCAAACTGTAGCAGCGTATTCTCAATTTTAGTCTTCTCCGGTCCTAATGACTTTAAACGTGAAAAGGGCACACAACTCATCGTCACATTTACACCCGTGGCCCACGGCCCCAATGCAAACGCGTTCACAATAAAATGAGGCTCCTTACCGAATAATGTTTCGAATCCAAATCGGATAATTTTCGCATTCCGCTTACGCTCAGTTTTACCACGTACCCAGTTCGTAGCAGTACCACTCGAACCTGAAGATTCATCAAAAATGATGTTGCGCTCTGGAATCTTACCGTCAATACAACGACTGTCCATATCGAATTTCTTGATGTAATTATCCTTATCCATCCAAGGGATGTCCTCTATAAGTGGAACAAAGCCTTTAAATCTGGGCTCGTTAAAGGAACGTTCTTTTAAGAATGCCTGATATGCAGGTACGTTCTTTTTCGCATTTCTAAACTGATAATACGCTCTGGCGCGACTATTAAAGTTTCTGAGCTTATTAAAGCCAGGGACATACAGGAACTTAATCGCCCAAGGAAATGTCAAAAATAATTCACGGTAAACACCACCAATGCGGGCGTAGTAGTACACTAAAATTCGTTTCATGGCAGTATAATTTGATCGGTTGCTATTCTGTAACTCCTCGGCGGCTGTTTGCTGTAACCAGCTCTAAAGGCAAAAGCCAATGGTGCCTCATTCCCTTGTTCTAGCGCAAGGGTGGTCTTCATTTTCTCAAAAGCGGAGGGATTCGTAATGAGATTGCCAAACGGGTGCATATAGGCATTATCGTTGGCCATTTGAAGCCAGATTCTACAGAGCATTCTGCCAAACTCAAACTTATCTTCATTTGTTGTCCAGGGGTATTGAATCCACGCTACAGTTGCCGTTCCACTAAATGTTCCTCGATAGTATTGTTTAAGCATCTGCTTACGCGCACCTTTCGTCCATCTCGTGTGATGACGGAATACAGACTTTACCAGCTTTCCTGGAAAGCCCATACATTTTGTCCATAGTCCTGTTTTGAGCTCCTCTGCTTCCTTTTTAGAGTACCGAAAGAGCTGATCTAATTCTTCGCGCATGTCCTGAGCTGTGAGATCTTCAAATAGGCTTTCTTGATTGATCTTGATGATATAGTCTACCAATTCCTCATCGTTCGAATGAAAGAAACGACCTCCAAATGAGTTGACAATGTCCTCGCAAGTATTTAAAGTAAGAGTAGATAACGGTTTACCGTCGTAATGATTCCTCGCCGTCCTGCGGTCCTTCAATAAGTCACGGTGTAAGGGCTCGCTCCTCTCGATAGGCAAAAGCTCTAACCGAGCGAAAGGCTTTATTTCTTCGACTGTATGATCCGGTTTAGCGATGATCTCCGTTTTTTTTACGGCAAAGCCATAATGGGCAGCGGCAATGGACAACGACTCTGTAAAAACCCCCATTACAGCAGTAGCAAAATCAGATTTAGGATCACCTACCGGCAAGAGAAACTTAGGGTCGTAGCATAAAATCGCTTCAGTTTCTGATACAATTTTTAACCGATGCGGCTGAAGATTATGAACAGATGGGGCCCATCTTGCCCAATCCACTAAAGATTCCCAGGTAGGGATTGTTGTATTCCTCGCCCTACCGAGCATGGGCAGAAATGAACCAAGGGATACCAAAGCTGTACGGTAAAGGAAGGTCCTTCGGTGCATATGTCTTGGTGTTTTGTCCAGGAAGGTAAGGGATTTATATTCAATATCAAAGTGTTGATTTTAAGTTGATTACACATGTCACATTGTAAATTATTAACTATTTTCCCCTGAAGATCGGTTGCCCAATCATTGGGGACGAGAAATACGGAAATGCCCAGCCTTATTTAAAGCAACAAATTGCGCTGCATGCCCACATGCTGGAGCTTCCCGAAACCATCAATAACAGTCCTGTACTATTCACAGCAGGTCTTCCTGACACAGGACTTTGGTCTCGTTTTGCTGATCAATTCAAATAACGCGCTTTAATCCGGATGTCATTGTTCGCGAAATCGCCTCTACTGGAGGACTTGAGGCACCTTGGGATTCATTACTCTAAACCAGAGCGGCGGAACAAAACTCAAAAGGATTGCCGATGGATAGCCCATAGGCAGTGTAGGGCACTCTTCATGATTATCCAGGACTTGATATTTCTTTGAAGATTTGAAGTGATGATCGCTATGTCGTGTTAGTTCGTAAAGCGTAATTCTTCCAATTTTAAAATTTGAATTCCACGAGTGATGGGGTTCGACCCGCTCATAACGGCCAGAAGCTAACTTTTGACGCTGTAAACCGTAATGCTCTATATAGTTGATACATTCCAAAAATAGAATCGAAATTATTCCAACTACAATTGCGAAAATCATTACTTCAAAAGAGAAGATATAATAGATACTGAACAGGTATAGTGGCTGTATCAAATGATAAAAAATCATATCATTTTTCAGAGAGAAGAAAGACTTTTTCTGGGTTTCGAGGATTATTTTTTGGCGTTTCCACGCGTCTAAATATTGCTTGGTGATTGAAGTAAACCAGAATGAGTAGACCGACTGATTGATTCTAGCAGTAGCACCATCTTCTGGTGTTGCAACATTTAAATGATGACCAAAATTATGTTCAATATAAAAATGCATGTACAGACACGGCATGTATAGGAGTTTGCTCGTAAATCGCGCAAAATACGTGCGTCTATGACCCAATTCGTGAGCCACATTTATGCCGTTTGTTGCTAACAAAACGCCTGTTGAAATAGCAATACCGATCGTCTCAAGAGTATTAAAATCGCCTGTTTGAATTGAAGAAAATCCTACAAATAATAGTCCAAATACAATTGGAACATTTAAAAACAACATGACATCGAAAATCCATTTATTTTGAAGACTGGCAACACTTTCGTCGGGAATATTATCTTTTTCTTCACCTAAAATCAAGTCCAACAATGGGATGATCAAGAAAACATAGCCAACCGCAGAATACGTCCAAATCCCAGTCGAAATAAACGATATGTAAACTGAAATGGGCACTGTGTACGCAAATAGATATTTAAGATCTCTCATACCATCAAGGGCTTAATTTCATATGTCACTGCTTTCTCACGTGTATTAAATAAAGTCAGTCTAGCTCATGTTTTGAGCTCTTCCGTAATGCGCGTGAACTATTTAAAGTTAGCATTTTTAATTATTTGATTGACGAATTGCTTACTGTTTGGAAAATAGCACAGTCAAACTTACCCGAGATACTGACACGTTTAAAACTTTTCTTCGAGAACAATACAGTTTTATTTAAAATGATTGAGCTTTTGCATGTTTTGATCAACATTACAATAATTCGACGCTCTTTTGTGGTTTATGATCTTGGAATGGTATGGAATAAAAGTAAAGGACCAGAGTAACTAAATACGCTACTCCGGTCCTCTTCGATAGCTAGTGATATTGGTTTGGCACTAACATTTAATTTATTCAGCACTCGTTAAAGAAATTTATTGCGCTCCATAGCCATAGCCATAGCCATAGCCATAGCTGTAAGCGTATTTATCTAAAAGCTTGTCGCGTTTAGAGTCGTCAATTAATACATATCCCATTGCTTTGGGGTTATATTTTTTCTGATACTCCAATACATCTTCAATAGATTTTTTCGGAGAGTAATTTTTCCGAAAAACATTAACAACGAAATCCGATTTCCCCATAAGTCTAAGAGAATCGACTTTTAGTAATACCGGTGCAGTATCGAAAATTATGTAATCGTATCTTTCTTTTAAATAAGTGATTAGATCATTAAACCTTTTTAAATCACTTAAATCATTCACTTTATCTGTGTTTGTTGTAGAAAGTAGGACATCAAAATTATCCTCAAGAGTTTTATACTTCTCGTAGGATTCATGGACACTATTTATATCTTCAAATAAGACTTTCGATAATCCACCTTTTTTATATGCAGTACTTAACTGCTTGTGTAAGTCTGGATTCCATTGATCAAGACCTAATAAAACCACTTTTTTATTAATACTGCCTAAATATTTCGCTAGACTATAAGCTGTAGCCGTTTTTCCCTCATTCTTAATACAGGAAGTTACCATGATTACATGACCATTTTCTGTTTCCGTCTTTAATGCTTTAATGTTGTGATACACTCTGTTCAAAAGTTCCTGCTGCATGGAACTGTCCTCAAGAGATGATTTATCCTTTGAATACCTTAATAAACCAAGAAATTCAATATTGTCCAGTTTCTCCCTCAAATACTCCAAGTCAACATAATTTGTTCGAATAAAGAACACACTTAGACTAAATCCTACTGGGACAATCAATCCTAACATCGAAAATATCGCCCATGTCCTTTGTTTGTTTGAGGTTAACGCGAATTCATAATCAACTTCATTGATTAATTCAAAATTCGTTTCTAACGAGGATAAACTGATAAGAGCTTCAACTCTTTTTTGAGATAGGTAAGAATATAGATTACGCATTAATTCGATGTCTCGCTCCAAATTACCTAATTCAGCTTCTTGTAAAGGGATGGTGCCGGCTAATGACTTATTTTTATTCTTATAGTCCCTGTACCTGATAAGTTTAGTTTCTAACTTACTTTGATAAAGACTTATACTGTTTAAAATATTCGATCTTAAATCCCTCAGCTGATTCTGCATCTGAACTACAAGTGGATTTTTCTCAGTAGCATCGATCAAATTGTTTTTTTCTAAAATGATCTTATTGAATTCAAAAACCATCTGGTTGATGTTCACATTTTCTATCCCTAAATCGTTAGGCAACAAATCGAAAGATTTTTGCCGCTCCAAATCATGCAATAACTTAGTAGAAAGTTCACTCTGAAGCGAATTAATGAATATTTTTCGTTCAACCTCATCCAGATTTGTCAATAATACATTTGTCTGACTTACAGGCAAATAAACATTATTCGCAACCTTATAGTTAGAAATCAAAAAATTCGAAGAATCTATTTTTTGACTCAGCTCAAGAATTCTTTGATCTATATAGTTTATCGCCATTTGATATATAGCTTGCTTTTCAACAATATTATTTTGCTGAATTCCAGTTACTATACCTTCAAGAGTATGCGAATTCAACTCTTTGTTGGGTCCAGAGTATGCAATTTCATATGCATTAGATTCATTCAATTGAGTGACCGTAAAATTTGATTTCAACCGCTCAACAGTTTCACTCTTGGTATACTTTTTAATCATATAACTTTCCTCAGCATCGTAACTAGAAGAAAGCTTCTGGTAGATAAATAACGAATTATCAAATTTGCTTTGGCTTTTTGGAAATGAATAGAGGTTGTCGTCTATCTCAATAAATACTAGGTTCTTAGAATAACGTAACACGCATGTTTGATTTACCTTGTCATCTTTAAATCGGAGTTCAAATGGTAAAGTGTTTTTTACAAGCTTTTCATCCTGCTTAAGGGTATGCATCTTATAATATTCGTATTTCAAATCCAGTTTCTCTACTACATCATTTAACACTATGGTCGATGTAAAAATGGAGATGTGATCTTCGCCTTGTCTGTCGTTGTTGAAAAGGAATTGAAAATCATTCTCGCTGATGAAATTTGAAGCTGTCGATTGATCTTCTCTCAATAACAATGTAGCATTCGTCGTATAAGTTTCTGGCGTGTAATAACTATAGAGTATTCCAGTTAATGTGAATAGTATAAACGACGATATAATTAGCCTACGGTAAGATAACACAGCCCATAGTAGTTGTTGGAGATTTAGCTCTTCGCCTGAATCGAATTGGTTCTTACTATCCATTATCAATTAATATAATTTAGTATTGCTATAACTGAAGCCGTGAAACCCCAGCCCATATACCTAAATGCGCTATAATCAAAAATTTGTGAAAGTCTATCTGGGAGTACATAGACCTCATCATTCTGTCTTAGGTAGTAAAATTCTGAATTGACGAATTCTAAAGTTGTTAAATCTATATATCGTGTTTCCACTTTTTCATTAAAGTCTCTTATTATCATTACTCTAGATGCGTCCGCGGCTTTACTTAGGCCTCCAGATCTACTAATTAATTCTAGCAACGAAATTTTTTGATTTATAACGTCATACGTACCGGGACTATTCACTTCGCCTAAAACTGAAACTCGAAAGTTTAAAACCTTAACCCTGACATTAGGATTGAGCACATATTCTCTGGATTTCGATTTAATAGAATCCGAAATTGAAGAACAAGACATTGCGGCAACATGTATCTTCCCGATAATTGGAATATCTATATATCCCAATCGATCAACCATATAGCCATCTAACTTTCTAGCTTCTAAATTTCTTATTGTTCCTATTTTCCCCAAAGAAGTTGGTGAAAAAATAGAAGTACTCTGGCTATTTAAAGAAGTGATGTTTACATCTAAAATATCTCCCACCTGAATAACTGCCTCAGGTATTTCAACGTATAATTTCTCAGGAACATCTGTAAAGAGAACCTTATTGCCTTGACAACTGACCATCAACGACGCTATTACTAAAAAAAAATATCGCTTTGCATTCAACATAACTAGCTTGTTTCTGCGGCATAATTACAGTTAAAATAAAGCGGGGATAAATGTTTTTTTTAGTGAAAAAAGGTCGTTTTTATAAAAGTTTTGTCTTCTTTTAAAACAATATTTTGATCAAGCGTTAAGCAAACGCGTGGGCGGGTTATTCTCCTTTCGATTGAAATATGAGATTCCATTTATGATCAATCCACCTACCTGGTCAAAACGGATTCAATACGTTGAGTCAAGGTAAAGTCTAACTTTTTTAAGGTTCAATAACAATTAATTTTAGTAGGAATTAAAGCAACTTCATAAATCACTTTTGGCATTTCAATAAAATGAACGTCTTATGGTTCGAGTTGATTCGAACAACGATTTAGACAAAACCAATATTTATTTTATGAACCTGTATTTGTTCTTAACGATATAGGTCTCAGAGTAACCCGTTTTTTTAGAAATTTCAGAGACGGACGCTTTATCTAGCAGCATTTTTTTTGCGACGGCGCCTCTCTGCTCCTTTATATACTTTGCCGGCTTAAAGCTTTTACTTAAACTATTGAGTTCGTTGTAATCCAACTTTAGTTGGTCTTCTAACATTTTTAAAGTTACAACGGACAGATTGCTGCGAACAAAACGCTTAACCCTTGAAATCATTTCTTCATCGGATATATTTCTATTTTTCCTTAATCGAAAGATTATGGCACCGATACATAATGCTAGTGAGGAGACTATAACACCTAGACGTATACGTCCTTTATTATTAGCAATTATATAATCTTTGAAAACTAGTTCTTTCTCGAGTAGTAATAAATCGTTAAACGTATAAACACCATTGATACCACCGAAACTAATTTGAGTGCTTGACTTATATACAGCGTTGCTGTTAAACTCATCAATAATGATATCGCCAGCTATTTGATTTTTAGTTTTATTAAAAATGCTCAAGCCACTGTTACCCGCTAAAAATATTATGTCTTTAAAATCGACTATGGTATGAGCAGCGGATTCAAGTTTAACCTGGTTAATTAATTCCAAACCTTCTTTTACTCTTTGATATTTCAACAACTTTGAATCCTCCGTGACTACAAAAAAATGATTACCGTTTATTTCACATTCTATCGCATTGATTATTCTATCATCAATCGCATTATCAATAATATAGAACCCCTTCCTTTTCAAGTCTAATGAGATGTATCTTCCATTGTCCATAAAATGAAATTCTCCTCTATCACTAATCCGATCGTCGATTTTATTTCCTACCGTTATGATTTTCTTTTGACATACATATAATAGCTCGAAAATACCTGATTGCTCATCGTACTCATAAATACCCTTGGTTGAGATAAGCAGATATTTTGATTGGCCAATAGAGAAAATATCTCTGATGCGGCCGTACTCAGCGTTTGATCTAATCGAATTGTCATTATCATATAACACGACTTCTTGATTGTCTTCATATTTTAATAGACCATTGTAGCAAACCATCGTAATATCTCCGAACTCCCTTATTTTGCCATCAGTGTATGTTATTTTCTTTAGCTTCTCCCCACTAATATATACCCCTCCATAGGTACCTATACCTTGAGGGGAAATTGATCGCACGCTCCGGTGAGGCGAAAAAGAAAATAACGGCTTGTGATAGACCAATAGCTTACCCCTTGAAATAAGGTAACAATCATTCCCTTGATAGGCTATATCCGTTGTAGCGTAAGGATACAATTCTGATAATTGTTCAGGAACCTCAATAAACTCAGCCAAGTACCCTTCAGATTGGCTTAAAACCGAATTTATAGGGCCTACTACCGATTGATCGTAAAGAATCATTTCTCTCGAACCGGAGGGATCGATTAGATAAATTCCTTTATTTGAACCCACATACAATTCGTTCTGATAATAAATAAAATTGTAAAAAATATCTTGATCACGGATTTCTTCTAGAACAAAGCTGGTGTTAGCTAGAATTAAAAGACCGAATACAAAATTGACCATGGCTTAAATATTTGTATAATGATAGGTATTCATTCAGTAATGGATGATTATTATTAGTTTATATATTTTATCCTTTATCTAATTTTTTTATCCATAACTGTCCAAACAATAATTGAACTCGATTTACATCCCACATAAAGAACTCTGACATCAGAAAACTTTACTATCGGTTGTTTCTTAGCGTTCTAATTACTAATTTTTGGTGAGATGTGATAATAATTATCAATTATATATTTCATTCTATTGTCGCATATTTTTATCTACGAGGCCGTCCCTGAGGATACTTTATTAAAAGAGTTGATATAATCTACCGATACTCTAAACCCCAGCGATTTGATCACCATCTTAATTCAATGATCAGTTTTTAAACACCAGACTTCCAAGAAATGTGAAGAAGTAAAAGTTGTAAACGGAAAAGCCCCCTGCGAAGTGAGTGACATTAAAAGTGACACATTCAACTTAATAAGTGACACAATAGAAATTTCAGATTGACTACCTTTCTTCAATTATTAATCCGTCACTTGGATTATCAAATATTAGTGAAGTCAGTAATTACAGGGCTCAATTAAAACAAAAAGCACCTACATCGTTAGACGTAAGTGCTTGATTTTCAGTGGGCCCACCAGGGCTCGAACCTGGGACCACCTGATTATGAGTCAGGTGCTCTAACCAACTGAGCTATAGGCCCATGTACTGATTATCAGTAGTTTGCAAATCTTAACTGCTTTCAAGAC
>Ga0206124_10003989_pt1 | contig 10153 bp, 7 predicted proteins | sample Helgoland_Spring_3_FD_148671 | JGI IMG/M metagenome (GOLD analysis project Ga0206124, IMG submission 148671) | Pelagic subsurface seawater microbial communities from Kabeltonne, Helgoland, North Sea - Helgoland_Spring_Bloom_20160321_2 | ecosystem: Environmental > Aquatic > Marine > Epipelagic ... | reverse complement strand
TCAAAGGCTATTACGGTGATTTGACAGAAAAACAATTCCGCCGGATATACGCTGAAGCTGAACGTTTGAAAGGTGATACAGGCGAGATGCTTGTTGGTCTGCTCGAACGGCGTTTGGATGCGGTTGTTTACCGCGCTAAATTGGTACCTACTATTTTTGCCGCGCGTCAATTCGTGAACCATGGCCACGTAACGGTAAACGGTGGGCGCGTAAATATTGCGTCTTACCGCGTTAAAGAAGGCGACGTAATCGCTGTGCGCGATCGTTCTCGTCAAATGGCACTAATCTTGGAAGCTATCCAGTTGACCGAGCGTGACGTTCCTGACTATTTGGGTGTTGACCACTCGAAACTGACAGTGACTTTTACCCGCACCCCGTCTTTGGCTGATGTGCCATATCCTGTGGTGATGGAGCCAAATCTCGTGGTCGAGTTCTACGCGAAAAACTAAATTTCGCTGAATTTTGGAAAAACCGCGCCTTTGTGCGCGGTTTTTTAATGTGCACTGCTAAAGTGAAGATCAAATCAAACTAAAAGCTGAATTGTTCTGGCATTGGTTCAATGGCGGGTTTAAAAAGACCCAAAGAACAGGTGATATATGACGTCTGCTATTAGCCCAAAAAACGGAATTTTAGAGATTAAGCTCTATGAGGGGGGCAAGTCTCATCTGGCAGGCGTTGAAAACGTGCTCAAATTGTCGTCCAATGACCCCCCCTTTGGCCCCTCTGATCGGGCAAAAGAGGCCGTCGCGCGCTCAACGCATGAATTACACCGCTACCCATCAACCGATCACCTTGCGTTGCGCCAAGCCATCGCGCAGGCTCATGGATTGCCCGCCGATCAGATCATTTGCGGTGCAGGCTCTGATGAGATTATCACCTTTTTGTGCCAAGCCTATGCGGGTATGGGTGACGAAGTTCTTTATACTGAACATGGCTTTTTGATGTATCGTATTTCGGCGCTGGCCGCAGGTGCGACCCCTGTCGAGGTGGCCGAAAACGGCCGCATGGTTGATGTGGATGCGTTGCTTGCGGGCGCAACAGCGTGCACCAAATTGGTCTTTATTGCCAATCCCGCTAATCCAACGGGCACGATGATTTCCCTTGATGAAATTGTAAGGCTGGCAGATGGTCTGCCCAAACAAGCTCTTTTGGTGCTAGACGGCGCTTACGCGGAATATGCCAATGATTATGACGGCGGCGCGGCACTCATTGGCGAGCGCAGCAATGTTTTTATGACCCGAACCTTTTCAAAGATTTACGGTCTTGGCGGTTTGCGTATTGGTTGGGGCTATGGCCCAAAGGCTATTATTGATGTGCTTAACCGTGTGCGTGGGCCTTTTAACCTGTCGTCTACCCAGCAAGAGGTCGCGGAAGCTGCGGTGCGAGATCAAGAGTTTGTGGACAAATGCCGGCTTGATACCACGCGCAATCGGGTATGGCTGGCAGAAGCTTTGGCCGATATAGGCATTCCATCTGACCCTTCATCTGCTAATTTTATTCTGGCCAGATTTGAAAGTGATGATCAGGCGGAAGCTTGTGATAAATTTTTGCAATCAAATGGTATTTTACTGCGTCATGTCGCCAACTACAAATTACCCCATTGTTTACGCATCACCATCGGCGACGAATCCAGCTGTCGGCGTGTCATTCATGCCATCGCCCAATTCAAAGGCTTGCGGTTATGAGTATGCTTTACCCGAAGGTAGTCTTTATTGGGCTTGGATTGATTGCGTCAAGTATGGCGCTGGCCATGCGTGCCGCAAACCTTTGTGAGGTGATCGTCGGGCACGCACGCTCGAAAGAAACGCGCGATGTGGCACTTGAAATTGGCTTGGTCGATGCGGTCTTCGCAGACCCTATAGCTGCGGTACAAGATGCTGATTTGGTGGTTTTGGCACTGCCCGTGGGTGCAATGGGCGAAATGGCAGCCCTAATTGGTCCGCATTTAAAGGCGGGCACCACGGTAACAGATGTGGGTTCGGTAAAAGTGGCTGTTATTTTGGCCGTGCAGCCCCATTTGCCTGTGAACGTGCATTTCATTCCAGGTCACCCGATTGCTGGGACCGAGTTTTCGGGTCCCCGCTCAGGATTTGCGCGCCTTTTTCAGGGCCGTTGGTGGCTTTTGACTCCCCACCCGGAGGTTGACACGCAGGCCTTTGCCCGCCTATGCGAGTTATGCCGAAAAATGGGAGCCAAAGTTGATCAAATGGACGCCGCACATCACGATTTGGTGCTGGCCGTCACTAGCCACACACCGCATCTCATTGCCTATACGATGGTGGGCGTGGCCGATGATTTGGGGCGTGTGACCGACAGCGAAGTCATCCAATATTCGGCAGCAGGCTTTCGTGATTTTACGCGCATTGCATCTAGCGACCCGACTATGTGGCGCGATGTTTTTTTAAATAACAAAGAGGCAACGCTCGAAATCTTGGGCCGCTTCACCGATGAGCTAGCACAGCTACAAAATGCGATCCGCTTGGGTGATGGTGCGCATCTCCACGCCTATTTTACCCGCACCCGCGCAATTCGTCGCAACATTATTGATGCAGGCCAAGATACATCGGCCGCTAATTTTGGTCGAGACGCCAAAGAAACAACCACCAAATCTTGAGTCCGCCTTAGCGCGCAAAAATATCAGGCAGCCGCCCCAAGGGTAAAGGCCCAAGGCTGACCCAGTCATCTTGCACCAAGAGGGGGAGTTCTAACAGATTGGTCCCTCTTGAAAGGGCGTTCAGCAGGCCCTCTATATTTGGGCGCGCCTTTGGTGCGATAAGATTTTGTTCTAACGCCATCTCGTAAAATACACGCCAATTTTGCAGCTTTATATTGATTTTCCCCTGTGCACGTCCCATCGCATCTGGCAAAATTCGACCAGCCGCGCTCAAAACAGCCCCGTTCCAATTCAGGGACAATGTCTCAAGCTCAAGCCCGCGCAGGTTCGCCAATTCAGATGTCATTTGCTGATCAAGCGCGCGGTCAAGCGTAAGGGTAAGCGACATGGCCAGTCCGGCAGGTATTTTTGAGAGTGGCATTAAAATATCTGACGCGCGCAGGCCAAATTGATGGCGATGTTCAAGAGGCGTGCTCAGCAAGCTTTCGCGCGCGCGCAGGCCCAGATCTAGCACAGCCATCTTCGCTAGATTTTTCCCCCCTTGTTTAAGCGTCAGATCTCGAGCCACAAAAATCAACCGATCAAGGGCTAGTTTTTGGGTAGGTGACAAAACCAAACTGGCTTTTGCATCGGTACTCTCAAGACGGAAGGCTTGACCAAACAGCGTTATCTCTTGGGCGTTGTCAAACGCGGCAATGATATGCCATGGACTATAAGATAATGATAAAAACTGTATGAAATTGGATGAATAGTTAAATTTGTTGTTGGCGTTTGCAACTATTGGCTTAGTTATGCTTAGGTCAAACCGATTGGGGTAACCCGTCAGGCTTAGATCGCTATAGCTTATCTTGGCGCCGTTGTTTTGGGCATGCATGATGGCTGCCATGATGCTTTGGCGCGCGAACCGCGCCCCTAGGAACCAATAGCTGCTCCACAAAAGGGCGACGACTGCAACGGCCCAAGTTAGAATGCGCATTTTAATCTCTTCCAAACATCATGGGGTGAGTTTAATCTTTAAGACCTGAAAGGACCAGAGCATGACGCAGGCGGCAGACAACTTTTGGGTTTTTGGTTATGGATCGTTGATCTGGAACCCCAACTTCCCCTATGAGCGCCGTGAAATTGCTCAATTGTCGGGCTGGGCACGTAGTTTTTGCATGCGCTCAATTCATCATCGTGGTACGCCTGAACATCCGGGTCTTGTATTGGCGCTTGATCAAAACCCAACAGCCACCTGCAATGGGGTTGGCTTTTTGGTGCCCCCTCAGCATCAGATGGTTACTTTGGCGCTTTTACGTGAACGTGAGTTGATCTCGTCGGCCTATTTGGAAGAATGGCTGCCCATTCGGTTGCAATCAGGCGAACAGGTTTTGGCGCTGACCTATGTGATTGATCGAAACCACGTGCAATATTGCGGTGCCCTCAGTCTAAGCCAACAGGCCGATATTTTGGCGACCGCAACGGGCCAGCGGGGTCATAATCGTGACTATTTGGCCGCGACCGCGCACCACCTGCAGGCTTTGGGCATTGAAGACCCTGATTTGACATGGCTTTGGCAAGAAGTAGAGGCTTCAAAAGGGTGACAAATGGCTTGGAATAAGTGCTTTTGCTGTTTAGAGTGTGTTTAATATTTGAATTAGTGAGACATATGCACAGCAGCCCCGATCAACCTTTTTTTACCCAGCCCATTCGCCAAATTGTGTTGATGCTGATTGTGACATTTTTGGTCGCAACGGGAATGTGGTTTGCGTTCCCAATTTTGGAAGGTGTGTTTTTATCAAGCCCCTATTTAAATGGGCTAATTGTCGCTTTTTTCTTTTTGGGAGTGATCACATGCGTGTGGCAAATGGTGCAGCTGGTCTTGTCGGTCGTTTGGATCGAAGACTTCGTGCAACGTCGACCTGGCCATGAATTTAGTAAGGTCCCGTCTCTTTTGGCCCCTTTGGCGGCGCTTTTGGGTGGGCGCGGGGTCAGGTTACAAATTTCTTCAAGCTCCGCACGGTCAATCCTAGATTCAGCTTCCACGCGGCTGGATGAGCAACGCGATGTCACCCGTTACCTGGCAAATTTGTTGATTTTTCTTGGTCTTTTGGGCACATTCTTTGGGTTGGCCACTACCGTGCCTGCCGTGGTTGATACTATCCGCGCTCTCGCCCCACAAGAGGGACAAACTGGCATTGAAATGTTTTCAAGCCTGATGTCAGGGCTGGAAAACCAATTGGGCGGTATGGGGACGGCTTTTTCTTCGTCGCTGCTGGGGTTGGCGGGGTCACTGGTGATTGGACTTTTGGATCTGTTCGCAGGCCACGGGCAAAACCGTTTTTACCGCGAGTTGGAAGAGTGGCTCTCGTCATTTACCAGTTTAAATTTTGGCGGTGGCGATAGTGAGCATGGGTCTTCGGATGCGGTTTTGATGGCGGTTTATGAAAAAATCATCGATCAAAACAACGCCATTGCCACATTGGTTGTAGATTTTCAACGCCGGCTTGAACGGGACACCGATCGAGCCTCAGCGTCGGCCGAAGGCGAGCGCGAGCAGTTACAGATATTGGGCGAAATCGCGCGAGGGCAAGAACAGCTTTACGCGCATTTGGCTAAATCTGAAGGGTTGCGCAGCCGCACCATGCAAGAGGGGGGGCAGTCTGACGCAGAAAGCCGTATGCGTTTGCGCTCGATCGATGTCCAACTGTTGCGGATTTTGGAAGAATTGGCGGCAGGGCGCGAAGAAACTGTGGTAGCTATGCGCGCAGATATTGCTAAATTGACCGAAACGGTTGCCGCTCTCAACCCCGATTCTTCTAAGAAGGGCTAGCCATGGCCTTGTCAGGACGTGGTAATAGACGATCGACGGCTGATACGATCTGGCCGGGTTTTGTGGATGCCATGACCACCATGCTTTTGGTGGTGATGTTTCTTTTGACTATTTTTACTGTAGTTCAGGCCGTTTTGCGTGAAAAAATTACCAGCCAAGACGGTGAACTTAATCAACTTACGCTTGAGATTGCCAGTTTGGCTGACGCTTTGGGGATGGAGCGGGTGCGCGCTGCTGATCTTGAGGGCAGGGTTAGCCAACTGTCTAATGATCTGACCGCCGCCCAGTCCGATGGAGCAGAAAAGGCGTTTATTATCGCCTCACTGTCGGCCACTTTGGCGGTCAGTGAAGATGATTTGACTCAGGCAAGCATGCGCATTGCATCGTTTGAAGAACAGGTAGCCACGCTTTTGGCCAGTCGTGCCCAAGATCGAGGGGCGATCCTGGCCTTAAAAGCTGATATTGAGGCGTTGGATGACGCTAAATCACGCGAATTTACCCGCGCCGAGGCTCTGGCCCTTACGTTGGCCCAAGCGCGTGACGAGATCAACCAGCAAGAAGAACAAGCCCGTTTGGCCGCCGCGCGTCGCCAGGCACTGGACTTTTTGATCGCCGATTTGCGCCGCCGCAATATTAATCTGTCGCAAGATTACTCTGAGGCCACCACCGTTCTAAGTGAAGAGCAAATGGCCAGACTGGTTGATCAGGCGGCCTTGCAAGCTTTACGAGATAAGTTGAAAAACTCCGATGCAGAATTGACCGCGCTGACGTTGGATTTAGAAGAACAGCGCCGAAAAGCGGAGGAAACCCTAACTTTGTTGGCTGCGGCTCAAACAAAGATGGCCCAAGATGCAAGCTCTAATTTGCCTAATCTTCTAGCCGTAGCACAAGAGGCGCTTTCCCAAGAGCAAAATAAATCCTTTGGCGCTCAGCGCGAAGTAGCGCTTTTAAATCAACAGGTTGTAAGTTTACGTGGGCAGATGGCTTCGTTACAAAATCTGTTAGACGCGGCCGCGGTGAAAGACGAATTGGCAGGGGTGCAGCTTGATGCTTTGGGTAGCAAGCTAAATTCAGCCCTCGCTCAGGTGGCTGCAGATCAAAAGCGCCGTGCCGAATTGGAAAGCGCCGAACGTAAACGCCTCGAGGCCGAGACAAAAAGCCTTGCCAAATATCGGTCGGAATTTTTTGGACAATTGAGTCAATTACTTGAGGGACGTGACGGTGTGCGTGTGGTGGGTGATAGGTTCATCTTTTCGTCAGAAGTTTTGTTTGAGCAGGGTGCTGCGGATCTTGCGGCAGAGGGAAAAAGTCAAATAGCAGGTGTTGTGGCAATTTTGAACGAGATTGCTGGTCAAATTCCGCTAGATGTTGACTGGATCATTCGTGTTGACGGCCACACAGACAACGTGCCCCTCTCAAATCGCGTGAGTTTTAAAGATAATTGGGAATTAAGCCAGGCACGCGCACTGTCCGTTGTGCGTTTTATGCAAGATGATCTAGGCTTTCCCCCTGACCATATGGCAGCCACGGGCTTTGGGGAATATCGCCCCGTCGCGCTTGGCGATAGCGACGAGGCGCGTGCCCAAAATCGCCGTATAGAGCTTAAACTCACCGAGCGCTAATGTGTTAGTATTGGAAACCGAAATCCTCCTTGCGGGGGACTTTTATTAGCCAGCGGTCAAAAGCGGTGGTTTTACACCTGCGATACGGGGCTTTTCGGGCTCTTCAATCACGAGATCAATTTCACCATCTTTGACCAAAATGCGCACTACGCCGCCTTTGACCAATTTGCCGAATAGCAACTCTTCGGCTAGTGGCTTTTTGATATACTCTTGGATCACGCGACCCAAAGGGCGCGCGCCCATCTTGTCGTCATAGCCCTTATCTGCCAACCACGCGGCGGCTTCTTCAGAAAGCTCAACATGAACATTACGGTCGATCAACTGTGCTTCAAGCTGCAAAATGAACTTTTGAACAACGTTCAAAATTACGTCTTTACTTAACGTATCAAACGAGATGACCGCATCTAAACGGTTGCGGAATTCAGGAGTAAAAGTGCGCTCAATTGCGGCGGTATCTTCCCCCGTGCGCTTGTCGCGGTTAAAGCCTATCGCGGATTTCGCCATTTCAGAAGCGCCCGCATTGGAGGTCATAATCAAGATCACATTGCGAAAATCAACACTACGGCCGTTGTGGTCGGTTAATTTGCCATGATCCATCACTTGAAGTAATATATTATAGACGTCGGGGTGTGCCTTTTCCATTTCGTCTAGCAGCAAAACGCAGTGCGGATGCTGATCAACACCGTCAGTCAACATTCCACCTTGGTCAAAACCCACGTATCCAGGAGGGGCACCTATCAAGCGCGATACAAAATGTTTTTCCATATATTCCGACATATCAAAGCGTAAAAGCTCAACACTTAAGATTGAGGCTAGCTGCTTTGCAACTTCGGTTTTTCCGACACCTGTGGGGCCTGCGAACAGATAGTTACCAATGGGCTTTTCGGGTTCACGCAGGCCTGCGCGCGCCAGTTTGATAGCAGAAGAAAGTGCGACAATCGCCTTGTCTTGGCCAAACACCGCCCGTTTTAAAGTTTTTTCGAGATCTCGCAGAACTTCTGCATCATTTTTTGAGACGCTCTTAGCAGGAATGCGGGCAATTTTTGAAACTACGGTCTCAATCTCTTTTATGCCGATGGTCTTGCGGCGCTTTGAATCGCTCAGCAAATGCTGAGCGGCCCCTGCTTCATCGATTACATCAATTGCGCTGTCGGGTAATTTTCTGTCATTAATATAACGCGCGGCAAGTTCGACCGCGGCTTTAATAGCGTCGGCGGTATAGCGCAGATCATGATGGCTTTCGAAATGGGGTTTAAGCCCCATCAAAATCTTTATGGAATCTGGGATCGAGGGTTCGTTCACATCTATCTTTTGAAATCGCCGCGCTAAAGCTCGATCTTTCTCGAAATGTTGACGGAATTCTTTATAGGTTGTTGAGCCCATGCAGCGTAATTTGCCACCCGAAAGCGCGGGTTTTAGCAAGTTTGATGCATCCATCGCCCCACCCGAAGTGGCTCCTGCACCAATTACGGTATGAATTTCGTCAATGAATAAGATAGCGTCTGGGTGGTCTTCCATTTCTTTAACCACGGCTTTTAGCCGCTCTTCAAAATCACCCCTATAGCGGGTACCAGCTAAAAGCGCGCCCATATCCAAAGAGTAGATGGTCGCCTGTGACAAAATATCAGGGGTTTGCCCGTGAATGATTTTTAAAGCCAAGCCTTCGGCAATAGCGGTTTTGCCAACCCCTGGGTCTCCAACCAATAGTGGATTGTTTTTGCGCCGACGGCACAGCACTTGGATGCAACGCTCAACCTCCGCTTCTCGGCCAATCAGCGGATCGACATCACCTTTTTGCGCTTTAACATTCAGATCAACGCAATATTTGGACAAGGCGGATTCTTTTTCGGCGCCAGCTTCGGCCTTTGGGGTTTCAAGATCTTCGTCAGCCCCATTCAAAGCCCGTTCCTCACCGAAGCTTGGGTCTTTTGCTACTCCATGCGCGATGAAGTTAACCGCGTCATATCGGGTCATATCTTGTTCTTGCAGGAAATAGGCTGCGTTGCTTTCGCGTTCAGCAAAAATAGCCACCAAAACATTCGCGCCCGTAACTTCGGTACGCCCTGATGATTGTACATGGATTGCGGCACGTTGGATGACGCGCTGAAAAGCGGCCGTGGGCACGGCTTCTGATCCTTCTACATCGGTGACTAAAGTTGACAGGTCGTCATTGATAAAGCTGGTCAACGTCCGCCGCAGCGTTGCAAGGTTGACAGAGCAGGCCTGCATGACTTTGGCCGCTTCTGGCTCGTCGATCAGCGCTAAAAGGAGATGCTCAAGTGTGGCCAGTTCATGTTTGTGATCATTGGCTAGTGACAATGCGTTATGTATGGCTTGTTCTAACGTGGTCGAAAATGACGGCACTTTGACACTCCTGCTCTTTTAGATCTTGGTAGGCTAATGAGCCCTTAACGGACAATTTACTTATAAGATTAAACTTTGGTTTTATTTTGTCTGGTTCAAGCCCTAAAGTGGATTAATTGCCAAAATAATCAAAGAAAACTGAATTGCCAGCCAGTTTGGGTTAAAAATTGTTCCGTCGTTCGCGCAGTTCGGCGAAAACCGCCGCGTCTGGCTGCCCACTTAGGCCAAGGGCGGCCTTCATCTCTGGCTCTATGGCGCGTAAAAATGGGTTTGTCAGGCGTTCATGTGCCAAGGTTGTATGCAGGGCTTTAAAGTCGGGAGCCCCGTGGGCGCGGTGAGCTGCGGCGCGTGTGATAACCTGTGTGTTGTTAGGCTCAACACTCAAGGCGAAGCGCTCATTCACTGCCATATAGTCATGTCCAGAAAGAATGCGCGTTCCGTCAGGCAAGCTCATTAGCCGCGAAAGTGATGCCCACATTTGATCAAAGCTGCCTTCAAAAAGTCGCCCGCAGCCCATGGCCATAAGACTGTCACCCGTAAATGCCAAATGGCTTTTAGGCAGATAAAAGGCGATATGCCCAACCGTGTGGCCAGAGACATCCATCGTCTGACATGCTTCTTGACAAAGGGTAAATCCTTCGCCCATTTCAAGAGCCAGATCTAATGCGGGCAAACGGTGGGCGTCGGCCTTTGAACCAACCACGCGGATGTTGGAACTTCCAGAAAAGGCGGCTAAGATGT
>Ga0206124_10003985_pt1 | contig 10156 bp, 12 predicted proteins | sample Helgoland_Spring_3_FD_148671 | JGI IMG/M metagenome (GOLD analysis project Ga0206124, IMG submission 148671) | Pelagic subsurface seawater microbial communities from Kabeltonne, Helgoland, North Sea - Helgoland_Spring_Bloom_20160321_2 | ecosystem: Environmental > Aquatic > Marine > Epipelagic ... | reverse complement strand
TATTGTAGAAATATTAGATGCTTTATGTGATATAGCTTATGTTTCTTTAGGAAATGGTACAATGCTTCATGGTTTAAAAGATAAAATTTGGCCTGCTTATCAAGAAGTTCAAGCATCAAATATGTCAAAAGCATGTAAAACTGTAAACGAAGCTATTGAAACTACCCTTAAAAGATCTGAAGAACAGGGTGAACCTTGTCATTGGGAACAAGTAGGTGATATGTATATCGTGTATAGAACACGTGATCGCAAAGTAATGAAATCACTTACATATTTTAGACCTGATCTAAAGCAATTCTTTACCGATGAAGAAATTAATAACAGTATTAAGTAAAGGTACATTACCTTTTATTATAGCAATCTCTGCCCTGTCAGTTAGTGCTTCAGCTGCTTTCTATTCGGTTAGTGGTTTAAGTAAATTATTTGCTGGAGCTACATTTGAGGTAATTATAATGGCTGGTTCACTTGAAGTAGCTAAATTAGTAACCGCTTCATTATTATACCAATATTGGGATACGATTAATAAAACTTTAAGAGCTTATTTATCAATAGCAACTATTATATTAGTATTAATTACCAGTATGGGTATTTATGGTTTTTTAAGTGCTGCTTATCAAGAGACATATCAAAAGTTATCTATTAATGAAAATAGAATTGAATTTTTAGATCAAAAAAGGGAATTTTATCAACAAGATGTAACCAGATATGATACTGAACTAGCAAGAATATCAGAAAATATTTCAACTCTTTCTAATGCTAAGGCAACAGGAATCCAAGTTAGGGATACTACATCAACTACTGGGTTTAGAAATACAATTTCAACAACTGAATTAAGATTAGCTCAAAATAGAATAGAAGTTGAAGAACAAAATAGGAATGGTGTTCAATCTAGAAGAGAAATAGCAGCTGATAGTTTACAAAAATACCAACTTGAAATTTTAAACTTAGAAAATAATACTGAAATAGCAGGTGAATTAGGTCCATTACAATATCTATCAGGTTTAACTGGTACTCCAATGGATAGAATTATTAACTGGTTATTATTAGTGATTATTTTTGTGTTTGACCCATTAGCTATATCTTTAGTAGTAGCCGCTAACTTTGCGTTTGCTAAAGCATTTCCACAACGAGAAAAAGAAATAGATGACTATGATGAAGATTGGGATATGGAAGAATCTTTTAATACTGAACTTATAGAAGATATTGAAGTTAATGAACCTGAAGAAATAATAGAAGAAAAAGTAGATGTAAGTAATTGGGATATAGAAGAGGCAGAAAAAAGAATGGATGTTATAGGTCAAAATGGTAATGAAGGATTACATTATGATGATACGGAAATAAAAGAATATATTGCAACTGCGGAAGATAAAATTATGGCTGCTACTAAATCTATTATGGAGAAACAAAAAGTAGAAGATAATAAATTAAAAGATAAATTAGATGCTGCTAATGAAGAAATCAATGAATTAGATAGATCTAATTTAAAAATGATTGATGCTATAAAACATATTAATGATTACTTAAAACATCATGCTCCTTATTATGATAATCAAGCTGTGAAATTAGATGAAATAAAACTTGGTTTCGCAGAAGAAGATGATTATATTGATGATAATAATGATGATGATATCAAAATATATTAAAAGTTATGATTAAATTTGAACAAAAACAAAATCTTAGTCAATATTATTATTTTAATGAACCTTTAGAGGATTATATTTTAAATCAAATTGATTTCACAGTTCAAAATTTAAAATATGAAACAGCTAAAATATTTAATGATGAATCTGAATTAACTTCAAATCCTACCTTTAAGAACCCAAGAGAAAGTAAAGTTAAATGGATTAAGGATAATATACCACAACATAATTATTTATTTGAATGTTTATCACATCGGATTAATATAGCTAATAATGAACTCTTTAATTTAGATATAATAGGAGCTAATGATGATATCCAATATACTGAATATAATGGTGAAGTAAAAGGTCATTACGATTGGCATTTAGATATATCTGGAGATAGTAATGTTCTTCGAAAACTCTCTATAGTAGTGCAACTTTCTTCTCCTGATGAATATGAAGGTGGTGATTTAGAAATTAATATAGGTTCTACACCTTTAAAAGTTAAAAAACAAAAAGGGCATATAGCAATTTTTCCATCTTTTTTATTACATAGAGTATCTCCTGTAACTAAAGGGTTAAGAAAATCTTTAGTATGGTGGGTTGGAGGTTCACAATTTAGATAATATATTAAAACAGGTTTTGTACAAAAAAATATACGAACAAGGTAGAGGAGAAAATAAACATTTAATACATCTTTGGACGGACGAGGGTTACGAAAAGATTGAATGGAATAATTATGCTTATAAAGAATGTTCCTCTAATGAAGCAGAATTTAAAGGCTTAAAAGGAGAACCACTTCGTAAAACACATAGTTGGGATAGGAAAACCCCTAAACTACACTTTAGTGACATCTCAGCTCACCAAAAATTCCTTATAGAAAAGTATGGTATTGATGATGAACCTTCTACTTCACATAAGGAGGTTTTCTTTGATATTGAGTGTGAGATGGGAGGAGCATTAACAGAAGAATATATTTCTAATGCCCCTAAACCAATTACTTCAATTGCTTGGTATGATAAACAAGCAGATTGGTGGTCAATCGTTATTTTAGATAAAAAAGGACAATTAAAACATACTAAAACTAAAAATAAAGAAATTATACCTCTAAAACATGAAGCTGATTTATTAGATACATTTTTAAATAAAATGGAAGAAATCCAACCAGATATATTAGTTGGATATAATAGTGATTATTTTGATATTCCTTATTTGTATTATAGAATGTGTAATGTATTAGGTGAAAATGATGCTAAAAGATTATCACCTATTGGAATAGTTAAATATAAAAAAAATAACCAATATTGGTATAAAAAAGACCAATTTGTAGATATAGCAGGTGTTGAATCTCTTGATTATATGAGATTACATAAAAAATATAGTTGGGAAGATGAACCAAGTTGGAAATTAGATTCTATTGGAGAAAAATATGCTGGTATAAATAAAATTGAATATGATGGTTCATTAGATAGATTATTTGAAGAGGACATACATAAATTTATTCAATATAATTTTGTTGATGTTGAAATATTAGTTGAATTAGATAAAAAATTACAATATATAGCTTTAACTAAAAACTTAGCCCATAAAGGTAAAGTAAAATATAGTGAAGTATATGCTTCATCTAAAATCCACGATGGTGCCATCTCAGCTTACCTATTATCTGAAGGAATAATTCCTCCAGGTCGTCCTAGAGGAGAAAGTAAATTAAATTACGCGGGTGGTTATTTATTCTGTCCTAAGGCGGGATTATACAAATATATGTTTGATGAAGATTTAACATCACTATACCCCTCTATTATAATGACTTTAAATATAGGTAGAGAAACTATTATAGGAAAAATTATTACAGATACATTACCTAAAAAATTAGAAGATTTTGGTCCTTATGGTGGTAAACCTGATCGAAATAATTATTTAGGTTTAGGTGATTTAAAAGAAATGGATCCAAATGATGAAATTAGAGTGGTAGATCCTAATGAAAATATTCAAAATACAACTGTAGGTAAAGTTATTGATGTTATAGAAAAAAATAATTTTACAATAGCAGCAAATGGAACATTTTTTAGAACAGATAAACAATCTGTATTATCTACTGTTTTAAATAAATGGTTTGATGAAAGAGTTATTTATAAAAACAGGATGAAAGAATGTTATAAAAATGATGATAGCGAGGGTGGTGCTAAAAACTATTTACTACAGTATACAATGAAAATCTTGCTAAATTCTTTATATGGTGCTACTGCTTTACCATCATTTAGATATGGATTACCAAAATCTATATTAAGTGAAGCAATTACATTATCAGGGTGGAGAATTATACAAGAATCAGCATTAGTTGCCAATACACAAATGAATAAAGTTTTAAGAAATGAAATAAAATTAGAGTTATGAAATACGAAGCAGAAAGTAGACCTTGGGGGATGTATGAAGTTTTATTAGATTCCGATGAATGTAAAGTAAAACGAATTACAGTTGCCCCAGGCCAAAAACTATCATATCAATATCATCATAAAAGACAAGAACAATGGACGGTAATTAAAGGTAATTTAACCATCATTTTAGATGATGAAAAAGTATTTAGGGCACCTGGAGAATCAATTAAAATCCCTTTAGGGGCTAGACATAGAGCTTGGAATGAAACTGATGAATTAGTACAATTTATAGAAGTTCAAACTGGAACTTATTTTGGTGAAGACGATATAGTAAGAATAGAAGACGATTATAATAGAAATTAAATATGGCATTAAAAAAACAATCAATAAGACAAGGTGTTCACGTTCTAATCGATGGAGTTAAGGCTTCTAAAGAAGAGCTTATTACATTGAGTGAAACATGGACTGAAAAAAAAGAAGTATTTTTTAGAAAAATGCTTCAACAAGGAGGTAATTTTAAAATGGACGGTAAAGAATTTGTAGTTAAAATCAGAGAAAATCTACAACTTAGATCAGATGGAACTAAAGATGGAGGAGTAGTTACAATCCCCGGAGGAAGAAGTTTTTAATGAAACATTTAGAGAACACACCTTGGTATATTTGTAATGAAAATGATGAGAATCTATGTGCTTATGTAGATACAGATTCAAATTATTTTAATGCCGAGCCTCTACTTAAACATTTATATCCTAATTTTGAAGAATTAACTGATGAAGATAAAGACTTAAAATTAGAACAAGTTGCTTTAAAATATCAAGATATTATTACTGATCATTACAATCTATTAGCTAAAGAATGTTTTAACGTTAGTGAACATAGATTAGAAATGAAAACCGAGTGTGTTATCCGTTCAGCCTACTTTAGAGCCAATAGACGTTATGCCCAATGGATTACAAAACAAGAAGGTATAACTAAAGAAACACTAGATGTTAAAGGTTTAGAATATAAAAAATCAAATTTTCCAAAACTATTTGGTACATTTTTTAAAAATATATTAGAAGATGTATTAAAAGGTACTAAACAAGATGAAATTGATACTCGTATTTTAAATTTTAAAAAAAGAATATTAACTGAAATTCCAATAGAACAATTAGGTAACCCAACAGGTGTTAAAACATTAAACAAATACACTGAACGTAAACCAGTTGGAGGTGAGGCATTTACCGTTATAAAAAAAGGAGCACCTGCTGCTGTAAGGGCAACAATTAAATATAATGATCTACTTAGATATTGGAAATTAGATAATAAACATTCACCAATCGTTCAAGGTGATAAAGTTAAATGGATTTATTTAAAGAAAAATCCATACAATATTGAAGCATTAGCATATCTTGATTTTGATATGCCTGATAAAATTAGAGATTTTTTAGATAAATTCTCAGATAAAGAGAAAGTTTTTGATACTATATTATTAAATAAATTAGAAGGATTTTATGATGATTTAGGTTGGAGCTTAAATACTAACCCTTATGTAAACCAATTTTTTATATGATTTATATTTTTGATGTAGATGGGACACTAACCCCCAGTAGAAACAAAATGGATGAAAACTTCCAAAGTTTTTTTAAAACATTTTGTAAACATAATAGAGTATGGTTAATCTCAGGTAGTGATCATACTAAAACAATAGAGCAAATAGGTGTTGATCTATGGACAAGTGTAGAGAAAGCCTATCAATGTTCTGGTAATCAACTTTTTCAAAATGGTTCTTTAATTAGAACTACTGATTGGGAACTACCTATAGCAACTAGAGAATGTTTAGAGAAATTTTTAGAACAATCTAAATACCCACATAGATACGGGAATCATATAGAAGAAAGACCAGGTATGGTTAATTTCTCTATTGTAGGAAGAAATTGCACTCAAGAACAAAGAGAAGAATACTTTAAATGGGATAATGAGCATAAAGAAAGAATAGAATTTTCTAAAGAGTTAAAAGAAAGGTATCTTGGTTTAGATGCTGTAGTAGGTGGTGAAATTAGTATTGACATTTACCCAACAGGTAAAGATAAAGGACAAATTGTAGATGAATTAATAGATGATAAATTTACATTTTTTGGAGATAGGTTACAACCAGGGGGAAATGATTATTCTATGAAATTAGCTACGATTCATAAAAGATTAAAAGGAAATGAATTTTTCCACGTTAAAAGTTGGAAAGACACAAGAAATTTATTATCTTCCATCGCACAAACAAACGCAGGCGTAGTATGAAAAAAAGTCATATAGTAAGTAATATACAAAAATATTTTTTAGGTGGTTTATCTAAAGGTGTTATTTGGAACATACAAAATAACCAAGCAGTTATTGAATTTACTACAGAAACAAAAGATACTGTAGGTAAATTATTTTTTAATGTAGATTTAGATGAATGTGAAATTGGTATTAATAATACTGATGCTTTATTGCGTTTATTAAGTATAACAGATGAAGAATTACAATTAGAATTAGATACTAAAGAAACAGGTTTACCAACTAAATTAAGAATTCAAGATAAAAAATATGATTTAGATTATAATTTAAGTGACCCTAAAATAATTGAAAAAGTACCTAATGTTCAAGAAATAGATTTTGATTTTAATTTTAAATTAAATGATGAATTTATTAATAGTTTTTTAAAAGCACATAACGCATTAGAAAAAACAAATGAATTTACTTTAAATACCTCTATTACTCCCCAAAATGAAAATGTTGTTGAAATAGTAATAGGAGAAAGAGTAAGACATGCTAATAAAATTAAATTTACTGAACCTGCTGAATTTGAAACACCAAGTGATTTATTACCATTTTCAGCAGTTGTAATTAGAGAAATACTATCAGCTAATAAAGGTAGTGAAGGTACAGCATCTGTAAGTAATAAAGGATTATTAAAAATATCATTTAACACAGATGAAAGTTTAGTAGAATACTTTGTTGTAAGACAGCAGTAGTATATATTTATAATAAATGACTGAGACTCTAGGGCGAGCAGTTATAGTTTTATGTTTAACCGGTGAGCTAAAGCCACCATAAATTTTAATGATATGAGTACATTATTTTACGAACGTCATCCGTTCGACATTTTAGTTAGAAATTTTTTTCAAGACGCAAGCACATATTCTCCGCTTGCAGAAACCAAAGTTCCACATCCAGTAGATATTTACACTTCAGATAAGGGGTTATCTTTTGATATCGCTTGTACGGGAATTAGTAAAGATGAAATTGAATTATTAATTCAAGATAACATCTTAAAGGTTAATTACAATAAACCAAAAGAAGAATTAGAAGAAAGAGACTTTATCCATAGGGGTATTGCTAAAAGATCTTTTAATTTAGGATGGAAAATTGATAGTAAATTCAATTTATCCAAGGCATCTGCCAATTTTAACGATGGGTTGTTATCAATCCAAATTCCATTCTCAAAGGGAGCAGAATTAAAAACTCTGAAAATTAATTAAATAAGTTCGCCCTAGAGCTTGGCTTTTAGTTAAATTTTTCGTATATTTACGGTAATAATCAGTTATAAAACTTACATATGGCAAATCCAAATTTTAAAGGTAGACCTGTTGGATCAGGTAAAAATACATTCATAGAAGACCCATTATTAGGGGATTTTAAAATAGTAGTTGATGAATACAGTTACAATGTATTTGATATTATTAAAAATAAAACTATAGGTTTTTATTCAACATTACAACAGGCAATTCTAGCAATAGCTAGTAAGCAAATGTTAGAAGATAGAACTTACAGTTTAACTGAATTCGCTAAAGAATTTCAAGAAACACATTTAAAACTTAAAGAAGCAATTTTAAAATAATGAGCAAATTAAAACCAGTTAATGGAAATGTTATCCTTCGACCTATAGAGGAGGAGGAACAAATGGCAGGAAATATTATTATTCCTGATATGGGACAAGAGCGCCCAGATATTGGAGAAATAATCTCTCTCTCAGAAATTTATAATTTTAATAAAGGTGAATATGTACCCAATACTTTAAAAGTAGGTATGAAAGTTTTAATCCCTAAAATGGGAGCACAATCTATAACTATTGATGGAGAAGATTATTGGATTACAGCAATTACAAGTATAATATCAATTTTAGAAAATTAATTATGGAAAAAACACTTACATCATTTAAAACTGATTTAAAAGACAGACTTTTAGACGGTATTAAACAATTAAATAATAGTGTATCTTCTACACTAGGGCCTGCTGGTAGAACAGTTTTAATTAAAAGATTAGGTCAAAAAACAAAAGTAACTAAAGATGGTGTTACTGTAGCTAAAAATTTCCAAGAATTAGATGATCAAGTATCTTCTGTAGGAGTTGAATTAGTTAGAAATGTATCAATAAAATCTGGTAATGAGGTAGGGGATGGTACTACAACTTCAACTGTACTAGCAACTGCTATCTTGGAAGAAGGTATTAAACAAATTAAAGATGGTTCTAATCCTGTTGAAATTAAAAAAGGAATAGATGAAGCAGTAAATACAGTGGTAACAAATTTAAAAGAAATGACTGTAGAGATTACTGATGATTCCCAAATTAAAGAAGTAGCAACCATTTCAGCAAATAATGATGAAGAATGTGGTAATTTAATTTTACAAGCTTTAGATAAAGTAGGTAGAGAAGGAATTACTACTATTGAAGAATCTAAAACAGGAGAAACTTATTTAGAAGTAGTAGAAGGAATGGAATTTACTAGAGGTTATAAATCTCCATATTTTGTTACTGATAATAATACTATGTCAGCTAATTTAACTGATCCTTATATATTCATTTATAATGGAGTAATTAATAGATCTCAAGAAATAGTAAATGTTTTACAAGTAGCAAATACTGAAAATAAACCTTTATTAATTGTAGCTGATGAAGTGGGTGGTGAAGCACTCGCTACTCTTATTGTAAATAAAATGAGAGGCATTGTAAATGTATGTGCTGTAAAAGCTCCCGATTTTGGAGAAAGAAGAACTTTAGCACTTGAAGATTTAGCCCTTATTACTGGAGGTAAAGTTTTATCTAGAGATAAAGGGCATAAACTTGAAAAAGTTAATCCTATTCAAATAAAAGAATCTTTAGGTGAAGCTAGGAGTGTTAATGTTTTAAAAGAAAAAACTACTATTATTGATGGTAAAGGGGAAGAAGATTTAATTGAAAAAAGAGCTGAAGAAATTAAAATTCAAATTGATAATTCTTCTTCTGCGTTTGAAAAAGAAAAACACCAAGAACGTTTAGGTAAATTAGTAGGAGGTGTCTCTATTATTAATGTAGGGGGAAATTCTGAACTTGAAATGAAAGAAAAAAAAGATAGATTATTAGATGCTCTGTACGCATCATTAGCTGCTATTGATGAGGGAATTGTAATAGGTGGAGGAACTGCTTTACTATATGCCTCAGGTGAGATTGATATTCAAGGTAATGATGATATTACTATTGGTCGTAGAATTGTAAAGCAGGCAATTCAAGAACCTTTTGTAAAAATACTAACAAATGCTGGTCATAATGAAACAGATATAAGATATGCTGCTTTTAAATTAATAGATTCAGGTAATGATTTATGGGCGGGTTTAAATTATAAAGATTTATCTGTAATTAATTTTAAAGAAGCAGGTATTATTGATCCTTTAAAAGTTGTAAGAACAGCTATTGAAAATGCTGCTTCAGTTGCTGGTACTATTTTAACTACAGATGCTGCTGTAATTGAAGATAGAAAAAAAGGACAAAAATTCGAACCTCAACCAGAACAACAATGGGATCCTAATGGATACATGTAAAAATAATTGGCCCCCTAGGGGGCTTTTTGTATATTAGTTATATGCTTAAAGAACATACTTTACTTACAGAACGTTTTAGACCAACTGATCCTAAGGATTATATTGGAAACGAAGTATTTAAATCAAGTTTAAACCAATGGATTAAACAACAGGATATTCCACATATCTTGTTGTATGGTCCTGCGGGTACAGGTAAAACTACTGCTGCTAAATTAATTGTAGCTAATCTAGATTGTGATTCAATTTATATTAATTGTTCAGATGAAAATGGTATAGATACAATTAGAGAAAAAGTTAAATCATTTGCTTCTGCCGCTACATTCCGCGAATTAAAAGTGGTTATAAA
>Ga0206124_10003981_pt1 | contig 10160 bp, 8 predicted proteins | sample Helgoland_Spring_3_FD_148671 | JGI IMG/M metagenome (GOLD analysis project Ga0206124, IMG submission 148671) | Pelagic subsurface seawater microbial communities from Kabeltonne, Helgoland, North Sea - Helgoland_Spring_Bloom_20160321_2 | ecosystem: Environmental > Aquatic > Marine > Epipelagic ... | reverse complement strand
GTAGAAAAGGGAAGAAAGAAGAATCCAGATAGCACATCACCGCCATGTCGGCCCAGGTGACCTCAGGTCACCTAGCCTATGACCAGAGGTCATAGGGATGACTGTTTCAGTCATCCAATCTGCCCCTTGCTGGGGCGCTCTCACCTCCATGGCAGTGGGTGACTACGTCACCCAGCCTATGACCAGGCGCACCGTATCACCATAGGTGAGAAGGTGGAGGGTCATAGGTACGGTGAGAAGCATTCCATGCATGCCCCTCTGCCTGCGCACGGCCAAGGTGACCGTGGGCCCAGGTGACCTGTGGTCACCTAGCCTATCACCGGGCGCACCGTATCACCATAGGTGAGAAGGTGGAGGGTGATAGGTCACCTAGCCTTTCACCGTCCTGCAGCTATGCTGCTGGGCTCTGGTGAAAGGTACTATAAAAGAAGTTCTGGTTTCCACTCAGGTGCAGAGGTGACCTAAGGCAGTGGGTGACTACGTCACCTAGCCTGAAAAAGATTGAAATTTTCCTGAGCGACTCACCGGGCGCACCGCATGTCGGCCCAGGTGACCCGGGGTCACCTAGTCGGGATGACTGTTTCAGTCATCCAATCTGCCCCTTGCTGGGGCGCTCTCACCTCCATGGCAGTGGGTGACTACGTCACCCAGCCTATGACCAGGCGCACCGTATCACCATAGGTGAGAAGGTGGAGGGTCATAGGTACGGTGAGAAGGCCGTAGCTGAGGTGACCTCAGGTCACCTAGCCTATCACCGTCCTGCAGCTATGCTGCTGGGCCATGGTGATGCAGTGATAAGCCTCACAAAGAATTGGAGATGAACAGAGAAGAATCATGTATCTAGTCCCAGCACCAGCGGTAAAACTTGTAAAGTCGAGTTATATCCAGACCAGGCGTAAATAGTCTACGTTCCACTGCCTACCAGTCAGGATGCCTTTCACCTCTGGTGAAAGGTGCGCATGGTGAGAAGGCCTGGAGGTGGAGGGTGAGAAGTGAAAGAAAGCGTCTGTGAGGTTAGGACACAAGATCCAGAGAACTTTGATGAAGAGGTCTTGGCTTTGGTATCTGCCTGGTGCAATGCACTTCACCTGGTGAAAGGTGAGAAGCCCTATCACAGGTACATGCACTTGCATGTACCCAGCAACAAGACTCAAGGAGTTAATCTGTTGAGTCGCAACGGTAACAGCCAGACAGGAGAAAGGATGACCCAAAAGAGACCAAGAGACGGATGGATTCTTGCACACAGCATGCATGCGTAGGGATGACTGTTTCAGTCATCCAATCTGCCCCTTGCTGGGGCGCTCTCACCTCCATGGCAGTGGGTGACTACGTCACCCAGCCTATGACCAGGCGCACCGTATCACCATAGGTGAGAAGGTGGAGGGTCATAGGTACGGTGAGAAGCGCCAAGGCGATGTATCACTATAAAGAAATATCACCATTCAGTAGTCGGCCCAGGTGACCTGTGGCAGTGGGTGACGTAGTCACCTAGCCTATCACCTAGCCTATCACCGTTGCCCAGCAGCATAGCTGCAGGACGGTGATAGGTCACCTAGCCTTTCACCAGGCGCACCGTATCACCGTGCGCCCCGGATGACCGCAGGTCAGTAGGAGCAGGGTGAGGAGGTGGAGGGTGAAAGGTGAGAAGCAGTGCGTCCCGACAGGGGCAGAGTGATAAGCAAAGCTACTATACCCTGCTGCATGTAATGCATGCGTCAAGGCTACTTCACACGGCGGTTGTTTGAAACAGTCCTAAGGTAGCAAAATTCATTGACAGGTAAATTCCGTCCAGCATGAGCGAGGAAACGACTTTCTCTCTGTCACTAGCATTGTTTCTTAGAAATTGAGTTATTCTTGATTACGAGAAAAGTAACGGCCAGACGAAAAGACCCTGAGCACCTTTCCTTCTCTCACATAGTCGGCCCAGGTGACCTGTGGCCGAGGTGACCGTGGGCCCAGGTGACCTGTGGTCACCTAGCCTATCACCGGGCGCACCGTATCACCATGCGCACCGTATGGCCGTAGGCCTGGAGGTGCAGAGTGAGAAGGTGGAGGGTGATAGGTCACCTAGCCTTTCACCTCTGCTCAGCAGCGTAGCTGCAGGATGGTGAAAGGTCACCTAGCCTATGACCAGGCGCACCGTATCACCATAGGTGAGAAGGTGGAGGGTCATAGGTACGGTGAGAAGCGCCAAGGCGGTAAATCAATTGAAGGTGTTACACGGTTATTGCTGGAGAACCTGCTGTTGATAATATTGAGAAGCCCAGGTGACCCCAGGTCACCTAGCCTATCACCGCAGAGTCAGAAGTCCTAGTAGTCATTGGTCAACTTTTGATTTGTGGTTCGCGAGGGATAACAGGTCCTAGAATTTTTAGAGCTCAAATCGAAGAATTCACGCGGCACCTCCATGTCGGCTCATCTTCTTGGAATTGCTAACAGCATGTCGGCCCAGGTGACCCGCGGGCAAGGTGAACTGTGTTCACCAGCCCTATCACCGCAGGTGATAGGCAGTGGGTGACGTAGTCACCTAGCCTATCACCGAGGCCCAGCAGCATAGCTGCAGGACGGTGATAGGTCACCTAGCCTATCACCAGACCTATGACCCTCCACCTTCTCACCTATGGTGATACGGTGCGCCTGGTGATACGGTGCGCTTGGTGATAGGTCATAGGTGAGAAGCCACCTTGTGTCAAGAGTCTGTGGAAGAAGAAAGGAAGAGATGTAAGTTATGACTCTCGCCGCATGCATCGGTCAAGGTGACCTATCACCGTCCTGCAGCTATGTCGGCCCAGGTGACCTCAGGTCACCTAGCCTATGACCAGAGGTCATAGGGATGACTGTTTCAGTCATCCAATCTGCCCCTACTCACCCGATGACCGTAGGTCATAGGGTGCTGGGGCGCTCTCACCTACATGGCAGTGGGTGACTACGTCACCCAGCCTATGACCAGGCGCACCGTATCACCATAGGTGAGAAGGTGGAGGGTCATAGGTACGGTGAGAAGCTGCTGGGCAAGGGTGATAGCATGCATGGCGTAAAATGATCACTATAAACGATTCTTGGAATTGCATGCCTGTCTATTCTTTGAACTGTCGGTTAAAGCCCTTTCCGCTCCTCCTGACCTCCGGCCCAGGTGACCTGTGGTCACCTAGCCTATCACCGAAGGTGATAGGTCATACGGGGCTCACTATTCATCCAATCTGCAGCTATGCTGCTGGGCACCGGTGATAGGTCAGAAGCATCGCATGCGGAAGCACACAGGCATGCGACACAGCTGCATGCATTGCATGCATGCTTACAGTCTGCGTAAGGATGACTGTTTCAGCCCGCGCACCATATGACCGTCCTGCAGCTATGCTGCTGAGCGGAGCCGAGGAGGTGGAGGGTCATAAGCCCCAGAAGGCGATAAAAAGGTTTATGAAAGGAAATAGCTGTTGACAGAAAGTTGTCTCGAAGATATGACAAACAACGTCCATGCATACAATGCATGGGGTAGCTGCCAAGGTGACCTAGCCTTTCACCTCTGGTGAAAGTGCTACTAGACGAGTCGGCACCTAGCCTTTCACCTCTGCTCAGCAGCATAGCTGCAGGATGGTGAAAGGTCAAGGTGACCTATGACTCTCCACCTACGGTGCGCCCGGCAGGGTGAACTTTGCCGAGGTGACCTCAGGCAGTGGGTGACGTAGTCACCTAGCCTATCACCGTTGCCCAGCAGCATAGCTGCAGGACGGTGATAGGTCACCTAGCTTCTCACCTACGGTCCGGGTGACCTATGGGCAAGGTGAACTGTGTTCACCAGCCCTATCACCTCTGGTGATAGGCAGTGGGTGACGTAGTCACCTAGCCTATGACCAGAGGTCATAGGTCACCAGACCTATCACCAAGCGCACCGTATCACCATAGGTGAGAAGGTGGAGGGTGATAGGTGAGAAGTTCACCAGCCTTATGCGGACGTGTTGACCGTTCCATTATGAGTGTTTCAATGTTACAGGAACTTGTTTTCCCATGATACCAACCTGCGTGCTTACGGTGACCCCAGGCAAAAGGTGACGTAGTCACCTAGCCTATCACCGTCCTGCAGCTATGTCGGCCCAGGTGACCTCAGGTCACCTAGCCTATGACCAGAGGTCATAGGGATGACTGTTTCAGTCATCCAATCTGCCCCTACTCACCCGATGACCGTAGGTCATAGGGTGCTGGGGCGCTCTCACCTACATGGCAGTGGGTGACTACGTCACCCAGCCTATGACCAGGCGCACCGTATCACCATAGGTGAGAAGGTGGAGGGTCATAGGTACGGTGAGAAGCTGCTGGGCTCTGGTGAAAGTGATAGCCTGTAAGCGCTAAGGCGAGAAGTATGAGAGTTTTTGTTTCCTCGGTTTTTAGAAGTATTCTATCACATCAAATTGATGGTGTACGAAAGGAAAAGGAAAGGTTAATCGCTGCACAACATATACCACTGCCTGCGCACCGTATGGCCGTAGGCCAGGAGGTGGAGAGTGACCTCAGGCAAAAGGTGACGTAGTCACCTAGTCGGGATGACTGTTTCAGTCATCCAATCTGCCCCTACTCACCCGATGACCGTAGGTCATAGGGTGCTGGGGCGCTCTCACCTCCATGGTACGGTGAGAAGCCTATCACCTAGCTTCTGACCTCACGCATGTCGGCCCAGGTGACCCGGGGTCACCTAGCCTATGACCAGGCGGTCATAGGGATGACTGTTTCAGTCATCCAATCTGCCCCTACTCACCTAGCTTCTCACCTACGGTCCGGGTGACCCGCGGTCACCAGACCTATCACCAAGGGTGATAGGTGAGAAGGTCACCAGACCTATCACCAAGGGTGATAGGTGGAGCCCCGTATGACCGGAGCCGAGGTGACTGTAGTCACCTAGCTTCTCACCGTGGCCCAGCAGCATAGCTGCAGGACGGTGAGAAGGTCAGAAGGAGCGGCAAGGTCAGTAGGAGCAGGGTGATAAACCACATTCATAATAGACTAGTCACATCTTTGGACTCACCGCTCATCACCTTGGCTAGTAGTCGGTCAGGGTGACCCGTGGGCAAGGTGAACTGTGTTCACCAGCCCTATCACCGTCCTGCAGCTATGTCGGCCCAGGTGACCTCAGGTCACCTAGCCTATGACCAGAGGTCATAGGGATGACTGTTTCAGTCATCCAATCTGCCCCTACTCACCCGATGACCGTAGGTCATAGGGTGCTGGGGCGCTCTCACCTACATGGCAGTGGGTGACTACGTCACCCAGCCTATGACCAGGCGCACCGTATCACCATAGGTGAGAAGGTGGAGGGTCATAGGTACGGTGAGAAGCTGCTGGGCGCTGGTGATAGGCGAGCCCCGTATGACCGTAGGCCCAGGTGACCTGTGGCAGTGGGTGACGTAGTCACCTAGCCTATCACCGTTGCCCAGCAGCATAGCTGCAGGACGGTGATAGGTCACCTAGCCTTTCACCGCCTGGTGAAAGGTGCGCAGACAGTCGGCCCAGGTGACCCGGGGTCACCTAGCATATGACCAGAGGTCATAGGAAATGATAGCGTTCTTGCTCAATTGATCCGATGGTTTGGACGTAAAAAGAATGTTGAGAAGGTTGGACAGGCGGTTAGTCTCAAAATAGATGACAGAAAATTCCAAGAGTGAAAAGAATCTGGTACTACGGTATTCTACTCACGCGTCACAGGCGTATGCCTGCATGCGCCAAGGCGATGACCAGGCCAAGGTGACCGTGGGCCCAGGTGACCTGTGGTCACCTAGCCTATCACCGGGCGCACCGTATCACCATAGGTGAGAAGGTGGAGGGTGATAGGTCACCTAGCCTTTCACCGTCCTGCAGCTATGCTGCTGGGCTCTGGTGAAAGGTCACTCTCCACTCTGCGTGGAGGGTGGAGGGTCATAGCCGAGGTGACCTCAGGTCACCTAGCTTCTCACCTACGGTCCGGGTGACCCGCGGTCACCAGACCTATCACCAAGGGTGATAGGTGAGAAGGTCATAAGCCATGACGATAAGAGAAACCGTGCGGAACGAAAGAAACATATATGCATGTCGGCCCAGGTGCAGAGGTGACCTCAGGCAGTGGGTGACGTAGTCACCTAGCCTATCACACGCATGCAATGCATGCTGCGGGTACGGCCCAGGTGACCACAGGCAGAAGGTGACGTAGTCACCTAGCCTATCACCTAGCCTTTCACCAGGCGCACCATATGGCCGTAGGCCAGGAGGTGGAGGGTGAAAGGTGAGAAGCATCGCACGCACCAGGGCGCTAACGCAAAGAATTTTTTTCATCTGTTGAGATTAGTTGTTATCAATATTCTTGGAGTTGGAACATTTGTACATATTCTCGTAACAGCACTTACATTCACCACGCAGTAGTCGGCCCAGGTGACCTGTGGCAGTGGGTGACGTAGTCACCTAGTCGGGATGACTGTTTCAGTCATCCAATCTGCCCCTACTCACCCGATGACCGTAGGTCATAGGGTGCTGGGGCGCTCTCACCTCCATGGTACGGTGAGAAGCCTGCATGCGCCAAGGCGAGGAAAACAAATATGAAATATCTATGAAAGTTTGAATCCTTTTTGGAAGATTTATTTCTTAGCGGTTATCGGTCAATCATTCTTGGTTATAGACGGTTATCTCTTAAATCCAGGCATGCGCAGAGGTGACTTACGTCACCTAGTCTGCCCCTACTCACCCCATGACCGCCTGCCGAGGTGACCTCAGGCAGTGGGTGACGTAGTCACCTAGCCTATCACCGTTGCCCAGCAGCATAGCTGCAGGACGGTGATAGGTCACCTAGCTTCTCACCGTGGCCCAGCAGCATAGCTGCAGGACGGTGAGAAGGTCATAGGGTGCTGGGGCGCTCTCACCTCACGCATGCAATGCATGCTGCGGTACGGCCAAGGTGACCGTGGGTCACCTAGCCTTTCACCGTCCTGCAGCTATGTCGGCCCAGGTGACCTCAGGTCACCTAGCCTATGACCAGAGGTCATAGGGATGACTGTTTCAGTCATCCAATCTGCCCCTACTCACCCGATGACCGTAGGTCATAGGGTGCTGGGGCGCTCTCACCTACATGGCAGTGGGTGACTACGTCACCCAGCCTATGACCAGGCGCACCGTATCACCATAGGTGAGAAGGTGGAGGGTCATAGGTACGGTGAGAAGCTGCTGGGCTCTGGTGAAAGGTGCGCACGGTCATAGCCGAGGTGACCTCAGGTCACCTAGCTTCTCACCTATCACCCTTGGTGATAGGTGAGAAGGTCATAAACCAAGGTGAAAGAAGCACTAGAAAGACCAGGTGACCGTGGGTCACCTAGCCTGATTAGTATCATCACGTGCAACCTGCTACGTAGTAGCAGGCAAGTATATAAGAGATTTTTATTGGATTAATCCTCAATCATAAGCTGTTATAAAGGCAAGAAAACAACTAGATGCTAAGCACCTCAGGTGCGCACGGTCCGGGTGACCTATGGGCAAGGTGAACTGTGTTCACCAGCCCTATCACCTCTGGTGATAGGCAGTGGGTGACGTAGTCACCTAGCCTATCACCTATCACACGCATGCGATGCATGCTGCGGCCCAGCAGCATAGCTGCAGGACGGTGATAGGCAAGGAGCGGATGCGCACCGGATGACCGTAGCCGTAGCGCTAAGCAGCTAGGTGCATTATACAACGATTTCTTCTTCTATCTACCCCTCGCTGTGCCCAGGTGACCCCGTCCCAGCCCTTGTAAGATCCCATGCGCCCGGTTTCCCAGGAAATGCCCGCAGAAGCGTCGGACAAATAGACCCAAGATTTAAATTGGACACAGGCGTATGCGCCTGCATGCGCCAAGGCGATGTAAGCTGTTCAGGTTCAAAGCCACCAAGTTGGGATAAAATAGAAGAAACTACTGCTGTAATGCACGTCATGGTTGTGATGCTTAGCATCGTATCGCGTAATCCTAGAGGGAAAGAGAAATAATTAGATGCGGTCCGGGTGACCCGCGGTCACCAGACCTATCACCATGCGCACCATATCACCGTGCGCCCCGGATGACCGCAGGTCAGTAGGAGCAGGGTGATACTGCATGCGCCAAGGCGATTTATGGGCCGAGGTGACCGTGGGTCACCTAGCCTTTCACCAGAGGTGAAAGGTGTTAGTAAAATGCAATGTAGTAGTAGATAATAGTAAACTGTAAGAACACGAGCTGTGGAAATATAAATTGGAGTTGGAGCCTGAGCACCAATGTAGAAGAAGACTAGAGTAATAAGGAATAGGAAGTTTAGAGATAGAGAAGCAATTGGAGTAGACATAGAAGTTAGAGTTGTAACGTTACGGGACTCTGTAAGTAGGAATAGGAAAGTAATAGAAGTAACTAGACCAAGGAATCCTGTATTTTTATTTGGGATACATTTTAGGATAGAGTACTGGACAAGGAAATACCACTCTGGGACAATATGAGCAGGAGTAACTAGTGGATTTGCAGGGACAGAATTATCTGGATGAGATAGAGATAGTAGACCGTAGTGGCACTGAATGAAATAGAAACCTAGAAGAATGAATAGAGAGAAACAATCTTTAAGAATTAGATAAGGGAAGAAAGGAATCTTGTTGTTTGTAGAAATACGTAGAGGATTAGAAGAAGAATGGAAATGTAGATAGAAAATATGTAGACAAACTAGAGCCATTAGAACAAAAGGTAGGATGAAATGGAAGATAAAGAAACGTTTAATAGTTGGGTTAGAAACAGTGAAACCACCTAGACACCATTCAATAACGTTAGGGAATGGAGATAGTAGATTAGTAATGACAGTAGCACCCCAGAAAGACATCTGACCATATGGTAGAGTATAACCTAGGAAAGCAATAGCCATAAGTAGTAGGAAAATAACTAGACCTGTAGAGAAAGTATTAGGATTATAAAGATAAGATTGATAGAATAGAGAACGAGAAATATGAATATAAATACAGAAGAAGACGATAGAAGCACCGTTAGAATGGAAATAACGAAGAATGTTACCGTTATAAACTTCATAATAAAGATATAGGACGGACTGGAAAGCTAGAGAAGTATCAGAATTATAATGAATAGTAAGCATGATACCAGTAACGATCTGGATAATCATAGTCATACCTAGTAGGAAACCGAAATTGTAGAAAGTATTGATTTGTAGAGGGCAAGGATAAGATTGTAGATGGGATTTAACTAACATAACATAATTAACTCTTAATAGATTCATAAACATATTAAACATTCTTTTGTATTAATCTGTTTTATCTATAGAATTATGTTATTTCTCTGTGCTTAAAGCCTAGGCGCATGCGGCGAGCCCCGTATGACCGGGCGCACCGTATGGCCGTAGGTCGAGCCCCGTATCACCGCACGGTCCGGGTGACCCACGGTCACCAGACCTATCACCAAGGGTGATAGGTGAGAAGGAGCGGCGAGGTGGAGAGTCAGTAGGAGCTATAAAGTGCTTAAGATTGTTTTGCGCACCGCATGGCCGTAGGCCAGGAGGTGGAGATTATGGTTTAAAGTGTCTCAGATGTAATTTATAAGATATGTAGGAAGTGATTTATTATTTTATAGTGTGCTTAACACAGGCGTATGCCTGCATGCGCCAAGGCGAGAAGTTATATATAAATTATCAATCCATGTACCATAAGTAAATTCCTAATTAAATATCATAGTTTTCCCATAAGTTATCTATAAATGTATTATCTGATCTTATGTGTATTAATGCTATGTATTTTATTAGTGGATGTATAATGTTACTGTTAATACATGTCTAATGATAAGTTATAGGTGTAAGATGAAAAAGATGAACGAGCCCCGAAGGAGCGGCATGATATTCTAGTGTATGTTATGACTCTCCACCTTCTCACCCTGCTCCTACTGACCTGCGGTCATCCGGGGCGCACGGTGATACGGTGCGCATGCTATTTGATATCTTTCCTACCATGTTTCCTAATTCCAATATACACAGGCGTATGCCTGCATGCGCCAAGGCGACGTAATTCAGGGCGATGCACGTAGCATCGTCCTGCAGCTATGTCGAGGTGACTTACGTCACCTAACTTCTCACCTCCATGGCAGTGGGTGACTACGTCACCCAGCCTATGACCAGGCGCACCGTATCACCATAGGTGAGAAGGTGGAGGGTCAT
>Ga0206124_10003969_pt1 | contig 10177 bp, 9 predicted proteins | sample Helgoland_Spring_3_FD_148671 | JGI IMG/M metagenome (GOLD analysis project Ga0206124, IMG submission 148671) | Pelagic subsurface seawater microbial communities from Kabeltonne, Helgoland, North Sea - Helgoland_Spring_Bloom_20160321_2 | ecosystem: Environmental > Aquatic > Marine > Epipelagic ... | reverse complement strand
CCCTTTAAGTTTTTCGTTTTTACAGAGTAATTCCAATCCGGCAATCAATGAATCTAGCCAGATTTGGTCATTACTGTAGTCATAGTGTAGAGTTTGAAGAGCAACCTGCTTGAGTTTTAATTTACCACCTTCTGAAGAAAACACACTCGCGGACACATGAGAAATACCGCAATTTATAATTACTTCTCTCTTCTCGCTCATAAAAAGAAATGGCAGGAAATAAAATTAATATCCCGATCCCTTAATTCTCTTCACCGGTCCCACTCCTTCCAAGTAATTAGAACTGACAATGTGTGCGGGTAATAAAATTCCTTCATTTTTAGACGCATTTGATTGGGCCTGTTGTTTAAACTTTTGAAGTATTGTTTCCTCCCTGTATTTATCAAAAGAAATGGAGTCCGAAATTTCTAGTGGTATTCCATCGTATATTATTTCTACCACATACCCGACTGCATTAATATAGGTTGATAAAAAGCCATCCCTTTCGGCAATCGCGGCAGGAAATAAAAAGTGGGCATATTTTGTATTTCTATCAAATTTAACAGTCATATATTCCACTTCCGCACTGTAGTATTGATAAAATTCTATATCGGGCAATTTCAGGGTGCGCAGATTTTTCTTTTGATATTCATTAAGGAAACATAACGAAAGTCGAACTTTTATGTTATTGATAAAATCAATATTGATTAGGTCCTCCTTGCTCGACGGTTTTCTAGATTTAAATTTTTCCAGCAATGGATGGGTAACAAATACAAAGGGAACGGAGGCTTTGACCCACTGATCTGATTCTTTCGTAATGGTTATCTTCCCTCCCAGTTTAACAAATTGATCCGGATTTGCCTTCAAGTTTCCAATAAAAAGTACGGATACAAGAAAAAATAATGGAGTGGGTAAGAATTTCATGGGACTGAGCTTTTGTGGTTTTGTATTATGGTAGATTGCCATCTTTCCAAATCTTGTGTACATATAACAAGCATAAACTAATGGAATTTAAGATATCTTGCTTACTTTTTATTCGCAATCACGCAGAAAAAATTCTTTTACTCAAGAGGAAAAAATCTCCGAACCAAGGTTTGTGGAGTCCTCCTGGGGGAAAATTGAATATGAACATAGGTGAATCTCCTTACGAGTGTGCAGTTCGGGAGGCAAAAGAAGAAACTGGTATGACCCTGAATAATGACGATTTATCTCTCTTTGGCTATGTGTCCGAAAAGGGATACGAAAATTCGTGCCATTGGTTAATGTTTCTATTCGAATGTAAAAAGACTATTGTAAACCTTCCCCAAGAATTTGAGGAAGGATATTTTGATTTTTTTACTAGAGATGAAATTAATCATTTAGGAATTCCAGCATCTGATCATGAACTTGTCTGGCCTTTCTACGATAAACAAAAATCTGGTTTTTGGGGAGTATCTGCTGACTGCTCTAATCCCCTTTTACCTAAGATTAAGATTGAAGCGAGTCCCGAATAAATAGATAATTTCGAATTCTATTAACTTTTACCCGATTTTTTAAATTTATGGAAGGCTTACACCACGATACTATTTTAGAACCATCTGCAACAGATTCTGACAAAAAAAAGGGGGATCCAAAACTAGAAGAAAAAGAAAAAGCCCTACCGAACCAAGAGAGTGCCGAAGATTTTTCTACCTCCTCTGCGAATCAATCGCTTTCGGCTGAGGATAAGGTTGATTTGTATGAAAAAATGCTTCGGATCAGAAGGTTTGAAGAACGATCCCTTCGCTCCTACCAACAGGGTCATATTGGAGGGTTTTTACACCTCTATATTGGGCAGGAAGCCGTGGCAGTGGGTTCAGTTTCTATGCTTGGTGAAGACGATCATGTAATCACTGCTTACAGAGACCATGGTCATGCATTGGCAGTTGGGATGGATTTTGATGAATGCATGGCTGAACTTTACGGAAAAAAAACCGGTTGCTCCAAAGGAAAGGGCGGTTCGATGCATTTCTTCGCACCCGATAAAAACTATTGGGGGGGACATGGTATAGTAGGGGGACAGACGCCCCTTGGGTTGGGAATTGCTTTTGCCCTTAAGTATAACAATAAAAAGGGATCATGCCTTTGCTTTATGGGGGATGGCGCGACGAACCAGGGCCCTTTTTATGAATCTCTTAACTTGGCTTCTCTCTGGAATCTTCCCGTCGTTTATATCATTGAAAATAATGGCTATTCCATGGGCACGGCAGAATCTCGACATTCCGCGGGGGACCCACTTGCACGACGGGGAGACGCTTTTGACATAGATTGGTCCGTTTCCAATGGGCATGATATTTACGAGGTAAGGCAGACCATTTCGGATGCTTTGGCTAGTGCACATGAAAACTGCAGGCCCTCGGTACTTGAAATTGTAACTTACAGATACCGCGGGCATTCGGTCGCAGATCCCGACCAAACCTATCGAAGCAAAGAAGAAATTGAGGAATACAAAACAAATAAAGATCCTTTAAATTTGTTTCGTGAGAAATTAATCAAAGAAGGTAACATTACGGAAGACCAAATTAAAACAATCGATAACAGAGCGAAGGGCGATGCGGATGCATCTGCTGAATTTGCGGATGCAAGTCCTTACCCAGATCCAAGTGAATTGATGGATGATATTTACTGGGAAACCGATAATCCTGATAAAAAAACATCTCAGGGCACCATGTTTTTCGAAACTCCAGCTTAATTCAAAAAATATAAATTTATGGCAATAATAACTTACAGAGAAGCACTCAATCAAGCTCTCTCAGAAGAAATCGAAAGAGATAACAATGTGGTGCTTCTGGGAGAAGAAGTCGCTCAGTTTAAGGGCTCATATAAAGTTTCGGAAGGTATGCTAGAAAAATTTGGTGCCGACCGAGTGATCGATACCCCTATTAGTGAAGCTGCATTCTCTGGACTCGCTGTGGGGGCTGCAATGATGGGTATGAGACCCGTTGTAGAATTTATGTTCTGGAGCTTTTGCTATGTTGCATTTGATCAAATATTTAATAACGCAGCAAGTGTGAGATATATGTCGGGAGGACTTATTAATGTTCCAATCGTTTTTAGAGGCCCCGCAAATGGTGGAACTAATGTTGGAGCGACACACTCACATACCCCCGAAAATTTTGCTGCAAATACACCGGGCCTTAAGGTAATTTGCCCAGCGACTCCAGCCGATGCGAAAGGAATGCTTAAAGCTGCCATTCGGGACAATGACCCTGTTTGTGTTATGGAAAATACCATTTTGTACAACATGAAGGACGAAGTTCCGGATGACCCCGATTTTATTATTCCTCTCGGGAAAGCAAATATCCTCAAAGAGGGTAATGATATGTCCATAATTGCTCACGGAAAAGCAGTTCATACCTCCCTGGAAGTCCCCCAAACACTCGAAGAGAAGCATAATATTTCCGTGGAAGTTCTGGATTTAAGGTCAATCCGACCCTTGGATGTTGATGCAATAATTAAAACGGTCAAGAAAACTAACCGAGTGTTACTGGTGGAAGAAAACAAACCGTTTTGTGGGGTCGATGCACAGATTGCTTTTCTTATACAAGACCAAGCATTCGATTATTTGGACGCACCCATTAAAAGAGTCTCCGCAATAGATGCTCCTCAGGCATACAGTAAAGCACTTGAAAATGTTCAAATTCCTGCCCATGACCGAATTTTGGCCAAAGCAATGGAACTAATTTAAACTTTAAAACATAAGATGGCTATAATTATAGAAATGCCCAAGTTGAGTGATACCATGTCGGTAGGTACTCTCGTGAAATGGCACAAAAAAGCAGGTGACCTCGTAAAGAATGGCGATATTTTAGCTGAAGTTGAAACAGACAAGGCTACGATGGAGCTAGAAAATTTTGATGATGGTACATTATTAGAAATTTTTGTAGGCGAAGGAGATGAAGTCCCAATTGGAAGTCCACTTGCCGCAGTTGGAGAACCGGGTGAAGAGGTAACTGCTCCTACAAAGCCCGCGGACGAGCCGGTGGAGGAAAAAGCGGAGAAAAAAGAAATTCCACCACAGGTCGAGGAAATTACTGCAAGCGATCCTGCTCCGGAAGCACAATTACAACCCGCACAACCGCAAACCGAAGTCACACGGATTACTGGTGATGACTCTGATAGAATATTAATATCGCCGCTTGCAAAAAAAATGGCGGGCGATCTTAATCTCGATTTAAATGACCTAAAAGGCACCGGGCCAAAGGGGAGAATAACCAAAAAAGATATTCTTTCCCATTCTCCTGAAACATCCAAGAAACAGGAGGTCACTGTTGGGGAAAATATTCCCACCCCTCAAACAAAAAAAATCAATTTACCCTCCCCCGGTATTCGAGAAGACCGGTTAATTCCGGTTTCTAAGATGAGATCAATTATTGCCCAAAGGCTTCTCGAATCAAAAAATACCATTCCTCATTTTTATCTTCAAAAAGAAATAAATGCCACTCCATTGAAAGAGGCACGAGTAGCATTAAATATTAAATTAGCCAACAGGAACCCTAATGCTCCGTCAAAGCTAACTCTCAATGATATTATTTTAAAAGCATGTGCTGAGACAATTTCACTCGTTCCAGAAATTAACAGTTCCTGGGAAGAAAAAGAAATCAAACTGCATGGCGGAATTCATCTCGCTTTTGGAGTTGCGGTGGAAGATGGTCTTCTTACTCCAGTTGTTCGGAATGCAGACCAATTAGCTCTAGAGGATTTATCTATCGAGGCAAAATCTCTTATAACGAAAGCCCGTACCAAAAAACTTTCTCCCAATGAAATGGCCGGGTCGACTTTTACAGTTACTAATTTAGGTATGTTTGGTATAGATTTTTTTAGTGGTATCATTAACCCACCGAATGCCGCAATTCTCTCGGTTGGTGCAATTGTCAAAAAACCTATTGTTGATTCTTTGGGCAATATAAAAGCCGGAGAAACGATGATGCTTGGATTAAGTTGCGATCATCGATTGGTAGATGGTGCGATTGGGGCTCAGTTTTTAAAACTTCTTGCTGAAACCCTAGAGAACCCAGCCTCTATGCTCGTATAAATATTAGGCAATCCGTTTATTTGCATCTTCGACAAGCCATTCTGAAATTTCTTTCATTTGTAAAGAAACTTGTTTCTTAGACTCGATTAAGTCTAGGGCATTCTTTTCACCGCAGCCAAATAAATAGTATTTAATTTTGGGTTCTGTTCCACTAGGTCGGATAGCAATCGTAAAACCGTTTTCCAATTCGAGCATAAGAAAGTTTTCAATAGATAATTCGTCTTCATCCTCATCTATGTATCCCTTATCTAAAAAATCTTTACACTTTACCACAGCAATACCGGACACTTCTTTTAATTTCGAGGTCCGATAGGATGCCGCGAGAGTCTTAATGGTCTCACTTCCTTCTGCCCCTTCAAAATATAAGTTTTCGGTTTTCTCTTCATGATAACCATATTTTTTGTAAAGATTATCAAGAAATTGTAAGGGTTCAGTTTTACTGGATTTCAAAAAAGCGAAAAGTTCGGCGATTGCTAATGCGGATGCATTTCCGTCCTTATCTCTGACTACATCTAGAGGTAAATATCCATAACTTTCTTCGACTGAAAGAATAACATAAGTTGAATATCTTGTAAGAATATCAATTCGAGCAAATAAATCGGTTCCGTCAAAGTCGATTGATAAACCTTCTTTTTCTTTGATTTCTATTATTGCTTGGTCTTCATACTTACCTAGCTTTTCCGCCATCCACTTAAAACCGGTTGGTGTATTGATACATTTTACCCCAAATGATTCTGCAATGCGAGAAATCATCGGAGTGGTAACAAATGTCTTTAAAATGGCCACCTGATTAGGACCTTCGTCGGTAATTATTTTCTTTCTTCTGGCCACAATTAACCGGTATTCAGAGAGCATGACAGCGACTTGATTACCTGTTAAACAAACATACTTCCCCGCTGATGTACGAACAGCTACTCCAATTCTGTCACTGTCTGGATCAGTTGCTAAAACAAGGTCAGATTTTGTTTTCTGTGCAACAGAAATTCCCTTTTTGAGTGCTGCAGGATTTTCAGGATTTGGAGAGTCAACTGTGCTAAAATTAGGGTCTTGCTGGTTTTGTTCGTCTACCACCGCAACTTCTACCCCGTGATCCCAAAGTGCTGGAATCGCCGATATTGATCCCGTTCCATGAATAGGAGTGAAAACAAGTTTGGGGGCGTGGTCTTTTAATATATCTGGATCCATCACGGAATCTTCGAGTGCTGCCCGATACGCCAAATCATCTTCAGTGGGTAATGTATTCCAATTTTTTTCTTCCGTTTTCAAGGAAAGAAGAGGTAATAATTCACTTACTGAAATTGACTGGTATCTATTAACTACTTCTTCGGCGTGGGGTGGTACCAGTTGTGAGCCATCGGCAAAGTAAGCTTTAAAGCCATTATCGTGTGAGGGGTTATGACTTGCCGTGATTACTACACCGGCATGTGCATATTGATGCCTTACCGTAAAACTTAATTGAGGGGTAGATCTTGCTCCTTCAAAAACAAGTGAATACCCGCCCAATTTGGTCCATGCAGATGCAGCTAATTCACAAAATTTTCGAGAAAAATGCCTTACGTCATGTGCTATGATAAGCCGCGGTTGTGCTAAAATACTTTCTTCTGCCAGCCACTTGGTAATATGTAAAAATAATGCCTTAGTGGCTCTTAAAACAGTAATTTCATTAAGCGTATTGCTTCCTACTGCTGCAAAACTTGGGGTTTCTTTTCCTTTTGTTTTACCTCTTTCTGCCCTGGTTACGTAATTGCCAATCGTTCGCCCTCTCATTCCGCCAGTTCCAAATGCAAGGTTTTTGTAAAATCGATTGTTTAATTCTTCCCAGTTTTCAGTATCTAATAATTCTGCTATTGAATCTATAATCCATTCTGGTATTTCTTTACACTCTGTTAATTCTAAAATGTTGTCCAAGGTGGACTGGTAAAGAAATTTATTTTCTTTGGCTTTAGTTAATTGAAGAGAAATTGATTCGTTTTTCATTAAATTGTTGGGATAAAAATTCGGGATGATTTCATCGCATTGATGGTAGTATATATTTTATGTTATAAAATTTTAAAAATAAGAAAATTGAAATTTAATCGGTCACAATTTCTTTAGGAAATCGATATAAGCGTTCATCCTTTTTTCCATAGCCGAGCTCTTTTCTCGCTACTGCATCTTGAAAGTCGGGGTCCCTTCGTAATTTGTCTAAAAATTGTCGATGATCGTTCGCCTCTGTCCGTAAGTCTTCTAGTTCTTTTTCTAAAACTGCTTCCCTCGATTTCCAGTGACTAAACTCATCATAGGCACGATTGAGTTGAAGCAATAAATAAATTGCCGCCGCGAATATTATAGAGAATATCGCAAATGTTACTAATTTTTTGGGTACCACTTCTGAAATTTTAAATTTGTAGGATACTGCAACCTATGTTTTCCACAAGTCTCTTTCACTTGTGTCCGGTAGAATAGATATCATGAAGTCGCAATAATCCCATGAGTTTATCTTGACCTGGTTCCGCAACAGGTAAAACAGATATTTGTTTAGAGCCCTCCTCCATGACCGATAATGCTTCACCTAAAGAAAGTGATGGGTCTATCGTTTTTGGTTCAGCGTTCATTATTTGCTTGGCCGTCATATTTAACAAATTTTTATTTTCCATTAAAGATCTTCTTAAATCCCCATCCGTTACAATTCCTAGTAATTTACCTTCCCTAACAACACATGCAGCCCCTAAAGGATGTTTGGTCATTTCTATAACTAAATCACTAATTAGTGTATCTGAGAAAACTAAAGCAATTTCACTTAACGGATGCATTACATCATTAACATTGAATAATAAATTTCGCCCCAATTGTCCTGCTGGGTGAGTCCGGGCATACTCTGACTTTGTAAATTTTTTTCTTTTCATTAAACCTGATGCAAGTGCATCGCCTAATGCCGCAGATACCATAAAACTAGCAGTAGGAACTATTCCGAGAGGGTCTGCTTCGGATAATACAGAGGAATTTAAAAAGACATCCACTTTTTTTATTAATGGACCATCCGCATTTCCCATTATTCCAACTATTTTCCCTTTTCTTTTTCTAAATATTGGTTCCAAAAATAATAATTCAGGAGTACTGGCGCTGTTTGATAAAAATATTACTGGATCTCCTGTTTGATGAATTCCCAAATCTCCATGTACAGCTTCGGATGCATGTAAGAAGGAAGCCGGTGAACCCGTACTGCAAAATGTGGCTGCAAGCTTTTTTCCTAACAATCCTGATTTTCCTATTCCGCATACGATAATTTTGTTCTTCGGTTTAGACAATATATCTAATGCTTGAGAAAAGTTTTTTCCAAGTTGGGATGCAGCTCTGTCTATTGATTCACTTTCTTTTTTTAAAACCTTTACGGCTTCTTTTAATTCTTGTTCACTCATACCAATATTTTATTTTGGTTAAATACTTACATCTATTATATTAATCGTCACTAGTAATTGCTTTTCTTTTTTCCTGTTATGTTTCAAGTAACCTTTTCTGAACAAAGCCTCAAAGAGCTAAATTCTTTAGCTCAATCCGATCAACTTTATTTAATGGAGAAGTTAAGTTCTCTTACTAGCAATATTCTTTCTGGAGAAGATAGTAGTATAGGAAGTTTTATGAGAAATGGTAAAACTTTTTTTCGGCTAAGGATTGATGACCTTAGAGTATATTTTGAAAAAGTTGATATTTCTCTTCATTGTCACTTCATATTACAAAAAAACTCGTTAAACGATTTCTTAATTCGTTGTAAAATGCCTGCCTCCAATGATGCCGTCTTAGAAGATCATCAAAGTTTTTGGGAATACTTAGAGTCTTTGGCAAAAAAATGAATAGCTTGTTAAAAAGATGTTTATCAAAAAAACTTTTTCACAGTTTTTTTCAAGTTTCAACTTTGTCGGATGTTACTCTTTTTTTATTCACAGTCTTTTTTTTCATAAGTTCCTTGTCTCTTAAAAGTTTAGATAGTTATTGCTCTTTTTTCCTTCTATAATAATGAATAGTTTTTATATATGTTTACTTATCTTTAATAATTATAGATTGAAGATAACTTCATTTTCAGACAAAAAGGATAACAATGAAATTTAAGATAAATCGAGACCATTTCAGTTCAGGGCTCCAATTGGTGACAAGTGTAGTCGGTGCAAGAAAAACGATGCCTATCCTCCAAAATGTTTTAATCGAAGCAAAAGATGGACTGGTTAGGCTCACCACAACCAATTTAGATTTGGGAGCAAGATGTTCAGTAAAGGCTGATGTCTCTACCGAGGGGTCGATAACCTTGCCGGTAAAGGAGGTGGGAAGAATTGTTAGAGAACTTGCAGACATTGAAGTAAGTGTAGAAACTTCAGATCATGCGAAAGCAACAATTAGCACAAGGGGATCAATATTTAATGTGGTGGGAATGGATAGCAAAGAATTCCCTCCCCTTCCCGAACTGGAAGAACAGAAGGAGTTCACCCTAGAGAGAAACGAAATCATTTCTATGCTCAAAAGTGTATCCTATGCCCAATCAGTAAATGAAGAAAGGTACATGTTAAAGGGAGTCTTTTTTCAATTTAGTAAGGAAAAAATATCGCTAGTTGCTACAGATGGCAGAAGATTAGCGGTAACAAACCGAGAAATGAAAGTAGATGAAGGGGATGAAGGGGAATTTATATTACCTTCTTTAACCGTTTCAGAAATAGAAAAGCTTCCTGATATAGGTAATGAGATCAGTATTTCATTTACCGATAGACAGGTAGCTTTCGAATTAAAGGTTAAAGCAGATGACAATTCAACAGGTGGATTTAGAGAGTCCGTCTATCTTGTTTCAAAAGTAGTCGAAGGAAAATACCCAAACTATAAGCAGGTCATCCCTAAAGATGATTTTAACCATGCAGAAATTGAACGAGAATTAATGCAAGAGTGTGTCCACCGTGCAGCTTTAGTCTCCGATGAAAAAGTAACACTACGGATCAAGTCAGAGGAGATGGAAATAACAGGCCAAAGTGTGGTAGGAGATGCCTGTGAATCAATGCCTATAACCTACAGCGGAGAAGATGCAGCAGTGTCGTTTAACCCAAGATTTTTGTTAGACCCCCTAAAATCGATAACTAAAGATAAAATATCATTAGAATTTAGAGACGATATGAGTCCGGGTGTTTT
>Ga0206124_10003963_pt1 | contig 10183 bp, 9 predicted proteins | sample Helgoland_Spring_3_FD_148671 | JGI IMG/M metagenome (GOLD analysis project Ga0206124, IMG submission 148671) | Pelagic subsurface seawater microbial communities from Kabeltonne, Helgoland, North Sea - Helgoland_Spring_Bloom_20160321_2 | ecosystem: Environmental > Aquatic > Marine > Epipelagic ... | reverse complement strand
AACGATCATAAGTTGTTTATATCCTATCAACAAAAATAGATAAGTGAGACATCCAATAAAAAATTGAAAAAGTTATGCCCTTTATCAACAGCCAATCATATACCATTATTTCTTTTTTAAAATTTTAAAATAAAATAATATATATATACTATATGTTGATAACAAGAAGGAATTAGTAATTTATGAATACTCTTAATTTTCGAAAGGTAATGTTGTTTTGTTTGGCACTACTTTTGTCATAGAGCGATTAGAAATTAAGATACTGTTAAAATTAACGTATTTTTGATCCCAAATGTAAATAGTCTACTGTTTATGACTATTTTACGAGAAATATAAAGATATAGATGTCAAAAAAGAAAAAGATATATAAAAAGAAAGGAAAGGTGCTTAAAGATTTAACACGTAATTTATTGAAAGTGTTCAATGCTAATCCTTCAAAAAATTTCAATTACAAACAGCTAGCTACTAAATTAGGATATACAGATGCCAATGCAAGAGGACAAGTAATTAAGAAATTAGAAGATTTAAAAGGGCAAGGAAAGCTGGAAGAAGTGGATAGAGGAAAATACAGATTGGTGCCCGATAAAAACTACCATATTGGTACTTTAGATCTTACCTCAAATGGAAATGCGTATTTTATTTGCGAAGATTTTGAATCGGATGTATTTATTCCTGCTATCAATATGAATAGAGGCTTGCATCAAGATACGGTGAAAGTATATGTATATAACAAAAGACGCAGTGCTAAAAAAGAAGGCGATGTTGTAGAAATAATAGAAAGAGCAAAATCCAATTTTGTAGGCGTATTACAACTCAGTAAAAACTTTGGTTTTGTAGTACCCGATAATAATAAAATGTATGCAGATATATTTATATCTAAAGACAATTTAGACGGTGCGGTAGATGGCGATAAAGTAATAGCTACACTCACAGATTGGCCAGAGAATTCTAAAAATCCTTTTGGAAAAATAACCCAAGTACTAGGAAAACCAGGAGAACACAATACCGAAATTCACAGTATTTTAGCGGAATACGGTTTGCCCTATGAATTTCCTGCGCATGTGGAAAAAGAAGCGCAGGATTTAGATACACGAATAACTGAAGAAGAAATTGCCAAGCGAAGAGATATGCGTGGCGATCCCCCCTTTACCATAGATCCTAAAGACGCAAAAGATTTTGACGATGCTTTGTCTTTTAAAATATTGGAAAATGGAAATTACGAAGTAGGCGTACATATTGCAGATGTTTCGCATTACATTCCTTTAGATTCTGAATTGGAAAGAGAAGCTTATGAACGTGCAACCTCGGTCTATTTAGTAGATAGAGTAGTACCAATGCTTCCAGAAATGCTATCCAATGGTGTTTGTTCTTTAAGACCCCATGAAGAGAAACTTACGTTTTCTGCGGTTTTTGAACTCAATGAAAAAGCACAAATTGTAAACGATTGGTATGGAAGAACCGTTACCTATTCCGATCAGCGATTTGCCTATGAAGAAGCTCAGGTAATTATCGAAGAAGGAAAAGAAAATACAAAAATTACCATTCCAGAAGAAATTTCAATTCAAAACGGTTCTTATGAGGTTTCAGAAGACATTGTGAATGCAGTCTTAAAGATGGATACGTTAGCTAAAATAATGCGTAAAAAACGCTTAAAAGACGGCGCAATCACTTTTGATAGAGTAGAAGTGAAGTTCAATTTAGACGAAGAAGCCAATCCTTTAGGCGTATTTTTTAAAGAATCGAAAGATGCTAATAAGCTTATTGAAGAATTCATGCTCCTGGCAAATAAAAAAGTATCAGAATTTATTGGGAAGAAAAAAGGAAGACCTTCCAATGACACCTTCATTTATAGAGTGCATGACGAACCGAATGTAGACAAACTACAGGCACTACAGGGTATCATTCACAAATTTGGATACAGCATCGATTTAAAATCGAGAAAATCAACTTCTGATAGTTTGAATAAATTACTGGTAGATGTACATGGAAAAGGAGAATCGAATATGATTGAAACTTTGGCAATACGCACTATGAGCAAAGCCGAATATACCACCAATAATATTGGTCACTATGGTTTGGCATTTGAATATTATTCACATTTTACCTCACCAATTCGAAGGTATCCAGATGTCATGGCACATCGCTTATTACAACATTATCTCGATGGAGGGAAGTCTCCGAAACAAGAAGAATACGAAGAAAAATGTAAGCATGCATCTGAAATGGAATACCTAGCTACCAAAGCCGAAAGAGATTCCATAAAATACATGCAAATTAAATACATGCAAGACCACCAAGATCAAGAGTTTTTAGGGGTTATTTCTGGAGTCACAGAATGGGGAATTTATGTAGAAATTATAGAAAACAAATGTGAAGGAATGGTGCGTACACGCGATATCAAAGACGATTATTATATTTTCGATGAAAAACAAATGGCTTTGGTAGGACAGTCCACAAAAAACATGTACCAATTAGGTATGGAAGTCAACGTAAAAGTAAAAAATACTGATTTAGATAGAAAACATCTAGACTTTACCCTATTAACTTAATTCGCACAATGAAGAACAAAATAATTATCGCATTTCTACTCGTTACAACTTTTGGATTCACCCAAGAAAAAGTGAATATAGAGTTAAAAACCATAGATGAATTAAAAGTATACAATGGACTTACAGTACATCTTATAAAATCTACTGAACAACGACTGGAAATTACAGGAAAAAACGCCGCTGACGTTTCCGTAAAAAACAAAAAAGGAGTACTTAAAATTGCTATGAATATTGCAAGTACATTTAGTTCAAAAAATGTACATATCAACTTGTATTACAACAGTAATATTGGAGAACTCGATGTCAATCAAGGTTCAGTAATCCGATCCGACGAAAAATTTAAACAAACTCAATTAAAAGTCAGTTCTCAAGAAGGATCTTATATAAAACTGGAGGTGGCGGTTGATTATTTGCATATAAAAGGGATTACAGGAGGAAATATTCAATTAAAAGGAAATTGTAAAACACAAAATGTAGCTATTGTATCAGGTGCAAACTATGAAGGCTTTGAGTTGAAATCGGAACAAGCAACAGTGTATGCTTCTACCGGAGGAAAAGCTGAAATTTATGTTACGGAAGCTCTGGAAGCCAAAGTAAAATTGGGAGGAACCATACTTTATGATGGAAAACCAAAATCTGTGAGTACCACAAAAGTAATGGGAGGGAACATTAACGATTATGCTAAAGGGACCCAGAAAAAGAAAGAAAAGACTTCTTACGAAACTAAAACCCCTAAGAAAGATTAAGTAAATCTAAGTATTTATAAAAGAAAATATATACAAATCCACCCGAGGCGGGAGGTCTCCTTAACTTTCCACTCCAAGAGTTCTCTATAACTCACCACTTAACGCTCAAAACTCAAAACTAACTATGTTATGTAAATCAAAGTTACTATATTTGTTTTCTAAACAGAGATGAAATGAATACACAAAGCATATTTTTAGGCATGATTGGCCCACCACAAGTAATTCTTATTGTAGTTGTAGTACTGCTGTTATTTGGAGGTAGAAAAATTCCTGAATTGATGAAAGGATTAGGAAGTGGTATCAAGGAATTTAAAAATGCTTCGAAAGACGAAGACAAACCCGATTCTAAAGAAGAAAATAAAAAATAAATTAGTTTTTTACTAATGATTAAAATCGAAGCATAACGCTTCGATTTTTTTTTAGGTATTTGTAAAAGACCCGTTATTGACGTATTTGGTACAGTTATTGTTAAGAATGCTCTGTTTTTAGAATAAAATTCACCTTATTTTTGTAGACGAAAAATCATTGATACATGAAGTCCTCCTTGTCGGTAAACGATAAAATTTCAAAAACCAGCACGATTAAAATTGCTGAGTTTAGAAAACATATTCGCAAAACAAAACCGCACAAACACAACAAATACCTAGAGTTGGTCTTTTTTGTGAAAGGAACCGGAAATCACACCATAGATATTGAACAAATACCTATTGAACCCAACCAGCTGTTTGTGGTTAGAAAAGATCAAATTCATTTTTGGGATATTACCTCAAAACCTTCAGGATATGTAATTTTGCTTAAAAACTCATTTGTAGAAGAGAGTATAGACCTTGCAATGAAACAATTACTTTATGAGATAAGTAATTATACCTACCTGTTTCCAAAAGACCCTAGGGCAATTCAAAGTTTATTTCAACTTATGGTCGAAGAATACGAAAACAACGCTGAAGAAAACCATACCATTTTGGAAGGCATGTTCAAGGCACTACTAGGTAAACTTTTGCAAACAGATCATAAAATTGTTCAAAAAAACAACTCCTTGTACGATAACTTTGTGGCTTTGTTACGTGATCAAAATACAAATCATACAAAAGTTGAACAATTTGCGGAAGCATTGCATACAAGTCCTCAAAACCTTAATGCAGTTTGCAGAAAAAAACAAGACAAATCGGCCTCCGAAGTGCTTTCGGAATATACCAATAGTGAAGCAAATCGTCTTTTGATTTACAGTGATTTAAATATCAATGAAATAGCACATGAACTCAATTTTAAAGACAATTCTCACTTTACGAAATTTTTTAAAAGACACACAGGTCTAACCCCTAGAAACTATAGAGAAAACCATAGATAAGACCACAATATTTTCAAATAGACCATAAATATCTGAGATTATATAATACTTTTGCAAAATGAAAATGATAAACCAACCGTTTCGTATCACATTTTAAATTATAAAACATGAAACAATTAAAAAAATTGAAAGTGAGTTTGTTTAGCATCTTTTTGCTTGGACTCACAGTAGCAACTGCTCAAAAAGGAAACGTTATAGGATCCGTAGTGGATAAAAACACCAACGAACCGGTGCCTTTTGCAACGGTAGTCGTAAAATCGGCCGATAAAACAGATGGTACAAGTTCTGATTTTGACGGAAACTTTTCATTAGAAAACTTACCAGTAGGAACCTATAAAGTAGAGGTTTCTTATATTGGTTTTGAAAATACTGTGATAGATGCAGTTGTAGTAAAGAATGATGGTCAATTAGATTTAGGGAAAGTAGGTTTAGCCGTGAGTACCGAAGCTTTAAAAGAAGTTACTATTACAGGAGTTAATAAAACGCAGGTGACTAAAATTGATAGAAAGACCTATTCTACAAAAGACTTTGATACCGCTAAAGGAGGAAACGCTGCCGATGTGTTAGGTAAACTGCCTTCTGTAACCGTACAACCCGACGGAAATGTATCCGTACGTGGTACCTCAGATTTTATGGTATATCTAAACGGAAAACCTACCAATATTGACGCATCTACTTTGTTAAATCAGATTTCGAGTAACGATATAGATAAAATTGATATCATTTCTGTACCTACCGCACGTTACGACGCACAAGGAAAAGGAGGAATCATCAACATCAAAACAAAAAGTACTGGTCTGCTAGGCTTCTCAGCTACAGCAACCGGAACCATTGGAGGTGCACCATGGGCAAATGATACCGATCTATACAGCGGACATAAAATGAATGATGGTCGCTATGTAGCGGGTATCAATTTGATGTACAACACTAAAAAATACTCGTTGCACGGTTCTTTTAACTACAATGAAAAGAATGTAAACGGAATGCGTATCGGTAGAGCACGCGTTTTGGTTGAAAACGATGAAACAAGCCCTTCAGCTTATTTTCATATGAACGCACAAGGGGAAAGACCAGAATGGTACAAATACTATTCTGCAAATGTTGGTGTAGATTTCCATTTGAGTGAGAACAAAGAATTGTCTTTCTCTTATTTCTACGGAAATAGAAACAATGGTAGAGCAGCATATTATGTATATGATACCTACAACGGTGGTGTAGATACAGCGGTAGAAGACGGAACAAATGTTGAATATATTTACAACCCAAATATAGATAACAGATATGGTGACTACAATACTGCCAGTGTGGATTATTCGGTAGATTTTGAAGAAGGATCTGATTTAAAATTGTCGGGTACTTACGAAAGTTCTAGCTTGAGTAGAGAATTGTCGAATACAAACTATTTCTATAATTCTAGAGAAGATCTAGATAACGATATAGGGAGTGGTTATGAAAATGGTAGTAGAGAAAGTAGCGAATATGGAATGTCGGACGATACACCTTTAAAAGGATTTCGTGTTTCAGCTGACTATGAGAAAGAATTCGACAATGGTGGTTCCATAGGAGTAGGAGCGCAATTTCAAAACATTGGAATTGAAGGAGATTTTAATTTCTATAACGATTTGGTTACAGAAGATTTAGACAATACAATTGACCTAGATAGGTCTGTATATGCAGCCTATATAGATTACGCCAGATCTGGAGAAAAATGGTCGTATAACTTCGGTTTGCGTACAGAATACGGAGATCAAAGCACATTTATTTCCAACACGTCTTACTTAGGAGATTTTGGATTATCTGAAGAAAATAACTACGAACAAACAAAACTAGACTTATTCCCTTCTGCACATATCAACTACCAGGTAAATGACAATACCAAATATATTTTAGCGGCAAGCAGAAGAATCAACAGACCGTCATTGACAAAAATGGCACCGTTTTTATACCGTCGTCACTTTGAAGTATATGTAATTGGAGATCCAACATTAGAATCAGAATACTTGAACAATGTAGAGCTTTCTTATGAAACCAATGTAGGTAAGCAAAACATCAACTTAACAGGTTTTTATAGAGGAACAGAAAATGCAGTATTTAGAGTAAATACGACCACTACAGCCGTTGAAAACCCTGAAATGCATGCAATTCTAAATGAAGATGTGTTGATTCGTTCCTATACAAATGCAGGAAACTCAACCGCTATAGGAGGGGAGTTAACAGCCAACTTATTTCTAAATTCATGGGCTAAATTTTTAGTAGGAGGATCTTTGTACAACTTTAAAATTAAAGGAGATGTCTTTGGATACGCTGTAGACCAGGAAAGCACAAACTGGAGCTTAAAAGGAAATATGAACTTAGATATTTCAGAAGAATTAAGTACTACTTTAGATTATAACTATACTTCTGGAACAGTAACATCTCAAGGTTCGAACGACTATTTCCAAATGGCAAATATTTCATTTAACTATTCACCTGAAAAATTGGAAGGTTGGGACTTTAGTTTAAGAGGATTGGATTTGTTGAGTACAAACCTACAAGGTTTAGACACCAATGCATTTAATCAACAAAATCAACAAATCTTTTATCAGGAAACAGAATACCATAGAAATGGTCCTGTTGTAGAATTAGGGGTTACCTATACATTCAACAAATTTAAAAAGAAGAAAAAAGCGAAAAAAGTAAAAGCTGAGGAGCACTTTAAGTAAAATAGCAACGTTTGTTTTAAAAACCCTTGATATATGTGTATCAAGGGTTTTTTGTTTTAATGGAAATAACTTTATTATTTACAAAGTTCGTGATATGCTCATTTGTTCCTAGCATTCATTGGTTCTCAATACACTTGATCGTTCCTCACAAGCACTGGTTCTCGATACACTTGTTCGTTCCTCACAAGCACTGGTTCTCGATACACTTGTTCGTTCCTCACAAGCACTGGTTCTCGATACACTTGTTCGTTCCTCACAAGCACTGGTTCTCGATACACTTGTTCGTTCCTCACAAGCACTCGAACTGACGTGCTTTACGACGTCACTTCGAGTGATTTTCGACGTAGGAGAAAATTGTATCGAGAAGTCGACGTAGGACAAAATTGTATCGAGAAGTGGTTTCAGTATGTTTTAATAGTGTAAATAACTGATATATAATATTTTGTAATACAGTTAAAAACAATTATTCCGTATATTTAAATTAAAAAAGCTATGAAAACGTACTATGTATACATACTGAAGTGCTCGGATAAAACCTACTATACAGGAATTACCAATAATATAAATAGACGATTATTTGAACATAAAAAAGGAAAATATCCCGGTTCTTATACGTATTTAAGAAGACCTGTGGTTTTAGTCTATTATTGTGATTTTACAAATGTAGGTTTTGCCATTGACACCGAAAAGCAAATAAAGAAATGGTCCAAAGCTAAAAAAGAAGCATTGATTTCTGGGTCCTATGACTTACTTCCTAACTTGGCGAGAAAAAAGTTTAAATAATTTTCGTTCCTCACAAGCACTGGTTCTCGATACACTTGTTCATTCCTCACAAGCACTGGTTCTCGATACACTTGTTCGTTCCTCACAAGCACTGGTTCTCGATACACTTGTTCGTTCCTCACAAGCACTGGTTCTCGATACACTTGTTCGTTCCTCACAAGCACTCGAACTGACGTGCTTTACGACGTCACTTCGAGTGATTTTCGACGAAGGAGAAAATTGTATCGAGAAGTCGACGAAGGACAAAATTGTACATTGCTTTCGCGTAGCTTCAGCGAAGCAAAGTCGAGAAGTCTTAGGCTAATTTTATTTTTTAGTCTTCTTTATTGAAGGATTTTCACTATCCTTTATTTTATTCGCTGCCACCAAACTCGTCACCATATCATTTAACATAGAACTCGCCGCATTCGGGTTGTTAGGTAATAATATCAAATTGCTATTAGTATCAGAACCAATTGATTGTAGGGTATCGTAATGTTGAGTAATCACAATCAAAGCAGAAGCTTCTTGTGAATTGATACCCGCTTTGTTCAACACATCCACAGACTCTTCCAGTCCGCGCGCAATCTCTCTTCGTTGATCCGCAATACCCATCCCTTGCAGTCGTTTACTTTCAGCTTCGGCTTTCGCACGTTCTACAATTAAAATACGTTGTGCGTCTCCTTCGAACTGTGCGGCTAATTTCTCACGTTCTGCAGCGTTGATTCTATTCATAGCCTCCTTTACCTGAGCATCGGGGTCTATATCGGTCACTAGCGCCTTTACAATATCATATCCATACCCAAGCATCGATTCTTTGAGTTCGCGCTGTATAGCCTGTGCTATGTCGTCCTTCTTTTCAAAAACATCGTCCAACTTCATTTTCGGTACTTCGGCGCCCCCCGTATCAAAAATATAGGCCGTAATCTGGTCGTGTGGATTTTGCAACTTGTAAAACGCATCGTATACCTTTTCACGTAAAATTTGAAACTGTACTGAAATTTTTAACTGCACAAATACATCATCTTTGGTTTTGGTTTCTACAATCACATCCAATTGTTGAATTTTTAAACTTACACGTCCCGAAATTTTATCTATCAAAGGAATTTTAAACTGGAGGCCCGACTGGCGGATGCTCACAAATTTTCCAAAGCGTTCAACAATAGCGGTTGTTTGTTGCTTTACAATAAAAAAACCCAAAGAGGCAATGACCAATAATGGGGCTAAATAAATTAAATTTTCCATATTTTATATTTTTAAGGATACAATGTTAAATGTACAACCTTTTCAATAAAATTCTATTTAGATTAAAAAAATAGTAACTTTGAAATTAAAACAAACAGATGAAAAAATTTATTATTGGCAGTATTGCAACCATTTTAATAGCCACAACACTTTATTTTACAACGATATATTACTGGAGTTATAGTGAAGGATACCGTTCTGGTCAACTCGTAAAATTAACCTACAAAGGACTTTTGTTTAAAACCTATGAAGGAGAAGTAAGTCAAGGTGTATCGGAAGCACAGCGCTTTCATTTTTCAGTAGAAGAAAAAGAAGAAAAAGTTATTGAATTACTTCAGTTGTATCAAGGTAATAACGTGCGTTTGAAATACAAAGAACGTTTTGCTACCTTCCCTTGGTGGGGAGATACCAAGTATTTCATCATCGATGTTGAAAAAGTAGACCAACTAACGAATTAAAAACCTGAACCAACGGGTTCCCACACCTACTAGTTTATTTAAACCTAGTAGGTGTGGTTACAATTTATCAACCGCATTTTCAATGCGTTGTATACTTGCTTCCTTTCCAATCATCGCTGCAATATCGAACAGATGAGGGCCTTTTAAAGCGCCTACCAAACTTAATCGTAAAGGCTGCATAACCTTTCCAAAACCTATTTCTTTTGATGTAATCCATTCCTTTAAAATGGTTTCTACATTTTCGGAAGAAAAATCATCAATTGCGTTTAATACTTCAATTACCTCAGTCATAAGACTGCCTGTATCTGCCTTCCATTGCTTTTTAGACGCTTTGGCATCGTATTCCATTGGAGCTGTAAAAAAGAAATCAAAA
>Ga0206124_10003954_pt1 | contig 10197 bp, 16 predicted proteins | sample Helgoland_Spring_3_FD_148671 | JGI IMG/M metagenome (GOLD analysis project Ga0206124, IMG submission 148671) | Pelagic subsurface seawater microbial communities from Kabeltonne, Helgoland, North Sea - Helgoland_Spring_Bloom_20160321_2 | ecosystem: Environmental > Aquatic > Marine > Epipelagic ... | reverse complement strand
TTCAGCAACTCTTTGGTGCATGGCGGACCAAAGTTGACGCAAATTTGGGTCACGCTTCGCAAGAGCAACGCCACGGCAGAAATTCTCATTCAAGATGATGGCATTGGAATACCCAAGGAGCGCCACCTCGAAGCACTAAGCCGATTTTCACAAGCCGGCGGTGGCCCCGGCAGCGGGCTTGGCCTCGCCATAGCGGTCCGCGTGATGAAAAATCATGGCGGGCAATTGAGCATCTTGCCCTCCTCCCGTGGCGCGACAATCAAACTGCGCTTGCCTTTGCTGGAGATCTGATCCTCCGCCCGGTGCGGCGGCGGCAAGTGCTGTGCGCAAAACCTGTGAAGTTCTCGAACCGATGCAAAAAACGGAAGCGCCGGTAAAATTATTGTGGCGCTTCTTTGCGCCCATACGCTACACTATGTGTGTTATCCCATTCAAATGACCCGTCAATACAACTCCAAGAGGCCTGCTGCATGAGCGCTATCGCAGCCATCGATGTCCGTCTATTTCATATTCCCTTGGCAGAGGTGTTGGTGGATGCCAAACACGGCGACCATCATATTTTTGAGCTGATCACCGCAACCGTCCATCTTGAGGATGGATCATCTGGCACCGGTTATACCTACACGGGCGGCAAAGGCGGACGTGCGATTGCTGCCATGATATCTCATGACTTGACCCCATTTCTTTTGGGCCAATCCGCAACGGATGTGGAAGGTCTCTATGATGCGATGCAATGGCACGTGCATTATGTGGCGCGCGGCGGCATCGCTGCATTTGCGATCTCTGCTGTGGATATTGCACTTTGGGATCTGCGTGGCAAACGCAGCGGCCAGCCTCTTTGGCAAATGGCCGGCGGCGCGGCGCAGTCTTGTAAAGCCTATTGCGGCGGCATTGATCTTGGCTTTCCCCTGCCAAAACTTTTGGACAGTGTCCAAAGCTATCTTGACCGTGGCTTCAACGGCGTGAAGATCAAGATTGGTCAACCCACCCTCGCGGAAGATATTGCCCGAATAAAAGCCGTACGCGATCTCATCGGGCCAGATATCACATTCATGGTGGATGCAAATTATTCGATGACAGTCGCAGAAGCAATCACCGCAGCCAAGGCCTTTGCACCCTACGATATTACATGGTTCGAAGAGCCAATCATCCCCGACAACTATTTGGGCTACGCTGAGATCCGCGCAGCAACGGGAATGCCTCTGGCGATGGGAGAAAACCTGCATACAATTCATGAGTTTGAGCTGGCATTTGCGCAGTCAAACCTGAGCTTCATCCAACCCGATGCCTCCAATTGCGGCGGCATCACCGGCTTTCTTCAGGTCGCAGCCCTGGCCAAACAAGCCGGTATCCCGATTTGTAGCCATGGGATGCAAGAGCTGCATGTGAGCCTTGTTTCCGGCCAAAAAAACGCGGGCTGGATCGAGGTCCATTCCTTCCCGATAGAGCAATACACACAGCGCCCGCTCGTCATTGAAAACCACGTGGCGCTGGCCCCAAATACCGCAGGGATCGGCGTGACTTTCGACTGGCAAAAACTTGAGGCCGCGAACCTGTTGGTAGGCTAGTGGATGCACCTATATGGGGTTACCAAATACACTGATCGCTGCGCTTTTGCCTCCCGATGCAGCCATTGGGCAGCTGGCGCGGCAACACTGCAATATGCAGCGCTCGGATCGCCTGGGCGGCGTTCCATCCGGTTGCTCATTGAAATGCGCAGAGCAACACTATGGCACCCAATATGTGCATGTGATTGTCATTGCGGATGGCCGTCAGCGCGACACTCACTTGAAATAGGCCGTAACAAAACCGCAGCAAGCTCAGTTTAGGCTGGTGTGAAGAAGCTACAGGCTTAGGAGCTACTCGGGATTTATAAATCCTCTTACAAACGGTGTTTGAATAAGTTGAAGGGGTTGTATGCCCGAGCTTAGAGACTACGCGCCCGGAGCAGCGCCTTCCGAATAAAAGCATCTTTCAACAGGCACTTGAGTTGGGTATTAAGCCGGTCATTATTCTTCAAAGCCTTGAGCTCATTTTGCGTTAGGCTGTAAGGGTCATCATCCAGCTTCCTACGCAGACTCATGTCGTTCCAAACCGAAGTGATAATTATGCGTTCTTGATCTGTCATACAAATAGTAACGGCAACACAAGCTTCAGTGTTAGTGGGCAGATACATTTATTCCCCCATGCCTAGGAACATCTCACGAGTCTCTATGCAGTATATGCTCAATAGCGGTGCGTGATACTCCAGAACCTGAAACTCATACGCGTTGATGCGCTGCGCCATCATGCTTGTAAGCGCTTATGTTACATGCACCTTAAGCGGTCTCTTAGTCCGATGAGGCAACCAGAGAGCTGTGCACGTTTTAAGCCGAAATTCGAAGCAAAATTCATTGTTGGTTATGGGTTAATCGTCCGGTGAGACCGTCAAAAGGCAATTTAACGTTGACATACCTCATAGCGTTAACTCCATCAAAGAGATGCGCGACGCTGCGAGCGTAAGGCGAAGAAGATCCGAAATGCAAATGAACTTATATATTCGTACATTCACAACACCTGTTGATGCACAGATGTTTAAAAGCGTGCTCCAAACAAAATGGCCTGAGATGATCGCTTCCATCGAGGGCGCCCGCTTTAGGCTGTTATACAATGAAAGCACTCCGAACGTATCAACGGTGGGTTGGGAGTTTTCTAACTCTGAGGTACAAAAGGAGATAGAAGCACTGATCAAATCTGAGATTTCTAAGTTCACTAAGGCGTTACCGAACTGCCCAATTCATTATTCAGGTGCTGTTGAGCTTGATTTTGTTGGGAGAATTTAAGCAGACATACTTCCTGACGTCATGAAAACTCTTCACCGTTTTACAATTCAATGTCTGGCCTGAGTAATACCCGGGTGACAGCCAATCTAAGTGAGCTCAAATTCTCCAACATTCCTCAAGCCCTGGTTTTGGCACAGGGAAATTTATAATGCCGCGGCCCGCAAAACCACTTTAATCTATGTCGTAGTTTTTACCTTTTGGGGATTTTAGCCTCACTATGATACCACTTTCACAAAGGGGGGTTATTAGCTGTGATCGAACCGATGACCGAGACTGACAAAACAGCAGCGGATGTAATTCGGGCTTTCGCTGCGGTTGCCACGGGGGTGCAAGGTCTAGCTATGGGACAATCACCTCCAATCCCCGTTTTGACATGCAAGCAATCCAATAGTCAGATTTTAGTCGACATTTTGGATATAATTTTAGCCACTGGAGGCCCACATGCAAAAGCTATCAATCATCAGGTTTAAACCTAAGCCAGGTTACCTCGATGAATTTGCCGCAAACTTAAGCGCTTACAATGAAACCAAGCACCGAGTGTTCCACTTAATGAAATCAGGCGAAGAGTTACATGCGATCGTCATAAGAGATGCCAATATACTTGCTCAGGATGCCGCCGATGGCGTAAAATTTCTTGATAGCCAGCGGCATCTTCTGCAGGAGTTTGACTCAGTGAACAGGCATACAATCCCGTTAAGCGGCGATTTAATACACACCACCGTGAAATAACTTTGAGTTTGCAGCTCTAAGACTAAAGGAAAATGAACGATGTTATTTATGGTAAAAGTTACGCATGATTATTCAACATGTCAGGCGCACCACCCCACTAAGGCAGATCTATATAAAAATACGTTAGCGAACTTGGGCGATCACGGCATTAAAGTTCACGGGCAATACTCAAATCGGCTCATCCATACAAACTTCATCATATGTGAAACAGATAGCTTTGAGGCGTTAGATGCGGCCTTTGATCCGATCCTTGAGATGGGTCATTTTGAGGCTACCCCTGTTATGAAGCGGGATTAACAGAGCCTGTAAGCAGCCCTCAATTCATGTGTGTTTGTCGGTTTTTGGTACCCAAGGCCGGACTCGAACCGGCACGCCTCGCGGCGGGGGATTTTGAATCCCCTGCGTCTACCATTCCGCCACTTGGGCTTATCGATTACACTGCGTTTCCTGCGTTCTCGCTTTGAAAATCTTGACTGTTAAATTGGGACCACGTCTCGTAAACGTCTACCAAATTTAGCAGCGGATCATCTGTGCAAGAAGATTTAACACAACTCGTCTTAGCCAAACTCGAACCCGAAGGAACTGGTAAGCGATACTTCGTCTACGGCTCGAATCTTGATGGATTTGGTAGTGAAATTTCTGCGAAAGGTAAAGCCAGTTATTCTGTCTAAATAGGAATAAACGGCAGAAGAAGCGCGACATGCGAAAAATATAGCTGCAATTGAGCAAAGCGCAGTATCAGATGAACAGGCCGAAGCGCAGGTAATGTTTGCCGATGCTCTAAAAAGAGCGGCCCGCAGTGACCAAGGCGACAGGGCTGCTGGAGAGCTTAGTAAAAAATCTTAAACAACTTGTCGAGAATTGCGTTAAATTGCGTCAAAATGTGCTGCGCAGCGATTGGGTCGCCGATCACCGCGACCGTAAGCTCGGCCGTGACCGCAGTGGTAAATCCCGCTGCAGCCTTCGCCAGATTGACCAGCCCGCGCATGATCTGGCGATTTTTCAGATCATCCTGCGCATCATTGAGGGGGGCTTCAGATATTGTCTCCTTCAGATCCGTATCAAGATCCTTGAAATATTCCATAACCTCCCGGTCTGCGATATCGCCCATTTTAGGATCTAGGTTGGCCTTTTTAAATTGCTGCTCAATCGCCACCGCATCCGCTGTGCCCGATGCCAAAGGTGCCGGGCCAATGGCCCCGGGGGCGCCAGCAGGCGGCTGCTCAGGCTGGAGGTATTTGCGCATCATTTCATGTTGCTCAAAAAGCGCTGTGGTGTCGCTTATAAGACTGTCGCTCCAGGCCCCCACCGCCGCCTCATCCTTGATGCTTTTGATGCGGCCTGTAGCGTTTTCATACCTATACAAATTTTTATTTTTATATTTTAAAACAATTTAATATTTGGATGTATTGATCTACAATACGCCCAAATCAAAGTTATAGTTGCGCGCTAAAAAATCAGCCCTGATGTTCTCAATGAGCTCTATGAAGGCCCTGCGCAGGTCATCCAGATCTTTGGGGTTATTTGCCGGTGGCGGCGTATGAAGCGGCTTATCTCCCAGGATCACCTTGCCGTTCCGCACTGCAAATTCAACTGCGGAGGCGGTTTCCAATTGCTGTTTCACATTTGCATCATCAGGATCCAGTTTTAGCTTGAGCGCCTCTAACAAACGTAAACTTTCCAGCGTATCTGACTGGCGATCCCAATCGGTCAAACTGGCATATTGAACCTCGCCAAAGCCATAGGGCAGCGGCGCGCTGTCAAGCTTGGCATGCATCAGCTTGCCCTGGCGTTTCCCCTCTCCGGCCTCCTCAATGACACTGTGTGATCGCACGCTCTGCTTGGTCCAAAGCGTGAGAACCGCCTGACACTGTGCCAAATTGCCTTTAATTCGGTCGCGCCACCGATCCCTCGGCACGATATCACCATTCCACCATATGTTGATATTATGGGCTTGCAAATAGCGGACGATCCCAGCCACTTCTATCTTATTATCATGAGCATAGGGGATAAATACAAAGGGTGCCTCGGGCTGTTCCGGTACCACCTCGCTCCCCGGCGGTTCGGGCCACGCGTCTGGATAGGTGAGACGATCTGGTATGATCACCACCCGATCCACATTCATGTCTTCAAGCTGCCCCTACGTCAGACCCACGGTCTCGCCAAGATCTGTAAACTCCCTCTCACCCGCATCATTGATAACTGTCCGAAAGTCCGCCCCCAGCATGTTCGCCGCCAGCAGGTCCGCATCCCGCAGCTCCGCCCGCAGCAGGTTCGCTCTAGACAAATTAATCTTGACGCCCGATCGGACATATCGATTCCACACATCAACGCTTTGCTTCAATATTTCGAGCTGCTTGGGATCTGCCATAATCCTGCCTGTATTAAATACATACCTTCAATTTTTTTGGATTTTAACATGGTTTACAGATAGACGAAATAAAACTCTAATCATAGCGCGCAAGGCTTCAGCCGATCTTTGGTGCCGGGCGCTCCGCCGGAGAACGGAGGCCACAGGGTCATCTGGGGGCTGATGTCAGGCGTTCAGACTGAGATTATATCTGGCGTTAAAATCGGGCGCGGGTCACCTGACCTTGCACCCCTTCCCAAGCGGCGGTGGCCAAAGACATGCCCAAAATACGTTTGGGATTGGTGGGCGGCGGCATTTCAACACCGCTCAAAGGTCGAAATCCGAATCTTTGATAATAGGGCGCGTCCCCCACCAGCAGCACCTTGTTCCAACCAAGTCCTGGCGCCAAGGCCAGGCTTTCACGAATCAAATATCCCCCCAGCCCCTCGCCCTGCCGAGTTGGGTGGACGGCAATCGGCCCAAGCAAGAGCACGTGACGCTCCCCGACACAGACAGGCCAATAGCGAATGGCACCGGCCAGAATGCCATCTGGATCCCGCGCCACCTGTGACAGGGCGGCAATCGGCGGAGTTCCCTCGCGCAATCGATAGGAAGACAAAGCCTCCCGGCCCGGAGCAAAGCACAAATCATACAGCGCTTCGACTTCCCACCAATCTGCGTCTGTCTCGCGGTTTAAATGAAACACCGCCCCGTCCTCTTTCGTTTTGCAACTGGCCTAACACGCGGTTACGCTTGGCGCAAACCCAGAGGAGAGCACATGTTTTATCGTCCCGACGAGGGTCACGGCCTGCCCCATAATCCGTTTAATGCCATCATTGCCCCGCGGCCCATCGGCTGGATCTCAACGCAGGACGCAGATGGACGACGCAACCTGGCGCCCTATTCGTTTTTCAACGCCGTGGCCTATGTGCCGCCGCAGGTGATGTTTGCATCCACCGGTGCAAAAGCCGATCAGGATGGCACAAAAGACAGCGTCAGCAATATCCGCGAGACCGGAGCATTTTGCGTCAATATTGTCGAATATGCTATGCTAAACGCGATGAATGCCTCCTCGGCAAGTCTTGGAAAGCAAGAAGATGAGTTTGCACATGCAGGGCTCGAAGCCCTGGCCTGTGACACCATCTCAGGGTTTCGCGTTGCCGGCGCGCCCGCCAGCCTTGAGTGTAAGGTGACACAGATCATCACGCTGGCCGGGCCGGCTAATTTTGCCGTCTTCGGGGAAGTCACCGGCGTTCATATGCGTGATGATTGTATGGTGGATGGCCTGTTTGATGTGAAAAAATTTAAGCCATTGGCGCGTTTGGGCTACAAAGATTACAGCTTTGTGGATCATAGCTTTGCTCTGAGCCGCCCGGACGACTGATCCGGGCGGCTATGGTGCTTTGAGGTCTAATGCCCAGCCGCCAAAATGCCAGTGCGCACACCGTAATCCACAGCAATTTGATAGTCAGGGTCATCATCACTGTCGACGATCAAATGCCCGGCCTTGCTTAGAAGGTAATGGCAATCTTTGCTCAAGTGACGCAATTGAATGCGCTTGCCCGCCTCTTCATATTTCAGCGCCAAGGCCTCAATCGCCTGCAGAGCCGATTGATCCGCAACCCGGCTGTCTGCGAAATCGACAACCACCGTCTCTGGATCCTCATATGGGGTAAACAGCTCCGAAAACCCCTCTGTTGAGCCAAAGAAAAGCGGACCGCGGATTTTGTAAACCTTGGTGCCATCACTCTCAACCGCACGGTTCGCATGGATCCGGGTGGCGTTTTGCCAAGCATAGGCCAGCGCCGAGACAATAACCCCAACCACAACCGCGATGGCAAGGTCAGTCATCACCGTCACAGCCGTGACCAAGATGATCACAAAGGCATCCGTCAGCGGCACTTTTCGCATGATCATCAAACTGTTCCAAGCAAAAGTGCCGATCACGACCATGAACATTACGCCGACCAAAGCGGCCAAAGGAATTTGTTCGATCAAGGGAGAGGCCACGACGATAAAGGCCAAAAGGAACAACGCTGCGGCGGTGCCGGCAATACGGGTGCGCCCGCCGGATTTCACATTGATCATCGACTGACCAATCATGGCGCAGCCGCCCATTCCACCAAAAAATCCAGTGACGGTATTCGCGATGCCCTGCGCAATACTCTCTTGGCTCGCACCCCCTCGCTTGTTGGTGATGTCCCCCACAAGATTGAGCGTCAGCAGGCTTTCAATCAGGCCAATGGCAGCCAGAATCCCCGCATGGGGAAGGATGATCCAAAAAGTTTCTAAGGTCAGCGGCACGCTGGGGATATGAAACTGCGGCAAGCCGCCCTCAATACTGGCCAAATCGCCAACGCGTGGCACATCAATGCCAAAGGCAATCACAACCACCGCGACAATACCAATTCCCGCCAAAGGAGCCGGGACCGCTTTGGTCAGCTTGGGCATGCCCCAAACGATCACCATAGTGAGCGCAACCAGCCCCAGCATGAACAACATGGGCAGACCCGAAAGCCACTCCCCGCTCGACATGCCATGGCCCGTGTTTACCACAGATCCCGGCACTTTAAACTGTGTCATCTGCGCCAGGAAAATGACAATTGCTAAGCCATTCACAAAACCCAGCATCACCGGATGCGGCACAAGACGAATGAATTTGCCCCATTTCATAATGCCAACAAAAATCTGAATAAGCCCCATGAGCACCACCGTCGCGAAGAGATATTCGACTCCATGCTGCGCCACAAGCGCCACCATGACCACCGCCAGAGCGCCCGTTGCGCCGGAAATCATCCCAGGGCGCCCACCGATCAGCGCGGTGATCAGCCCAACGATAAAAGCGGCATAAAGCCCGACCAAAGGATGCACCCCAGCGACAAAGGCAAAGGCCACCGCCTCGGGCACCAGCGCCAAAGCCACGGTGAGACCAGCCAAGAGCTCGATACGAATACGGCCTGGGGTCAAGGGCTCCCCAGCGCTCAAATTAAAGTTGGCAAAAGAAGATTTGACCGCCGATGCAGCCAATGAAACACGAGACATAATGGAAACCTTTTTGTCGAACAGTCGAAACTTTGCCGCCTCTTATCATATATTTCGCGGAGGTCACAGAATTCTTAACGCGCTGTGAAATTCTGAGCCCAAAGCCCCGGTCGGCGACTAGCGCGGCGCATAAAAACATGTAACAAAATGAAGATACTTCGACATCATTAAGGACGCAGACGATGAGCACAACAAAAATTGGAGTGATTGGTGGCTCCGGGGTTTATGACATTGATGGGCTGCAAAACCCTAAATGGCAACAAGTCGAGAGTCCCTGGGGCGTGCCGTCCGATGAGCTGCTCACCGGACAGCTGGCCGGTGTCGAAATGGTCTTCTTGCCCCGTCACGGGCGCGGCCATGTCCACGCCCCCAGTGATGTACCGTATCGCGCCAATATCGACGCTTTGAAACGACTTGGAGTTACAGATGTCGTCTCCGTAAGTGCCTGCGGTTCGTTTCGCGACGAGATGGAGCCAGGACATTTTGTTTTGGTCGATCAGTTCATAGACCGCACCACACAGCGGGCCAGCTCCTTTTTCTCCAGCGGTTGCGTGGGTCACGTCAGCCTCGCCCACCCGACCTGCCCTCGGCTATCAGCTGCTTGTGCTGCGGCGACAAGGGCGGAAGGGATAACCGTGCATGAGGGTGGCACATATCTCGCCATGGAAGGGCCACAATTCTCAACACTGGCTGAAAGCCGCATGTATCGTGAAAGCTGGGGGGCGGATGTGATCGGTATGACCAATATGCCTGAAGCAAAACTCGCGCGCGAAGCCGAATTATGCTACACCTCCGTGGCCATGATCACCGACTATGACAGCTGGCACCCAGATCATGGGGAGGTCGATGTGACGGAAATCATCAAGACTCTCATGGGCAATTCAGCGCAGGCCAAGGGGATGGTGGCACGCCTGCCGCAGCTTTTGGGCGCCACCCGCAACCTCTGCCCGGCTGGCTGCGACCGATCACTGGAATATGCTATACTCACCGTTCCCGAGGCCCGTGATCCTGTTTTGCTCAGCAAGCTCGATGCCGTTGCCGGACGGGTCTTGCGCTAAGGCGCTACATTGTCAAACACGGCAAATTGGGGCTCGTCTCTGCCAACAGAGCTGCTATGACGGGCGCGCCAGAAGAGGACTGTTTTATGAAAACCGTAAAAGACTATATCCGCACCATCCCTGATTTCCCACATGAGGGGATCATGTTCCGCGATGTCACCACGCTTTTTGCCGACCCGCGCGGCCTGCGTCTCTG
>Ga0206124_10003953_pt1 | contig 10197 bp, 9 predicted proteins | sample Helgoland_Spring_3_FD_148671 | JGI IMG/M metagenome (GOLD analysis project Ga0206124, IMG submission 148671) | Pelagic subsurface seawater microbial communities from Kabeltonne, Helgoland, North Sea - Helgoland_Spring_Bloom_20160321_2 | ecosystem: Environmental > Aquatic > Marine > Epipelagic ... | reverse complement strand
GGGGAAAACTCCCTCCTATGGAAGATCAAATTGATCCACCAATTATCAGAGAAAAAAATATTTTTACTGTTGTAGTTAACAAGAATAATCAACTACTTGTTGAAGAATCATTAACAGATATTAAGGACCTTAGAGGTCTTGCTGTTGAATTTCTCGATAACGGAGGAGGTTCTGGTGACGAAGCATGTTCTTACTGTCAAGGTAATGGAGATTCTAGATCTTCTGATAATCCAGATAAAGCTATTATTTCATTAAAAAATGATAGAGAAACTGAATATAAAGTATATATAGCAGTTCAAAATGAATTGGTAGCTGCATACAATGAACTTAGAAATAGAGAATTTGCAAGATTGAATCCAAACATTGGTATTTCATATGTTGAAGCTGACTTAATATATAGCGATCCTAGAACATCTGCTGATGATAAAATTAGCTTGAAAGAGAAATTAGATGTTGTTAAATTATTATATCCTCAAAAATTATCTGAGGCTGAACCAAGTAAAGTAAATTAAGTATGGCAAAGTTTAATAAAAAGAAAAGTGGAGATCTTCCAGCAATATCAACGGCATCTTTGCCTGATATAGTATTTATGTTATTATTCTTTTTTATGGTAGCAACAGTTATGCGTGATAGTACGTTAATGGTTCAAAACACTCTCCCTGCTGCTGATCAAGTTCAAAAGCTTGATAAAAAGGATAGAGTTATTTATATATATGCAGGAAAACCTTCAACTAGATATGTTGACACATATGGTTCACAAGCTAGAATTCAGTTAAATGATAAATTTGGAACTGTTGAAGAAGTGGGTGCATTTGTCTTGGCAGAAAGAGCTGCAAAGCGAGAAGAACTTCAAAATGTTCTAACAACTGCATTAAAAGTTGATAGTGATACTAAGATGGGTATAATTAGCGATATTAAGCAAGAGTTGCGTAAAGTTAACGCTCTTAAGCTAAACTATACAACTAGAGTTGGAGACTACACTCAAAATTTTAACTAGAAAAAATCTTTTTTTTCTAACATTTCTAATTTCCTTTAGTCTTTACAGTCAATCAAATACAGAACAATTAGAAGAGAATTATAGAGAAGATCAGTTTTATTTTGGTTCAAGTTATTTTATTCAAAGTGAGTCTATAACTGATTTTAAACAAAATGGATTTTCTGGTAATTTTCAATTAGGTTTTATTAGAGATTTTCCTTTAAATAATAGTTCAACTAGAGCAATTGGAATTGGATTAGGATATGAAAGAAACTTTTTTACTTCAAATATTCAACCTATTCAGGAAAACTCTAATATAGACTATAGAATAGTTGTTAGTAAATTTTTAGAGTCTAAAAATAAAATCTCTTTTTCATCTATAGCTATTCCAATTGAATATAGGTGGAGAACATCTAGTATTAATGAATTTAAATTCTGGAGAATTTATTCTGGGTTTAAATTAAAAAAGAACTTTCCGTTATATTCAAACCCTTCCTATGGAAGTGAACTTAAAATTGATGAAATTGAAGATTGGACAAGTTCAATTTATCTTAACGCTGGTTATAATACCTGGAACATATCCATAGAGTATGATTTAAATCCATTGATTAAAAACAAAAAAACTCTTGATGGAGACAGTCTAAACATTAGTTTTTTTAGATTAGGTTTAGTCTTCTATATACTATAGTTCTTTTCTTAGCCTAGCTACTGAAATATCAAGTTGTTCTCGATATTTTGAAACAGTTCTTCTTGCTACTTTATATCCCTTATCTGATAATTTATTTGATAGTTCTATATCTGATAAAGGTTTATTTTTATCTTCTTCACTTATAATCTCTTTCAATATTTTTTTTATTTCAATAGTAGAAATCTCTTCACCTTCTTTATTTTTCATCCCTTCAGAAAAATAACTCTTTAGAAGTTTTATTCCATAAGGAGTCTCAATATACTTACTATTAGCAACTCTAGATATTGTAGATATATCCATATTAATTATTTCAGCAATATCTTTTAATATCATTGGTTTTAGCTTTATTTCCTCGCCAGTTGAAAAGTATTCCTTTTGAAAGTTGACAATAGCATTAACGGTTTGAAATAAAGTTTGATGTCTCTGCTCAATTGCTTCTATAAACCATTTAGCTGAATCAAGCTTTTGTTTTAAAAATTGCATTGCTTGATTTTGAGACTTTGTTTTTTTAGGATCATTTTTATAACCTTCAAGAATATTTTTATAAGAATTTGAAAGTCTTAATTCTGGTGAATTTCTTTTATTTAGTTCGACTATGAAATTTCCATCTTCAATTGTTAAAATAAAATCAGGAACTATAGTATTGTTTGAGAATTCACTTGTAATAGATCCGCCAGGCTTAGGATTTAACCTAGATACCCCATCGATTGCATCTTTTAAATCTTCTTGAGATAAACTTAATTTTTCAGAAAGTTTTGAAAATTTCTTTTTTGAAAATATTTCAAATTCGTTTTCTAAAATTTTAATAGAATTTAAAACGGATTTTTTAAAACTATTTTTTTTCTTAAGTTGGATTAAAAGACATTCTTTCAGTGATCTCGCTCCAACTCCAGCTGGATCAAGATCTTGTATTTTTTCTAATATTGATAAAACATCATGTTTTGTAGCTACAATATTTTGAGTGAAAGCTAGATCATCAATTATATCATCAATTTCTCTTCTTAAATAACCACTCTCATCAATACTACCAATTAAAAATTCACATATTGGTTTTTCTGAATCTTTAAGAATTAAATTTTTTGACTGATTATCAAGAAATTGATGAAAACTTAATGATGATTTTGTTTGATAATTTGTGCTTTCTTCTTGATTAGAATAGTAGTTTTGATTCAAATCTTCAGGTTCATCTGAAAGATAATCATCAATATTGACATCCCCTTCTTCATTATTTGATTCAAATTCGTTAGAATCATCTTCTGCAGCTTCTTTGCCTAGTTCAATAGCTGGATTTTCTTCAATTTCATTTTTAATTTTCTGTTCTAATTCTGCTGTTGTAAGTTGTATCAACTTCATCAACTGAATTTGTTGTGGAGAAAGCTTTTGAGATAACTTTAATTGTAGTTTTTGATTAAGCATTTTGATTTTATACTTAAACAAAAGTAAGAAAAGAATTAATTCATTCTAAAATGATGCATTTTTTGGAGTTCTTGGATATGGTATTACATCTCTAATATTTTGCATCCCAGTACAAAACATTACTATTCTTTCAAAACCTAAACCAAATCCACTGTGAGGAACTGTTCCATATTTTCTTAAGTCTAAGTACCACCATAATTCTTTTTCATCAATTCCTATTTCTTGAATTCTTTCCTTTAAAACATTTAATCTTTCTTCTCTTTGTGATCCACCAATTATTTCACCAATACCAGGAAATAAAACATCCATTGCTCTAACTGTTTTCTTATCACTATTTAGTCTCATATAGAATGCTTTAATATTTGCAGGATAATCATAAATAACTACAGGAGATTTAAAATGTTTCTCTACCAAAAATCTTTCATGTTCACTTTGAAAATCACATCCCCATTCATCTATTATATAATTAAATTTCTTCTTTTTATTATAATTAGAATTTCTAAGTATTTCAAAAGCTTCTGTATATGATATTCTGACAAACTTATTATTAATGGTAAATTTAATTTTATCAATTAAATTAAGTTCACTTCTCTCAATCTTTGGTTTTTGACTTTCTTCCTTTTGAAGTCTCTCATCAAGAAATATTAGATCGTCAGAACAATTATCTAAAATGTATTGAAGAATGTATTTTAGAAATGATTCAGCAAGGTCCATATTATCATCTAGATCGTAAAATGCCATTTCAGGTTCAATCATCCAAAATTCAGATGCATGCCTCGAAGTGTTTGAATTTTCTGCTCTAAAAGTTGGACCAAATGTATATACATTTCCAAGTCCCAGAGCATATGTCTCAGCTTCAAGTTGACCTGAAACAGTCAGGCTTGTTTTTTTACCAAAAAAATCTTTTGAATAATCAGTATCTTTTGAACCAATTTGATCTTCATTTAGTGTAGTAACTCTAAACATTTCTCCAGCTCCTTCAGCATCACTAGAAGTTATTATTGGTGTATTAATATAGTTAAAGCCATTCGTATTAAAAAAATTATGGATTCCAAAAGCTAGTTTTGATCGAATTCTCATTACAGAACTAAATGTAGACGTTCTGATTCTTAAATGCGCTTGTTCTCTAAGAAACTCAAAGCTATGTTTCTTTGGTTGTATAGGATACTGATCAGGATCTGATTGACCTAAAATTTCTATACTTAGAACTTGTATTTCAAAATTTTGACCTTTACCAATACTCTTGATTAAATCACCCTTAATTTTAAGTGAACATCCAACAGTTATTTTTTTTAATTTTTCTTCTTCTACTGAGGATTCTGAAATTACACATTGAATGTTTTTTATTGTAGAGCCATCATTTAATTCAATGAATTTCTTTCCCCTAAAAGCTCTAACCCACCCACCTACGGTAACATTATTATTAACATCAGGCGATGTGTAAATATCCTTAATCTTTTGTAGGTCCATATTTTATAAAGTTAGAATGTCTTTCTCTTTAACTGAGAGCATTTCATCTACTTTTTTGATGTATTTATCTGTTAATTCTTGAGTATCAATTTCAAGATTAGATTTCAGATCATCAGATATTTCTAGATTTTTAATTTTATTATTAGTATCCTTTCGAGTATTTCTTATACTTACTTTTGCAGCTTCTGATTCAGATTTTGCAAGCTTACTTAATTCAATTCTTCTTTCCTCTGTCAAAGGAGGTATATTTATTAATAATGATTCGCCATTATTAACAGGATTAAGTCCAAGATTTGAGCCAATAATACTTTTTTCTATTTCTTCTAGTATGCTTTTTTCCCATGGCTGAATACTAATAGTCTGAGCGTTTGGAGTACTTACTGAAGCAACTTGACTTAATGGTGTCATATTACCATAATATTCAACTGTTATGCCTTTTAGCATAATAGGGTTAGCTTTACCAGCTCTAATTTTTGCTAATTCATTTTCTAAGTGATTAATAGCAGATATCATGCTTAATTCTGAATTTTCGACTATTTCTTGATTGTTTTCCATAATTAAAAATTATTTTGAAACTTTTGTTCCAATTTTTTCACCCATTATAACTCTTATTAAATTTCCCTTTGTATTCATGTCAAATACAATTATTGGAAGTTCATTTTCTTTACTTAATGTAAAGGCTGTAGTATCCATTATTTTTAAACCTTTTTTGATAGTTTCTTCAAATGAAATATTATCAAATTTAACTGCCTCTTTATTTTTTTCAGGATCTTCGTTATAAATTCCATCTACTCTTGTTCCTTTTAATATAACATCTGCGTTAATTTCTATTGCCCTAAGAACTGCTGCTGAATCAGTTGTAAAATATGGATTTCCAGTTCCGGATGCAAAAATCACAACGCGTCCTTTTTCTAGGTGTCTAGTAGCTTTTCTTTTTATGAACGGTTCTGCAATTGATTCCATTTTAATTGCTGATTGAAGTCGAGTAGGGATATCCATCCTTTCTAATGCATTTTGAAGAGCTAAACCATTTATTACAGTAGCTAACATACCCATGTAATCTGCTTGAACTCGATCAATTCCATCTTTTGATCCTGTTAAACCTCTAAAAATATTTCCTCCTCCAATAACAATAGCAATTTCTACTCCTTGTTTATGAATTTGTTTTATCTCTTCAGCATAAACTACAAGTCTATCATTGTCAATACCATAAGAGTTTTTTCCTAATAAAGCCTCGCCGCTGAGTTTAAGTAGTATTCTATTGTATTTCATTGTCTTTGGAATAATGCAAATATAATTATAAAGTTTTAACTTCTATTCAATCTTAAGTGCATTAAGAACAGAATGTTCGCCAATATTTACTCTTCTAAGTTCAAATAAATATGACCCAGAATTTAGCTTTTTACCAAAATCATTTGCTATGGATCTAATATAAGTTCCTTTTGAACATTTTATATGGAACTCAACATATGGAGGTGAAAAATTAGTAATAATAAACTCATGTATTTCAATTTCTCTTTCTTGAATTTCAACTTTTTTATTTTCTCTTGCATATTCATACATTCTTTTTCCATGCTTTTTAATTGCAGAATATATTGGCGGTTTCTGCATTTTTTTACCAATAAATTGCTTAGAAATTTTTTTTAAATCATATTCTTTAATGTGATCATAATTAAATACTTCATTTACTTCAGTTTCACCATCATATGATGGAGTAGTTTCACCAAGTTTAAACTTTCCTGTATAGGTTTTAAATTGATTTTGATATTCTGAAATTTTTTTGGTTTGCTTTCCTACACAAATAATTAATAAGCCAGTTGCTAATGGATCAAGAGTTCCTGCATGACCAACTTTTATTCGTTTAATTTTAAACTTAGATACTAATGATTTTCGGATATATTTAACAACATCAAAAGAAGTCCATTTAAGAGGTTTGTCAACTAAAAACATCCTACCGTTTAGGATATCATCGTGAGTAATTTGATCTAAATCATATTTTACCATTACTCTTTATCTCTGTAAAGGATTGAGATTATACACATTATAAACCCTAATATTACAACTAATGGAGCTAATCGGATACGTCTAAAGCTATATATTTCATTGTTAAAAACATCAGGATTGTTAGATCCTCCACCTGACATTAAAAGAAATCCTACCCCAATAATAAATATAGATAATAGTAGAAATTGATATCTTTTTTTACTAAATAAAAATTGTTTTTTTTTCATTGGACTATCTTACAAATTTTAACTTTAAATATCTCTGTGTAATAAAAAAAGAACTTACAAATGAAGTTGTTATTCCAAAAATAATAATAAAACAACCCAGGATTAATAAATCATTAAAATTTGTAAAAAAATCAATGTCTTCAATTTGATTACCTAATTGTGCTATTAGTATCAGTAGTAATAATATAGAAACTATAGAAGACAGAAAGCTAATTTTAACATATAGCCAAATAAAAGGTTTTCTTATAAACTTTCTTGTTGCTCCTACTAGTTGCATAGTTTTAATAATTTCTCTTTTTGAATAAATTGAAATTTTAATAGAGTTATTTATTAGAATGAAGCTAGTTATAAAAAAGACAACACTCAAAATGAGTATCCATAGACCAATTTTTTCAAAGTTTTTGTTTAATGCATCAACAAGTGGTTTGTCATATTCAACTTCTTCAATAAAGTCAAAGTTGTTCAAGTTTTTTATAAAATTTTCAATTGAATAAATATCTATCCTGTTGCTATATAATTGAATTGAAATGGCATCTAGAAGGGGGTTATATCCTAAAAAACCAACAAATTCTTCTCCTATTTCTTTTGAAAAAATCTCTGCAGCATCTTCCTTTGCTAAATAGGTTATTTCCTTAACATCATCATTAAGGTTTAAAAATTTAATTAATTGCTTATTTTCAAATTCTTTAGTTGTATTCTTAAGATAAACATTAACCAAAATATTTTCCTTAAAGTAACTTTCAACTGATGAAGATTTTAAGTAAATGAATCCTATTAATGATAATGTAAATAATACAACAGTATTAATAAGAAATATTGAAATTAAGTTACTTCTAACTTTTGTGTTTTCTAAATTATTTTTAGTCTTCAAACTATTGTAAAAGTAATAAACAAATAATAAATTAATTTTTATGTTAATTAAATAAGTTCTTCCTTTGTGTAAATTAACTTTACGTGAATTATAATTTTCTTGAAATAGAGAAAAAATGGCAAGAATTTTGGAAAGCAAATGAAACTTATAAAGTAGGTTTTTCTTCTAAACCAAAACTATATGTTCTAGATATGTTTCCTTATCCATCGGGAGCTGGCCTTCATGTTGGTCACCCATTAGGATATATTGCAAGTGATATTTACTCAAGATATAAAAGACATAATGGATTTAATGTTCTACATCCACAAGGATATGATTCTTTTGGTTTACCTGCTGAGCAATATGCAATTAAAACAGGTCAACATCCTAAAAAAACAACTTTAGATAATATAACTATGTATAGAAATCAATTAGATAGAATTGGTTTCTCATTTGATTGGTCTAGAGAAATTAGAACTTCAGATCCTAACTATTACAAATGGACTCAATGGATATTTATTTTAATGTTCAATTCTTATTACTGTTCTATTGATGATAAAGCTAAAAATATTGAAAATTTAATAAGCTCATTTAATAATGAAGGTGATAAATTATATAAAGATCAACTTACAGACTTAGGGTATTCTTTTACTAATTCAGAATGGAATGCTTTTAATGCTAAAGAAAAGTCAGAAATCCTAATGAATTTTAGGATAGCATATTTAACGGATGGTGAAGTTAATTGGTGTGAAGAACTAGGAACAGTTTTAGCAAATGATGAAATAATTAATGGAGTTAGCGAACGAGGTGGATATCCTGTAACTAAAAGAAAGGTTAAACACTGGTCTCTTAGAATAAGTGAATATTCTGAAAGACTATTACAAGGTCTTGATAAAATTGATTGGCCAGATCCACTTAAAGAAATGCAAAGAAATTGGATTGGAAAATCTAAAGGTGTTTCAATTAATTTTAAAGTAGAAAATTCAAATAAATCTATTGAAGTTTTTACTACTAGGCCTGATACAATTTTTGGAGTTTCTTTTTTAACTATAGCTCCTGAATATAAGGATATAACTGATTTATCAGTATCTAAAAATAAATCTGTTATTGAAGAATATATAAGTGAAGTTTCAAAAAAATCTGAACGAGATAGACTGTCAGATGTTAAAACTGTATCCGGTGTTTTTTCTGGATCTTATGCAATACATCCATTTAATGGAAACAAAGTGCCAATATGGATTTCTGATTATGTTATTGCAAGCTATGGAACTGGAGCTGTAATGGGGGTTCCGGCAGGTGACCAGAGAGACTTTGATTTTGCCAATAAATTTCAAATAAAAATACCTAATATTTTTAAAAATATTGATATATCAAAAGTTGCTTTTTCTGATAAGACAGGATTTAAATTAATTAATTCTGAATTTCTTGATGGTAAAGATTATAATGAGTCAATAGAAATAATAATTAATGAAATTGAAAATAAGAATATTGGAAAATCAAAAATTCAATATAAATTAAGAGATGCTACATTTAGTAGGCAAAGATACTGGGGAGAGCCAATTCCTATTTATTACAAAGATGGAATTCCTAAAAATATTGATTTGGGAGACCTTCCTTTAAAACTTCCTGAGGTTGATAATTTCTTGCCAACTAAAAATGGTGATTCTCCCCTTGGAAATTCAAAAGAATGGGCATGGAATGAAAAGGATAAAAAAGTAACTTCTAATGATAATATAAATGAAGTTGATACTTTTCCAATAGAATTAAATACTATGCCAGGATGGGCAGGAAGTTCTTGGTATTTTTATAGATACATGGATCCAACAAATAGTGAGAATTTTGTTTCTGAAGATTCACAAAACTATTGGTCAGATATAGATGTTTATTTTGGAGGAAGTGAACATGCTACAGGTCACTTGTTATACTCCAGATTCTATCAAAAATTTCTTTATGATCTAAGTCTGCTTAAAAAAGATGATTTTGCAAAGAAGCTAGTAAATCAAGGTATGATTCTTGGAAATTCAGCATTTATTTACCGTAAATCAGGAACTTCAGAGTATTTATCAAAAAGTTTAATATCTAATGTTAAAGTTGACAAAATACGAATTGATATAAAGTATGTTGAAGGTGAAGATAAAGTTAACATTGATCTTTTGAAGAAAGAGGATAAAGACTTTAAAGATTCTGTATTTATTTCTGAAAACGACATGTTTAAATGTATACGTGAACAGGAAAAGATGTCAAAATCAAAATTTAATGTTGTTAATCCAGATGAAATATGTAATCAATATGGAGCTGATACTTTGAGAATGTATGAAATGTTCCTTGGTCCAATCGAGCAATCAAAGCCATGGGATACAAGAGGAATTTCTGGAGTTCATTCATTTTTAAAAAAATTCTGGAACTTATTTTTCACAGATGGTGAGATAAATTTATCAAGTGATGAACCAACTAGTGAATCACTTAAATCTCTTCACAAAACAATTAAAAAAGTATCAGAGGATATAGAAAAACTAAGTCTAAATACTTGTATAAGTTCATTTATGATTTGTGTAAATGAATTAAG
>Ga0206124_10003946_pt1 | contig 10206 bp, 7 predicted proteins | sample Helgoland_Spring_3_FD_148671 | JGI IMG/M metagenome (GOLD analysis project Ga0206124, IMG submission 148671) | Pelagic subsurface seawater microbial communities from Kabeltonne, Helgoland, North Sea - Helgoland_Spring_Bloom_20160321_2 | ecosystem: Environmental > Aquatic > Marine > Epipelagic ... | reverse complement strand
TTTTTGCCTCATTGCCAACATGGTCAAAATCAACCGATCGACGCCATGAGAAAACATCGGCAGTTCCGTCAGGTGCGAACCATTGCGGAACCTCAAGCCCGAACGCAGCGCCAAATTGCGCGCCAGCCTGTTTCTGTCGGTCATAGATGCTGGTGGTCAATAGGGGGCGGGCAGCTTGTAATTCTTCATTCGGATATCGAATTGAAAACCGCCGCGAATAATTCTCTCTAACACGAGCATTGGTATAGGCCATGCTGGCATAATCACCAAACCGCGATACATCCATCGCCCAGACATCAAATCCGGGGTCACCATTCACAATCCAGTTAGCTAATGCCAGCCCGACACCGCCACCCTGACTAAAGCCAGCCATTACCGCGCAAGCAGACCAGTAATTGGTCATGCCCTTTACCGGCCCAACAAGTGGATTTCCATCGGGTGCAAACGTGAAGGGGCCATTGATGATTTGTTTGATTCCAGCATTTTCAAATGCCGGAAAATGGCGGAACCCGACTTCAAGCGATGGGGCAATCCGATCAATATCAGGGTCGAGCAGCTGATGACCAAAATTCCACGGCGTTTCGGTTTCCGACCATGGTTTGCAGGCGCGCTCATAGGTGCCCATCAACATACCGCCGCGTTCTTGGCGAAGATAGATTTCACCATCAAAATCAACAGCATGCAAAACTTCGGCGCCGGTTTTTTGATTAATTTCGGCGACTTCGGGCATGTCTTCGGTCAACAGATACATATGTTCCATTGCCAATACCGGCAGTTCCAGCCCGACCATGCGGCCAACTTCACGCGCCCAAAGACCAGCGGCATTCACCACATGTTCGGCGATGATGACGCCTTTATTGGTTGTGACGGCCCATTGGCCATCGCTCTGCTGGCGAAGCGCCTCAACTTTGACATGGGTTTCAAAATCCGCGCCATTTTTGCGCGCCGCCTTGGCATAGGCATGGGTAACGCCATAAGGGTCGCAATGCCCCTCAATCGGATCATACATCGCGCCAACAAATTGCGACGGATCAATCAGCGGCATCAGCTCATGCGCCCGTTCAGGGGTGATGATTTCAAGATCATCCATGCCAAGATACTTACCCTTGGCATAGACTGATTTTAGCCAGTCAAACCGCTCATTAGTGGCGGCAAGCATTATCCCGCCGGTCATGTGAAGGCCAATATTCTGCCCCGATAATTCCTCGATTTCCTGATAAAGCTTAATCGTATATTGCTGTAACTTGGCAACATTTGGATCGCCATTGATGGTGTGCATGCCACCCGCGGCATGCCATGTGGAACCTGACGTCAATTCCGACCGTTCAAGCATGATCGCATCTTGGCATCCAAGTTTGCTGAGATGGTATAAAATCGAGGCGCCAACAACGCCGCCTCCAATTACTAAGACTTGTGCTTGGTTTTTCATCTTGGCCTCGTCTGGCACACAGTTGGAATGCCCTTGATAATAGCTAACGCCGGTTACCCCAAATGAAATGTTCAGAATACGGCTGAAAGATAGCCGATAGCGAACAGTCGGCAATGAAGTATTTTGCTCATATCTTTGCCGCTTTGGTTACATCAAGGCTGCAATGTGACTTGAAGTTTGCCAATCTGTGCCGTTAATCTGATCACCGGTCACAATGAAGATTTGTTGAGGTTCAGAAGGAGGTGGCAATGGCATATGATGAGCAGGAAAAAGAATTGATGGCGGCCTTGCAAGCATTGGTTGCTGGGTTTGGTAATTATGACCCGCCGCGGCTGCGTAAAGATGGTGATATCGTGATCCCGCTTGATGCCATTCTCAAAAAGAATCGCGAAGCAAACCGCAGTTTTGCTGAGGCCTTTAGCCAATTGATGCGCGATGATTTGGGGCCAAAGCGCAGCTCAACATGGGTGAAATAAGCAACCGCAATCAAGCCGTCATAAACAGCCTGCAATGATGGTACGGTGCAAATCGGTTTTGGCAAAATGCGGGTGATTTAATCCTGCTTGCCGCGCGTATAAAGGGCGGCGAGCCGATCTTGATATTGCGCCCTTACGACATGACGTCTTACTTTTAATGTTGCTGTTAATTGACTGTTTTCATTTGTAAAACCTTCATCAGCAATAATAAATCTGCGTACCCTTTCAATTTGCGAAAGGCGGCTATTGGCACGCTCGACCGTTTCGGTAATCAGTAATTTCAATGCTTCATCTGATGCGGCTGCGGCGCGCGCTTCAGCACTTGGCACAATAACCGCTGCCAGCCATGGCCGTTGGTCACCATCAACAAGCGCCTGTTCAATTTCAGGTTCAATGGTCAACAGGGCTTCAACCCGACTTGGAACAATGTTTTCGCCGCCTGAATTGACAATAATTTCCTTCTTGCGGCCAGTAATGGTGATATAGCCATCATCATCACAACTGCCAATATCACCAGTGTAAAGCCAGCCATCACGAATGGTGGCGGCGGTGCTGTGATCATCGCGCCAATAGCCTTTCATCAGCAAATCACCGCGAACCAGAATTTCCCCATCATCGGCAAAGCGAACCTCAACGCCAGCAACCGGTGGGCCGACAGTTTCGATCTTGATCTTGCCCGGGCGATTTGCCGATATCACCGGCGATGCTTCGGTTTGGCCATAGCCCTGCAACAGCTTGACCCCAAGCGCCATAAAAAAACTTCCAATTTCGGGGTTTAACGCTGCCCCGCCGGAAATGAAATATTTTAGCTTTCCGCCCAATCGCGCCTGTATTTTTTGGCGGATCAATCTTTCGAGAAGCAAATCGAGAAAAAATTCATGCGGAAGAAGCGTTCGGCCTTCAAGGCGTTTGCGACCAAGGCGGATTGTTTCCATGAACAGGGTTTCGGAAAAGCCACCCTTGGTGCGGATGCTGCGCATGATGCGTTCATGAAGCACGTCATAAAGCCGCGGTACCGCTGTCATCAGGCTTGGCGATACTTCTTGCAGATTGGCACCAATCTGTTCGGCAGATTCGCAATACCAAACCTCTGATTTGGTTTGGATTGGCAAATGCATGCCTGCGGTATGTTCATAGGAATGCGATAGGGGCAAAAGTGATAGAAATCGTTGGTTTTCCTCAACACCGCCTTCGCTTAGAATTTCGATTGAGGCGTTAATACAGGCCTGAATCGACCGATGTGTCAGCATCACCCCTTTGGGGCGTCCGCCAGTGCCGGATGTATAGACAAAACAACAAGTATCATCGCTATCTTGCGCCGCGATCCGGCTGTCGATATCGGCCAAAGGTTCGGTTTTGGCCAGCAAATCTTGCCATCTATGAACCGTTCGCCCACCAAGATCGGGAAGTTTGGTGTCAGAGTCCATGGTAATCAGCATGCGCATATGCTGAACGCGTGATGCAGCAAGCGCAACACGGCTAGCAAGAAGGCCGCCGGATGTAATAGCAATCAACGCGCCGGAATGTTCCATGATATAGACATGATCATCTTCGGTATTGGTTGTGTAGGCTGGCACAACAATGGCACCGATCGACATGACAGCCAAATCGGCAATGGCCCATTCAGGGCGGTTTTCTGCGCTAATCAAAACACGGTCGCGCGGCTTTATGCCAGCGGCAACCAAGGCACCAGCTAGCCGCCTAACCGAATCGCCAACTTCGTCCCAGTTTTTACCCGTCCATTTGCCTTTGCTCTTATGAAACAAAAGCGGTTTCTCACCAAGCATGGCCGCATTTTCAAAAAAGGCGCCGGCAAGATTGGCTCTGGTGACATAACGGGACATATTGGCCTTTTTTGTGGTCGCGCTGATGCTTTGCTGTCTTTAGGATGGTTGTTGTCTGGTTATAAGCCTACCGAAAAATCGGGCAAATGCAATGCGATTGATCGGAATTTAGCGTTTGGTTTTGAGGCGTTTTGCCTGCGCACAACTCCATAGTGAATTTGTGATCGGATGGATGGGCTGAAAGGCGCGTGGCGGCACAGCACGGTCGCCAAGTTCAAATTTATCGAGCTCGGATAAATCTTTGCGGCTTAGCTGATGTGGCAGAATGGCGGCAGGGGCGTTAAAGTGGCAATATCCATTGGTTGCCGCAACGCGGTCATCACCAATGGGTTTCCAAAATTCGCAAAAACAGCAATTCAGCATGCTTGTTCCCCGATCGCATAAGATAATCGTGCCAGAAAGCCGGGAAAAAGGCAAATCACGCAGGTGTTCAGCCAAGCAAAACCGGCAAAAGACTAGCCAATAGCAGTGATGCCATAATGATGTTGAACAGGCGCAATCGGGTTTCTGTTTTCAAAAATTGCCCGATCAGAATGCCAAATAGCGTCCAAGTACAGGTCGACCCAATTGTGACCAGCGCCAGGACGATGAAGATTGCCAGCACTTCACTGGCAAGATTGGCAGCGCTGCTGGTATAGGCCGTAACCGATGAAATGATAACGGTAATGCCCTTTGGATTGACCAGTTGAAACATGGCGGCCTGCCAAAACCGCAAAGGCCGGTCATCATGGCGCGTTTCAGCGCGGCCCGCGCGGGCAATTTTCCACGCAAGATAAAGCAGAAATAAAATGCTGATTATCTTTAAAATATCATAAAGCGCGGGAAGCGCGGTAAACAGGCTGGCAAGGCCAAATCCGGCCGCCACGACAAGGATCGTAAAGCCGGTAAAAACGCCCAAAATATGCGGTAGGCTGGCACGAAAGCCAAAATTGGCACCCGATGCCGCCAACATAACATTATTCGGCCCGGGCGTAAAAGCGGCAACAAAGGCAAAAAGGCTAAATGATAAAAGGGTTGGTAAATCCATAAGGCCAGAATAACCACGCTGAGATTTGTCATGGCGCTGGATTTACCAAGCCATGACATCGAGCGTCATTCTAGGCAAACCGGTGAATGCTTGGCAAGAGATCCGTGGGGCAGTTAAGCCTTGGGGCAGGTAACGCCTAAATGCCAAGCCGGAATAAGAGGCAGCGGATCAGATGGCTTCAGAGCACAAGCTTGCTGTGCCGTCGATGCGATGGTGCAAAGCCGTTTTGACTGATCAAGCTGCAGTGTGTAGTTATGCAGCCGGAAGAGCGCACGCCCATCACCCGTTATTGGCGTGATATAGATCCATAGATTGGTCGCATTCTGGCCAAGCCAATGTTGCAATTGGCATGATGCGCGTTTGGCGGCGAACAGGCTACGAAATGTACCAAGATCGTCATGATATCCGGTTTCGATTGATCGTGGCTTGAACATTTGTTGATTTATCGGTGGCATTGATGTTCTTGCCATTGTCGCGATCATCGGATTATCGCGCGGCGTTTGGGGGCGGCGGGTGCTGGCATCCTTATCGGTGTTCGGGTTTGCCGCGGTCTGTTTGAGGCTTGACAGATCAGTGTGATAGAAAAATTTTGTGCATGTTTCGCCAATCAATTTTCCCGTTTTTTGAAAAGCATTTTGGTCAATCTGACGGTCATCATTGGTTAGTCGGCTAAGAATCCAGCTAGCATAACGGGCGGTAATCATGTCGGTATCTTGCTGATCAATATCTTGACGTCCATTTTGAATGGCAATGTCGTGCATCTGATTGGTGGCATGATGCTGGCGACTATGTAATTGTTTCGCGGCTTTGGAGTATAGGCTGGTTTGCAGCCCCATGATTTTGGCAAAGGCAACAATTTTTGCCGCATTTTCGGCCGCTTTGATATTATGATTTTACAGTGGCGCATCATCCTGCGGGGCGGTAACACCGAATTACCAAATGATAATTGTGAAACAAACCAAAAATCGATGACACAGAGATTGCATCCTACCTCCTTCAGCGCAATGGCTGATGATGAGAATAAGTTTAGAGACATCTAATATGTCGGCAGTATTGGGGGCGTTTAGAATTGAAGTCACGCCAAGCTTATTTGCTTTATCGGATTCGGGCTTAATGGGTGAAACGAAGCGCTTCGCCAGCGGCGCGGATCAAGGCACGCGCTTTATTGCGGGTTTCTTCATATTCGGAATCTGGGTCACTATCATAGACAATACCAGCACCAGCCTGAACATACATGGTTTGATCCTTCACCACCGCCGTGCGAAGCGCGATACAGGTATCAAGATCGCCGGCCACCGAAATATAACCAATCGCACCTGAATAGGCACCGCGGCGGTCGGGTTCAAGTTCGTCAATCAATTCCATTGCGCGAATTTTTGGGGCGCCAGATACGGTACCGGCAGGAAAACCGGCAATGAGCGCATCAACCGCATCCAGATCATCACGGATTTCGCCTTCAACCTGCGAGGCGATATGCATCACATGGCTGTAATATTCGACATCGTAATTTGACCTCACCCGGACGGTTCCGGGCTTTGAGACGCGGCCAACATCATTGCGGCCAAGGTCAAGAAGCATCAAATGTTCGGCGCGTTCTTTGATATCGGCCATAAGATCGGCCGCATTTGCCGCATCTTCATCAGGCGTTTCGCCGCGTTTTCGGGTGCCGGCAACCGGCCGAATGGTGACATCCTTGCCACGCAACCGCACCAGAATTTCAGGGCTAGACCCAACAATCGACATTTTGCCAAAATTGAAATGAAACAAAAAGGGTGATGGGTTCAACCGCCGCAATGACCGATAAAGATTGATCGAGGGAAGGTGAAACGGGATGCTGAAACGTTGTGATAGCACAATCTGGAAAACATCACCCGAACGGATGTAATCCTTGGCTTTGGCGACCATTTCCAAAAAGGTCGTTTTTTCCATATTGGTTTCAGGTTCGGGAAGCGGGGTATTGGCATCGCCCATTTCGGTATGCGGCAATGGTCGGTCCAAATCCTCGATCGCAGTGGCAAGCCGTGATTGCGCGTCGTCCCATGCTGATTTGGCATCGTCCCAATCGTTTGGGCGAATTTGCGTCACCAAGGTGATATTGTCTTTTAAGCGGTCAAAAATGGCAATGAGCGATGGCCGCAATAGCAATGAATCATCCATCTCAACCGCCGCTTGCTTGGCGTTGGGAATGTCTTCGATCAACCGGATCATATCATAACCGAAATAGCCAAACAATCCGGCGGCCATTGGCGGCAGATCGCCAGTATCAGGCATTTCAGATTGGCGCATCAAAGCGCGAAGCGACTCAAACGGCGCCAGTGATTCCAGCTGAAACCCAGCATCGTCGGCTGGTGTGATGTTGATTTCAGCGCGGCCATCGCGGCAACGCCAGATCAAATCAGGGGCAAGACCAATCACCGAAAACCGGCCGCGAACTTCGCCGCCTTCAACCGATTCCAGCAAAAAGCAATTTGGCTTGTCACCAGCCAGCTTTAGATAGGCCGACACTGGCGTTTGAGTATCAGCAACAAGAACCCGCGAGACAAGAAGTTGGCGGCCGCCAGCCTGAAATTGGGCCGCAAATCTGTCGAAGTTTTCACTGCTGGCAAGCATTATTGCTGGCTTCCAACCAACAATTGTTGAACCGGTGCAACATTCAGCTGCAGGTCATGTTTTTCCGACAAAGATAATAACACCATATTCAGCATGTCTTCTTGCAGGGCGTTATTCATCACTTCGATAACAATTTTGCTGGTTTCGTCAATTTCGGTATCTTTGGCAGCGACAATCTCGATTGTTTTGACCGCGATGGATTCACTGCCGGTTTCGACAATGCTGCTTACACCAGTTGCCTGCGAAAAGGCTTTATTGGCAATCAGACCCGCAGCCTGATGATCAAGGCCAAGACCGTTGCGGCGGAAAGACTCGGTGATGGTGCCATTATCATCATTGGCTTTGACTGCAGCTTCGGCGCTGGCTTTGGCCTTTTTGATTGCCTGCACCAATTTCCAATCGGCAATGGCGCGGCTTTTCACGTCATTCAGGCTTCGTTCGGCTTGCGGGCTTTGCGAATTGACCCGAACCGCAAAGAACATATCGTCACCACCTTCTTGGATAACGCTTGTTTCATTCACGGCGCTTGTCCAAATCAGATCAAGAACGGCGCTATCCTGAATAAGGTCGGCACCATCGCCATTTATCGGATTGCCATCAATGTCGAGACCATTGCGGCTGACATTATTGATTTCGGCAAGCGTGCCGCCAACCTTGGCCGCAGCTTCAGCCAACGTTGCCCCCGACCCAAGCGCATCTTCAAATTCATTGACCTTGTCATAAAGAATGCCAATTGAATTTTCTGCACGAAGCACATCGACAATCTTTTCCTTCACATCATCAAGCTTGGCCGCGCCGCCTTCGGTAATCGCGTCAACGACCAAAACATGGTGGCCAAAGGCTGTCTCAACAGGGCCGGCAGGCATGTCAGTCGCGGTTGCAAACGCCACATCAGCAAGCGCTGAATCAAGCGCCGTTTTTGTCACAGTGCCAAGATCAGTGTCAGCTTCTGTCCAATTCAGCACTCCGGCTGCAACCGCAGCAAAGTCCTCACCTGCTGTTAGGCGGGACAGGGCGGTATCAGCGGTTGCCTTATCGTCAAACACCATTTGCCGGATCTTGCGTGTTTCGGGAGTGCTGAACTCGTCAATACGATTTTCAAATGCGGTTTGAATTTCGGCATCAGTAATTTCGATGCTGCTGGCAATCAAATCGGCCGAAATGCTGGCGATTGTTGCACTCCGCAACTCGGGCGCGTCATAGACCGATTTGTTTTCAGCAAAATAGGCAGCAAGCGCGCCTGCGGTTGGTGCTTCGATTGTTTCGGGCGTTACTGGAAAGCTGGTCAGACGCACACGGCGACGCTCAAGGTCATAAGCTGCCACAATCCGCGCGCTGGCCTCATCAAAGCGTGATCCAGATGCCAAAGCGCCAACAAGCTGATCACGCATCAATACGCCATCAACACGCTGCAGATATTCACCTTCAGACATGCCAGCATTGGCAAGGGTCTGCATGAAGCGGCCTTCGGAAAAATTACCAAGCTCGTCCTTGAACGAGCCTTCATTGACAATCGCGTCGCGCTGCATATCACGGGTGACGGTCAGGCCAAGCGAACGATTTTCGGCACGAAACAACACATCGCGCGACATCGCGCCCATGATGTCATTTAACAAACCGCCTTGAAGCGCCTCGCCAACAGTACTGTTTGGCAGATAATTGCGACGCGTGCGCTCAAACTCCATTGCAACTTCACGCGGTGATACCGATTCCTCACCAGCCGAGACGGCTTTATCGCTGCCACCAATAAGGCTGGTTGTGCCATCACCAATACCCCATAACGCAAAGCCACCTGCCAAAAACAGGAGAAAAAACTTCATGACTGGAGATTTGGCACCGCTGCGCATTGCCTGTAGCATTTTTGTGTCGTCCATTTCTTTGTTGGTCAGGCAGTTTGGCCTGAAGATCAAAATCTTTCGTATTGGTAATAAAGATTGCCGACAAGTGGGGCAACTTCAATATCGGAAAATAATGAGTTTCTGGGCGAAAAAGCAGGGTTTTTTGGTCAAATCGCCGAAAGGGGGTGATCAGAAGACTGGCATGATAACGTTCGAGCGGGTAATGTTGCGCAATCTGACATTGATCAAAGAGTGCCGCGATGGTCTCTTTGACCTCACATCTGTAAATGATGGTTGCTTATGATAGTGGGCAATGATAGCGGGATTTGACCAATGATTATTGCTGGAAATTGGAAAATGAACCCAGCGTTAGCGGTGGCAGGCCAGTTGGCGAACGCATTAACGACGCGCAGCTTTGAACCGGTAACGCGCATCCTGTTTGCACCGCATCCTTATTTAGTGCCAATGTCGGTTCGGCTTGGGGGTAGTGATGTCCGGCTTGGCGGTCAGGATTGCCATCAAGATGTTTTGGGGGCGCATACGGGCGATGTGTCGGCGGCGATGCTTCGCGATTGTGGCGCGTCTTTGGTTCTTTTAGGCCATTCAGAACGCCGCGCTAATCATGGTGAGACAAGCGCGTTAATCGCAGCAAAGGCAGCGCAGGCATTGGCGCATGATCTTGATGTGATGATCTGTCTTGGTGAAACTTTGGACGAACGCCGCGCCGGACTGGCCGAACAGATTGTGATTGATCAATTACATGCGTCATTGCCAGCAAATTTGCTGCACGGCGACGACGACCTTTATGGCCGGGTAATGATTGCCTATGAACCGGTCTGGGCAATTGGCACTGGTGAAGTGGCATCGGTTGACGATATCGCCGCGATGCATCAGGCCATTGCCAGCGAATTGCCAAAAAGCCAGAACGGCCAAAAGGCACCATTGCCCATTCTTTATGGCGGGTCGGTGAATGACGATAATG
>Ga0206124_10003943_pt1 | contig 10207 bp, 10 predicted proteins | sample Helgoland_Spring_3_FD_148671 | JGI IMG/M metagenome (GOLD analysis project Ga0206124, IMG submission 148671) | Pelagic subsurface seawater microbial communities from Kabeltonne, Helgoland, North Sea - Helgoland_Spring_Bloom_20160321_2 | ecosystem: Environmental > Aquatic > Marine > Epipelagic ... | reverse complement strand
TTATCGTCTACTGGATCAAGAAAAAATTAGTGAAGATATTTTAGAACATAAAGATTATTTAGCTGAAGAAATTGAATTAGCGATGTCTAATGCAAAAATAACTTCAAAAAATATTGCATTATCAATTCCAGTCACCAGTGCGATCATAAGAGTAGTCACAAGCCCTTTGATGACTGATGATGAACTACAAAAAGCAATAGAAACAGATTCACTTTGGGAAAATTTAGTTCAGTTAACTGACAATTTAAATGATTATTCAATTTTTCATCAAATCATAAATAGAAATTCAAAAAATAACACAATGGAGATTTTGTTTGTTGCATCAAAACTTGCTGACGTAAATGCTTACTCATCTATTGTAAAAAAAGCAGGTCTCAATCCAGTAATTATGGACGTTAGGTGTTTCACTTTAAAAAACGCACATGATAATACAAAATTTAAATCCATTACAGATAAAGGAAATTCTGCTATTTTAGAACTTGGAATAGATGAAAATTATATGATGATTATTCATAATAATATTCCAGTAATCACCGATATATTTTTAAGACCTCAAGAAAAAGAATATTTAATTAACATTAAAAGTGAACAAATTTCATCAGAAGCAGAAGCGGTTATTAGAAGATATGCAATGCAGATTAAACAAGCAATTACTGATTATGAAAGTAAATATGAAAATAAAATCACATCTATTCAAGTAGTCTCAAGCTTAAAAAATATTTCATTTATACTCCCAGTATTTAAAAAGAATTTACCAACAACAGGTTTTGTTAATTTTGATCCAATACAAAGTGTAAGTATACCTTCATATAACAGTGAAAAAATTTCTGGTGATAATAATTCACCATTATCATCAGTACTTGGCTTAGCTTATAGAAAACTTGATGTGTTTGGTTATTACAAGTTTGTAACTGCTGTTAAAAATATTAACTTATTACCCAATAGAGATGCCGTCCGTCAGCAAAATAAATTAAAGTTCTTATCTGGCTTTGCTTTTAAAGGTGTGGTAGGTGCAATTGCAGGTATTTACTTAATATTAACAGTTTTTTCATTCTTTCAAATTAGCAATAATAAAGAGAAATTATTAGAATTTGATCAAGTGCAATTAGAATTTGATAAAAATAATATTCAATTTTCAAAATTAGCAAAGAAAAGAAGAGAAATGCAGCGAGCATTAGATCTTGGAAAATTAGTCAATTCAAATCAAGCAAGGTCTTATAGATCATTAGCTCAAGTAACTAGAAGTGTCCCCCAAAGAGTACAATTTACTAAAATGACTTTTGATGGCAATGACAGTTTAATTATAGAAGGTGTTGCTTTTTCTGATCAAGATATTTTAAATTTTATTTCAAACTTAAATGCAAAATCATTAATTGAACAAGCATCACTAGCTGCAATGAAAAATCAAACTGGAGATCAGGCATCAGGCAATAATAATAAAAAGGGATTTACAATCAATTGTAAATTGAAATTGATATAATGGATTTAGCGAGTTTAAAAGATTTAGATTTAAAGGATATTTTTGCAAAACTGAAAAGTGGTGGTTTAGCAGATAAAAAAACTCTAATTAAATTTGGTGTTGGTTTTGGTGCTATACTAATCTTTTTGATAGGTTATTATGTTTTTGTGTCTCCAATAGTAAAACAACAAGAAGAACAGATTTTCATAATGAATGAAAATAAAATAAAAATAGATGAATTTAAAAATAATATTGTAACTTTAACAGCTAGTGTTAAAAAATTAGAGCCTGACTATGCTAAAAACAGTAAACTTTTTCACAGCAAAAAAGAAGTGGAAGATCTTTATCAAAACATAAGTAAATTTGCATTGATCAATGGTTTATCAATAACTAATCTTAAAAAAGGCGAACCAAAAGGTGTTGCCGGAGTACAAGGTCAAAGTACAGAACAAACAGCAGAGAACACAACTACAACAGAAAATCAACAAGGACAAAATATAATGTATTATACAATTCCTGTTGAGTATGAAATTCAAGGAAATTTTTTAAGCTACCTTAAGTTTAGAAGAGCACTATCTAAATCTCAAAAAGTTATTAATTTTGATAAAGAAGAAATTACTACAATAGCAGAAATTCAAGGACAGATTTTATCAAAAGGTACAATATCAATAGTGGGGCTGCCAGATGAATATAAATAATAAAAAAATATTAATTTTTTTAATGACTATTATGCTTTGTCAATTTCAAACAATAAACCTAAAAGCAGATGAACATTCTTCTATAGATGATGAGGAGTTGCCAGCAATTGATCCTTTTTCTGGAGGTGTTGGATCTACTAATCAGGTAATTGAAACAGATAATCAGGTAAACTCAAACAATGGTCTTTTAAATAATATGAGATTAGTTGGCACAATTATTGGTGCAAACAACAAAATAGCAGTATTTTCTGCTGCTGATGGCGGAGCTTATAAGTATGAGGAAAATCAAGCTATCACAGACACGACAACGATAAGAGATATTTATTCAGATGTAGTGATTGTCCAAGATGGAGAGAATAATTTATTTGAAGTTTATATGAACAATATAATTAAACCGAGTGAAGGATAAAATGAAAAAATATCTTAAAATTATTTTATCATTATCATTTATTGTATTATTACAATCTTGTGCAACACTAGATAAAAAACCACAATCAGTTCATGGTGACAAGCCTTTAATCGATACAGCTAAAATTATTGTTGAAGGTCGAGCAGACATGGACAAGAAAGTTTTAGATGGTCCTAAACCATACGACACAAGTATACCAAGAGTGGATAAGCGTAAAACAATAACTACAGAGAACGTTAAAAACTATGTAACTATTTCAGATGAATATACCAACCTTAAACAAATGGTTGATATTAATTTCCAAGGCCTAGATTTTAAATATGTAATGTCATTGATGGCTGATATTGCAGATATAAATATTTTAGTAGGTGACGAAGTAAGTGGTACAGTAAATGCTAAAATTAATAATGTAGGTTGGGATGTTGCGTTTCAAACTTTATTAGATATGAAAACATTAGTTGCTGATGTTGATGTTACTAATGGAATTATAAGAGTTCATACTCCGGAAAAATTAACTGCACAAGAAACAGCAAAATCTGCCAGAGCAGAAGTGTTAAAGAAAAAAATTGAACTAGAAGAATCAGTTGAACCAATTTTAGCTGAAATATTTAGACTATATTATATTAGTCCTACTCAAGCAAAAACCACGTTGGAGGCTTTGTTTGCAACACAAGGTGCAGAAGGTGCAAGCACTATGTCTAACCTTTCAATTACTGTTGAAGATACTACTAGATCAATAATCGTTAGAGGGCACGAACCAGACCTTGATACCATTGATGCAGTCATTAGAGAGATAGACATAAAAACTAAACAAGTTTTAATTGAAGCATTTATAATTGATGCATCATCAACTTTTGCAAAAGCTTTAGGTGCTAGAGTTGGAGCTATGACCAAAAGAGGTGACGGTGATACTGGCACTACTATTAGTGGAATAACATCTGGTGGAAATGCTGCAACAACTGCAGCAGGTATAACATTAGGTGCTGCGGCAGGAACTATTTCCAACCAAGGCATTGTGGGCACTAGTGGAATAGGAATTCTTAAACAAATGGGAGCATCAGCTTTAAAAATAGAAATTGAAGCATTAGAGTCGTTAGGTTTAAGTAAAACACTTTCTCAACCAAGTGTATTTACACTTAATAACCAGGAAGCAACCATTACTCAAGGAACTCAAATTGCTTATCAAACGACAGCTGATGGGACCACAACTACTGAATTTAAAGAAGCAGCGCTGTCGTTAACTGTTACTCCAAGCATAATAGGAGATGGAAATGTACTGTTAGATATTCAAGTAAACAATGATTCCCCAGTTGAGGTTCCTGGCTCAGATGAACCAGGAATTAAAACTAATTCAATTGTCACAAAACTTCTAGTGAGTGATGGAGATATCGTTGTTATTGGTGGAATTAAAAAAAATACAACAAGTAACGTGAATAGCAAAACTCCAGGGGTTAGCAAAGTACCAGTTATTGGCAATTTGTTTAAAAGTAAAAATAATAGTGATGAGTTAGTGGAGTTATTAATATTTATTGCTCCACGGGTAATTGAGTAAGATGAGTAAAATAAAACTAGATACCACTAGTGAACAAAATATTTTAAATATGTTAATGGAAAGCTCATCCATTTCAAATGAGCAAATGACCAAGATTAATAACACAAGTGCTGAAATTGGAAAAACAAAATTAGAAACTGCATTTGAATTAAATTTTGCTAATGAAGATAAAATATTACAAATTTTATCAGCCAATTATTCATTACCAATTATAGATTTAAAAAAAACTGTAATTGATCCAAAGATTAAAAAAATTATTGATAATAGATACATTGAAGATAATTCACTTGTTCCATTTGAAATGAGTAATGGAGTTTTAAAAATTGCAATAGCAGATGCATCAAAATTAAGTTTAATGAAAAATTTGAAAACAATGACAAAGATGGAACCAGAATTATATGCTGCATCTATAAGCAACATAAATTCTTTTATTGAAAGATTTACAAGAAATGAAACTAAAAAAATATCAGCTACAAATGTCAAAGTTGAAAAAGCTGAAAGAACTAATGAAGAGCTTGTTGAAGTTGGAACAGAAGTAATTGTTTTTGGAAATAAATTAATTACAGAAGCTATTAATTTAGGAGCGAGTGATATTCATATCGAATCTTTTAGAGATAGTGCACAAACAAGATTTAGAGTGGATGGTATTTTAAAAGTAATGGATAAGTATTCTAAGTTTTTACATGAAAACTATGATGCGGTTATTGCAAGAATAAAGATAATTAGTAAACTTGATATTGCTGAAAGAAGAAAGCCACAAGATGGCGCCTCAACTTTTATATCTGATACAAAAGAAATTGATTTGAGGGTTTCAATTTTACCAACAAAAAATCGAGAACGTGTTGTAATGCGTATATTAAATAAAGATGCGGGAGATAAAGCTTTAAGTGATCTTGGCTTTGAAGCTAAAGATTTAGAGAAATTAACTAAAGCAATTACATCACCCCAAGGAATGGTACTTGTTACTGGTCCAACTGGAAGTGGTAAAACAACAACTCTTTACAGTGTTTTAAAACATATTAATAGGCCGGGCATGAACATTTTAACAGCAGAAGACCCTGTTGAATATGAAATGGAAGGGATTGGCCAAGTTCAAATTAAAGAATCGATAGGTTATACTTTTGAGGAAGCTTTAAGATCTTTCTTGCGTCAAGACCCTGAGGTAATTTTAGTTGGAGAGATTAGGGATAAAGCAACAGTAGATATTGCCTTAAAAGCTGCTTTAACAGGTCACTTAGTATTCAGTACACTTCACAAAAATGATGCCCCAAGTTCAATAACTCGTTTATTAAATATGGGCACACCAAATTACTTAATATCTGCAGCATTAACACTAATTATGGCACAACGTTTAGCACGAAAAACCTGCTTAGATTGTCGTGTTATTGATGAAAATATTACTCCAAAACTCTTAAATTCTATTGGATTTTTACCCGAAAAATCTGCAAGAGCTAAAATCTATAAAGGGGGTGGCTGTGATGAATGTAGTGGCTCAGGTTATAAGGGAAGAATGGGAATTTATGAAATTTTAGAAATTGAGAGTGAGTTAAAGGCTGGAATTTTATCAAATCTTCAACAAAACGAATTAAATGCTATAGCAAAAAAAAATGGCTTTAGGACCATGCAAGATATGGGGCAAGAAATGTTGTTAAGTGGTGACCTATCATTTGCTGAGTATGAAAGAGTTTTACAATCTAACTAATGTTAAATTTTGAATATAAAGGAATATCTCTTGGTAAATATGTTGAGGGTGAAATTGAAGCGTTAAATAATGCCGAAGCTACTCACAAACTTAAAGAAAAAAAAGTTATTATCACAAAATTAAAGGAAGCTAAAAAAAAGAAAGTAGTTTCTAAAAAAGAAAAAACACCAATTAGTTTTGGTACAGGAATAAAACCCCAAGAAATTTTAATTTTTTGTAAACAGTTTGCAACTATGCTTAGGGCAGGACTGCCAGTATTGAATACTTTAGAGATGTTAGAGGGTCAAACATCAAGACCTCCTATGAAAAAAGTTATTGCAACTATTAAAAAAGATTTAGAATCAGGAAATGCACTATCAAAATGTTTTGAAAAACATACAAAAATTTTTGATACAGTAGTTGTTAATTTAATTAAAGCAGGTGAGGCCAGTGGTAAGCTTGATACCTTTTTACAAAAAATTGTAATCAATTTAGAGAAAAGAGAAAAAATTAAATCTCAAATTAAAAGTGCTTTATTTTATCCAGGTGTTTTATTTTCAGTTGCAGTACTAGTTACAGTTTTTATGTTAATGAATGTTGTGCCAACTTTTGTAAATATGTACGAAGGTATGGGGATGGCAGATGATCTACCAACACCTACAGCAGTTATTATGTCCATGAGTGAATTTGTTCGTTCATCAGGTGGGTTTTTTCTTCTTGTTTTTATAATTTCTTTTGTAGTTGGTTTTAAATTTTTAATTAAAAAAAATTATGAAGTAAGAAAAAATTGGCACCGTGTTACATTAAAACTGCCAATTTTTGGAAATTTAATTCAAAAATCTATTTTAGCAAAAGTATCTCTAGTTTTAGGAAATCTTAACCAAGCAGGTGTTGATTTAATTGAGAGTATAGATATTGCAAAATCAGTAACTGATAATGTAATTGTTGTTGAAGCTTTAGAAAATATTAAGAAAGGAGTTTTTTCAGGTGAAAGTTTAACAGACTTGTTTAATAAAGAAAAAATATTTCCCCCAACATTTAGTCAATTAATTTCGGTTGGTGAGCAAACAGGGAGCTTAGATGAAATGTTTACCTCTATTGCAATTTATTATGAAGAAGAGTTTGATGTTGCAGTTGCTAACCTTGCAAGCTTAATTGAACCCATAATGATCGTATTCATGGGAATTACTATAGGTGGCTTGATGCTTGCAATGTACGCGCCTATATTTAATGTTGGTGCTATTATTGGGTAAAATTAACTACAATTTATTTAAAGTTGGTTTTTTTAAAATGTTTAACTTATTGACCTTTAATTATTTTTTTCATATTGTTACATACATAAAAAAATAAAGGATTTATGAAAAAATTAAATAACAAAGGTTTTACACTTATAGAATTGCTAGTGGTTGTAGCAATTATAGGAATTCTAGCAGCTGTAGGTGTTGTTGCTTATAATGGATACACGGCTTCTGCAAAAGTGAACGCGACAAAAACAATGCATTCACAAACAGTTAAATATATGTCTGCAGAAATTCAAAAATGCTCTTTAGGAGAGTCTAAATTTATGGGGACTAATCAGGATTGTCCTGCTACGGCAGCAAAAGCTGTGACAGGTGCTGTAAACACAATGACTGACAAAAATCCATATAACACTTCTAATAATGCTGTTGTTTCCAGCTCAGCATTTGTTGCTGGACAAGTAAGTGTTAGTTCTAGTAGTTCAACTGTTACAGTTAAAACTTGTACAAAATCAGGTTGTGCATCTGCTGATCAATTAACAGGTACAATTACAGTAGATTAAAAATTTATGAGGCACTACAGCCGAGGGTTTACTTTAATAGAGCTCTTGGTTGTGGTTGCTATCATAGGCATTCTTTCAGCAGTAGGAGTAGTCTCTTATAGCGGTTACAAAGCATCAGCTGAAAAGAAACAAGCAGAAATAACTCTCAATTCAATTTATTTAGCAGAGCAAGAATATAAATCTAATAATGGTGAATACTACTTTAATTCCTCTACTTCAAATTTAGTTACTAATTTATTTGATGGTATAGATGATTTATCTGAACAATCGTTTACTTTTAAAACTACAAACGCTAACACCTTAACAATTACAGCAACTAAAAAGACAAATACAAGTTGTACTATATCAATTACACAAACAAATAAAAAACCAAACGTCAGTGGTTGTTAACTTAAAAATGGAAAAATTTCTGTTTTTCAACATTGTAATTACAATTTTAAATATATTTTTAATTGTTTATGCTTTTTCATTAAATTTTTTTCCAAAAAAATGGAGAAAGAAAGTCAATCAAGATACTTTAGTTGGATTAGCTTTAATATTTTTAACAATGTTTACATGTTTTCTTTGGGTTTTTTATTTTTACTTTAAATTATTATAAATTCTAAAATTGTATGAACCGTAAAGCCTTCACTCTAATAGAACTCCTAGTCGTAGTGGCCATCATTGGTATTTTAGCAGCAGTTGGAGTGGTTGCTTATAATGGTTATACTGCTAGCGCTAAGAAAGCATTTATTAAAAATCAACATTCTCAAGTCAAAAAAATGATAGTTGATAAGTGGACACATATTAATTTAGATAGCATGCCAGATATAAGAATATTAGGTAATAACTGTTTTTTATATTTTGTCCCTAGTAATGCTAAAATTGGTACCGCTAAATCAACAAACATTACAGATTTACTTAAATCAAATGAAGCAATACCAACGCTGTGTAATCATTACCCTCAGGGTAGTGAACATACTTATTATGATTGGTTCTGGGGAATAGGTTTTAGAAATATTCATGATCAAAATATGCCGGCAGTTGTAAGTCCAGGAAGAAATAATAATTTAATAATTGGTGCAACACAATTTGCTTGTGGAGCAAACGCTGGTTTATCAAACAGATATTCTTGTCTTATAAAATCTAGATTAGATGATTCTACTTATCTTACTGATCAAATTACAAAGGAAAATTAATTAATAATGATATTTTTACAAAGAGGCTATACCTTGATTGAGCTTTTAGTTGTAGTCGCAATCATTGGGATCCTAGCAGCAGTTGGAGTGGTTGCGTATAATGGGTATACGAAGAGTGCAAAAATAAAAGCTACACTAAAACAACACTCAATAGTTAGAAATTCTGTTCAATCAATTTTAGGTCTTTGTGATATTGGTGATCCAGTTAGCTATGTAAATAAAAATGGATACACAGTTAATATACCGGTTAACGAGTCTCTTGGAATGTGGAGCCCAATTATAAATAAACATGCTGGATTTCAACAAGGAGGAAAATGGTGGTACGGAATGCAAAATCCATACAATAATGACTTAGTTGGTGTTAAAGAAAGCTCATTCCTAAGTTATTCAGGAGCAAAAGATTACAATAAAAAATTTAAAACTTTGCAGAGAGATGGAAGTATGTCAGGATATAATTGCTGTATAACATTAGGTACTGTAAGTGTTCAGCGTGTTCCATTTTCAAATGCTGTTGCAAAAGAATTTAACTGTAGTGGCTCTTGTTGTTTTATAATTCAAACAGCTTATGATGTTGATAGTAACGATAACGCTATAGTTAAAACTGATGTTGTTTCAGGGGGGAGTTGCACAAGATAGTTTTTTATGAACCGTAAAGCCTTTACACTTATAGAACTCTTAGTCGTAGTAGCCATCATTGGTATTCTTGCTGCTGTAGGAGTTGTTGCTTATAATGGATATGTGGAAAGTGCACGTAAAGCTGTTGCAAAACAGAATTTTAAAAACACAGTAAGGTATTTTACAAATGAAGTTGCTAAGTGCGATATGGATAGTAGCCAAAAAGCATTTAATTTATCTTGCCCTGTTCAGGTGAATTCCAACTATCAAACTTGTGCAGCAATTTATCTATCATGGCAATACAATATTAGGAATCCAAAATTTCCAAAAGAAGCTACTGGTTGGACGGCCGATGCATCTGGTGGAGGATGCAGAACAGTTGTAACAGGCAGTGATAGAGGAGGGGTTAGATCGGGTGACGGACAAGTTGATGGTGATGTGAATATAGTTGTTTGCCCAAGAAGCCCATATTGTGGAAATGAGGCAAGTGGTAAATTTAAGATCATGTGGTGGTGGGATAATAAAACTATGCAAGATTTTCAAGTAGTTGATGGAAATTTATGAGTGCTATAAGTTTCATTTTAATTTGATTTTTGATCATATCGTTGATGATTAATACTTAAACTATTATTGAAATAACTAATTAAAATAATATTATTAGGTAGGTAAATATTTATATAATGAGAAATTTCATACTAGGTTTAGGATTCATTTTAGTATTTTTTTATTACATACTAACCTCATTCACTAGTTCCATAGCTGGTAAAATTGAAGGCATGATATGCATTGAATGCCAAGAAATGCTTATTCAAGC